>OEIV010000951.1_pt1 | contig 14347 bp, 14 predicted proteins | sample 1539231 | NCBI WGS metagenome assembly OEIV01 (sample SAMN03794762, study PRJEB22550) | activated sludge metagenome | feature: wastewater treatment plant; material: activated sludge; isolation source: Wastewater treatment plant of a petroleum refinery complex | place: Argentina: Buenos Aires ...
CGTGTCCAGTTTGCGCCGCAACGGCTGTCCAGTTTCACCGGAATGCGCAGCCGTCCTCGAACACGAAGGTCACCGATTCCAATTTCCCGGTCACACAGGAGAGCGTCCAGTCGCCAACAGCTGTTCCACTCCAGATCATGCCCTCAATACCGGGTATGCGCAGTCCATTGGCGGCCAGGTTTTCTTTACCGGTAATCACCTTGAACGGCATGGGGTCGCGCACCTGTCCCTGAATTGGCACCCTACCGACCAATGCGGTCATACCGGTGGAACCAATCAGGGTGGCATTGCGCGGCACGGTGTAGACCGGCAGTGCGGTATTGATGGCATCGGATCCTTTCGCCACAAGCGATTGCACATCCGGACGAGTGCCATCTAACGCATTACGGCTACCGCGAGTGAAGCGGTTGAGCAACGTCTCCTTATCATTGTCAGCTGACGGCGTGAGCTCAAGAGGGCTAACCCACACCAGTGATTCTGCTTCCGCCGCCGATGTGCTGACTCCATCCAGACCGAGCCCAATCGGAATATCAGAACCCGTGGAAGACCGCTGTGTCGATGACGTCCCAAAGCGGTTGGCCAGGGAATCCACTCTCGCCGTCAACGCAGCGATGGCCGACGTGGTTTCGCTTGGCGCGGCGCCCTTACGTTTTGCCTCCAAGGCTGTTTGCACTCTCGACAGCACGTTGTTCTCGATCTGCTTTCGGTCTTCGATCAGATCGCGGTTTTCCTGTTTGAGTGCGGTGTTATCCCGGCGCAAGGCGTTGAGCTCCGAAGTCATGGCGCTGACATTGGCCGTCAGTGTCTTGATGGTATCCGCCGGGGTATCGGCATCCGGTTTCGGTGCCTGTGGCACGGCTTCCAACAGCTGAGGTTGATGGTCACTCGGGGAACAGGACTTCACCGCGACGAGCACTGCCATCAGCACGACGGAACCGGCAAGAAGTGGTAATAAACGATTACTGGTGACCATCGACATGGTGGATTCCTATCCTCTTTCAAAGCGCCACATCAAAAGGCCGCATCAAAGCGCCGATCCGACACCAGATAGACGGCTGTGGTATCGGCCTCACTGCCAGCGGGTAACAGGCGATTGTGTTGAAAGGTTGCCGCCAGCCATGACCCGCGCAGTTCGCGTGGATCCAGCACGACGGGGCTTTGGGTACGATTGATCAGCTTGACGGCAGTGACGTACCGCAAACCCGCCTTCCAGGCAGCAACCGGCACGGCTTCGATCTTGCCGCCCACTACCAGATCGACCGGTTCGGGGTTCATGGGTATGGCAACCACGCCCGGCTGCTGGGGGATTAGTCGTGTTGGTGCATAGAGTTGTTGCGCGGCATACCGGGTTAAAGCGGCATAACCCAAAGACTGTGAGCGCTTGTCCGATGTCCACTGATCGGCACCGGTGTCTTGCGACAAATCCTGCGGTGGCTTTTGTGATGCTTGGAGCAGTACCTGCACATCCGGCAATGATCCACTGTCTACTCCGCCTGGCGTCGCTGAAATATCAAGGACATAGATTGGGCCGTCAGTTTCCGAGCGCACCATGACACGGGTGGACTCAAAGGCTTGCCTGGCCAATAGGTATAGGGTGCCGTTGATGCTTTGGCTACGCAGCAACGGTGTCAGTGACTGCGGCAGGCCGATGCTCACCGAATCCGGAAAATGCACCAGGCGCTCTTCACCAACGACCAAGGGAATTGCGATGGGCGCTTTGTTCCAGACAACGCGTTCTGGAACGTTCGATGCCACATCGACTTGTGCGAAGGACAGCAGCGGGAAACACAGACCGAGCAAAGCGATCAAACTCAATGACGCAAAGAAATCACGAGAATTCATTGGGAGGATTCCTTATTGATAATGGCGCCAGTCACGCTGGGTTCAGCCAGCTCGGCATCGGTTAATCGACGCGGGCCGTCACTGGCATAGCCGTCGAGTGCCAGGCCCCAGGGATTAGCTTCCGGATCGATAGCCTGACGCACCACCCGAATCGGGTAGCGAATCGTGGTTTGCTTGACGGTCATGCCTTTCACGGACTCCAGCAGATCCAGATCCAGCCAGACAATCCATACATCGGGCGACAACACATCGACTCGGCGCTCCTCGTAGCCGTGCCCTGGCACCTCATGGACACCGCGCACCCGGTAGGCCAACTCGCCGCGCCGGGCTTTGAGTTCCATATCGGCGATCAGGTCATTGCGGTAGCGCGGTGTCAGGTAGGGCGAGATTCGGAAAATTGCGCTGCCGTAATCCGTTGCGCCGTTCTCGGGCCAGCGATTGAGCTGCTGGAAAATGTAGAAGGCAAAGGCATAGACATTGGCCGGAGGCACCTCCTCAGCCGCCAGAACTGCACCCGAGCGCAGATCGGGTGGCACATAAACCCGCAGCTGCTTGGGTGCCTGGCTCCAGCCGATCCAGAGCGCGAGAATGATCAGTCCTTGTAAGCCGATGACGACCCACAGGGAGCGCAAATGGGACCGCACGTTATCGATTTCGAGTCGGTAGCGGCGCATAGTGCGTTCTCCCTATATCCCAGGAACCGCTGCGTAGTACCCAGGGCGTGCGATACAGCCCCATCGTCTGCAGACGGATACGCAGCCATTGCTGGTAATAGCCTTCAGGTCGGCCTCGTTTGATACGCTGAAACAGCGTCGCCAGAGTGACCACAGTGGCCACCACACCGACACCGGCGATACCAAAACCCATGGTGATGGCACCCAGCAACCAGGCCAGTAACAGACTGAGGGGCAGCCATATCACAATGGCCAGCCCCACAATCATGCCCAGCTCTGAAGATGAGCAGCCTTTAAAGATGGCGGGCTCGGCATTGAGCCGATCCGCCAGAATTTCATGGTCGTTGGACATTCGCGTCTCCTACGGCAAGTTGATATTGACGCTGGCTGTTAAATCCCCCCTGCCGCTTCTGTGAGCAGATAGCTGGCGAAGATCAGCACGATCGCGCCGACAATCCCCAGCACACCGACTTCAGCCCACTCTGCCTTGCCCTGGCGAGCTTCATTGAATTTTGCGAAGCCCAGGTAGGCGATCCAGAGAAAACCCAGCACTGCGATGGCCAGGCCGAGCACCAAGCCACCATCCTTGATGTAGCCCTGAATCAAGCCGATCCAGTCACCCGCTGGCGGCGCGGTACTCGGCGCAACCGGCGTCGGCAACGCCGCCCAGATCGGCAGTGGGAATAGCACCGCGACCGCTGCCGATAGCGACTTGCGGATGGCAACAGATTTCTTGTTGAAACTGATTTTTGTATTTGATGTGTCCATAACAAATATCCTCTTCTATAACGCTGATAAAAAGGGGAACCATCCCCGCATTCCACTGCGCTGCATCGCCGTTTGCCCTTACCGGACTTTCTCGGTCTCAACTCGATCGACTCACCGCAAATAGAAACCCAAAACCATCAACACAATGCTTGCCCGCAGGGTGCTCCAGGTCAGATCAAATAGCGTGGCCTGCCCCTCCTGCCAGGCCCGAAAAGTGCCTAATGCCACCCAGATCACCCAGACAAACGCCAACACCAACACCATTGACGCAATGGCCGTCAGCATGGTGGCAGGGGTAATACCAGAACCGGCTTGAAAGGCTGTTTGTTGTGCGGCGTTCATGACGATACCTATCGACGGTAATCGCCGCGCAATGGCGGAAATGAGCGAGGCTGAGCACGGGGAGAATCGATGTGTGACTGGATGCCGTCCTTGATCTGCTTCAGGTCCTGACGCAGCCAGTCATAACGAAATCGGATACGGGAATCCTGCTCGGCGTTGGCCTCGGCACGCTTGATTAATGAGTCGAGGGCATTGAGCTCATGGATGACTTTGGCGAGCGCCTCGCGCTCGGCGTCTGCATCGGCAAAAGCCGTCGGCGTGACAACCAAGCCTATTATCAGAAAAGAAGGTAGCCAGAGATGGCGTTTCATGGCACTGCTGCTCCCGTGAGTTGTTACGGGGCATAGTGCGAGAATTAACCGGGATGGACGACGGGAAATCTATTCAGTGGGTGGTGTGGTTCTAAGATTCCCTGAAAAAACTATTTGAACAATTGACCTGTTCATAATGACGAATATTTACTCGAATGCCAATTTTTTCACATCCAAGAAAGGGAATTTAGTTCTTTTGCGGGATAGTATTTGCGATTGCAATGATAGTGACCGTCTTCGACCCTCGAGTAAGTGCTACGTAGAGGTCTTTCACATCCATTGTTTCTGCTTCAAGTACGATGGCGTGATCATACTCAAGTCCCTTAACAAGCAAGGTGGTCCCGATGAGCTTGTTATGGCGAATCGGTCTACCTGAGTATCGAAATTCACGCTGATATCGGTTGGCAGCTTCTATGAGAGTCACCCCTGGATTTTCCTCATGTGTACGCAGCACGCCTATCATTCTGTTTAAAAGGTCTCGTCGATAGGTGGTAACTTCAGCACGATCCCGGATAAGCCCTATCAAAACCAACATATCCTTACACGAGCCCGTCGCCAAATAACGATTCGCCACCTCCAGAATTTCGGGAGATCTTGTTGCTTTAGTTTCTTTCCCCACCTGCCCTTTTTTAGTTGCCGCCGTAAGAACACCATCAACCGCGTTGCAACATGCTTTGCAGAACTCAATCACATGCCGAAGTTGCTCTTCCGCCGACTTGGCACCGTCTATCTTTTTAACAAATCGATGTAGATCCCTCGCTTCGATTTCTTCTAGACTTGAAAATTTTCCGGCAAGGCTTTGTGCTAATTTGTGTGTCTTGTTTTTTGACTTCTGATCACCAGAATGAATGGCAATAACCGAATCCGTATTATTCAGGGCTTCATAAAATACATTCAGTCGCTTCCGATTGCTAAAGTCATTTAGATCCACCGAACACCTTCTTACTCCTTTCGGCAGCTGCCCAGTCAGCGGGATCTGTTTCCCTTTCTTGAGAAGCTCTCGCATTTCGTCTAACCATTGTCCAAGTTCGTCTGCTCCAGCCAATTTCCATCGCCAAGGTATTTTCAGCTCACCTAGCAATTGAAAATGTGGATAGATAGAATTCTCCCAATCGACTGGATTTTCGCTAAAATCAAAAATGGCCTGCATGGGGTCACCAAGCAAACGACATGGAAGCAGTCTTGCCAAAGATTCCACCAATTCATGTTGCTGAGTAGAACAATCTTGGTACTCATCAACATAGACCCCACCGTATGAACATCTGACTACATGCTGCACGAATGGCCTATTTAGCATAGTCGCGCAGGCCGAATAGAGTCTATTCCAATCCTTTCCTGTTGGATGATCCTTGTTCCACTTCGACGTCTTCGGAAAATAGAGACACATCCTCAACGCCCAACTCGCAATGGTATCGATCTGATATTGCGACGGAGGAATTTGTAGTAACTGCATCTTTCTCTTGATCGAATTTACCCCTGCGTATGTATGCGTCAGAACCAGTTGGCGCTGGGCGCTTTCCTTCACCGCCTGAGCTATCAGATGCGTCTTTCCATACCCAGCAGGTGCGATTACGTAACCCCTACCTTTGAAATCTGCTAATGTCTTCGACAGATCACAATCCATGTTCAACCCATGCACGAAAATTGCCCAGCTGTATCGCAAATTCTTTCTGTTGAAAATCGACATTTTCAAGTGCTGGAAAAATAGCTTCAGCCCATCGTTCTCCGCTTGAAATGTTCTTGAACCACGAGGATGACTTAGCAGCATCGCCGATCGCTTTACGCAGGTCGACGGTATCCTGCCAATTATCAATATCCTCATCCAATGGGATCTTTAGCTTCGACTTGACGTTATCATGAACCGGCGATCCGAGCTCTTGAGCTAGTTTTGCGCTTGCCAGCACGTGAACCCAAGGTAAATCCGCCATTGCTCTTTGCTCTATCGACAGTTCATCCGTCCACATAACAACTGCAATACCTTTGCTTTTTAGATCGGCAACGTCTTTCTCAGAGAATTGCTTTTGCTCATCGCCATCCGCAACCACCATGACATCGTAATGTAAGGCGTTGAACCCAGTTGCAAGACCTCTTACCTTGCTTGCACCATGCGCATCTAACGGAGTTACCCCTAGGTAAGAGAATGGAAGACGCCCATTGGCCGACCAAAGACTATCCATACCGCGCAAGAATCCCACTTCGGTTGCCCCTTCGCAGACGATGACTTTTCGGGATAAGAATGCCTCCGCGCTGGAACGAATATGTCCTTGTATGTTTAATTCGCCCAGCTCGTTTCCCGCAGCTGGCACTACGCGGACACAGCCATTCTCCTTGTGTAGGACGTATAACTGTTCAACTGTTAGTTCGCGCAAAACAGTGGGAGAATGTGTTGTTAGGAAGTACTGTCCAGCTTGATCGTCCCGAATATACTTGACCAACCGTGCGATCCTGTGTGGCTCCAACCCATACTCAACTTCATCGAACAATGTGATATGTTGGTCATCTAAACTTTCCTTCTGAATTCCACACAACAACATACGTTTTGACCCGAGACCTAGTTGCCTTAACGGAATATCACCGTCGTGAAGAGTCAGGCCGCCAATCCGTATGCTGATCGTGTTGAGATCAAGATGCGCCTTATATTCCTGACCCACAGGGACGCCGAGATTTTTTGCCACGTATTCAGACTTTGATGCCGCAGCATCGAATTTCTTAAGAACTATCTCTCTTTGGCCATCTAGCGAGATCCTTGCTGCACGCGTCGCCTCCACAAGCGACTCATTGAGGTTATCGGCCTCTGTGATCTTGGCGAGTGCAGTCCCAGCAGCCCATGTGAGCTGCTTATCGCTGTATGTTCCGATTAAACCAACACCGACTTTTGCTCGATCTGAGGCCTTGAAGTCCACCCCGTCAGGATTACGATCGGTAATGACCTTCCACTTCGGTTCCAGATCTTTTGCAACCACAAGTCTGACACTAAGAACAGGTTCGTCATCGTCTTCTGCTTCGTCATTTAGACTGAACTGGCTCTTGCTCCAGCCACGAAGATGCGCACCGTACTTCTTCTCGGCGCATAACTCGGATGTCAGTTGACCGATGATGACTTCGATTTGAATCGGGTTGTCAGTATTGCAATGATAGAAATCGGAATCGCTGAATGTGTGATTCCATTGAGGGCTAAAGACGCAGCGAATTGCTTCCAGAACTGTTGTTTTTGTGGAATCACCTTTCCCGATAAGGCAGAAAATCCTCTCATCACGGAGATTCCATTCCAGCTTGTTAATTCCCCTAAAGTTGGTGACTTCCAGCCTTCTGATTTTCATTTTTACTCCATCAAGTTACAATCTGATCTCACGAATTCCCACACATTGGCATTGGGGTCAATGCATCTAAAGAACCAGTGGTGATTCACTAATCGTTTGAATCTAAGCCATATTGTTTCATCACTTCCACCACGCGATACGTTAGTTTGCTATCAATTTTCGCTCCATGAATCCCATTACGCTTAGCTCTAAGATCTTCAACGCCGAGCGCCTTAGTCAACGCATCTAACGATGGACCTCTGTGACTGCACGACAAATCCATTACCTGTGCCCAAGCAATGGCTGCTTTCTGGCTGCAAAACACACCTTGAATTGGCGGCATTGATAAACCGTATCGGGCGACGTGATCCTGCAGGATCGGCCAGTCAAAACTGGCGTTGTGAATCACGATGAGCTGATCTTTCAGGTATTCAGCGATCTGATCCCACTGAGCATCGAAGGATTCAAATTCAGCGGCCTGTTGGTTGGTAATACCGTGTATCGACTGTGCTTCTGCTGATATTGGCTTTTGTGGCCGGATTTTAAACTCGACGGATGCTCCGATCTTCCGATACCTCACCACGGTGATGCCAAGTGTCACGATATCCGGCGGGCCGTTTTCATCAGGGAGTCCGGTGGTTTCGGTATCGAGGACGATGTAATCGTCAGGGAGTTGGGTGAAGATCCACAGCAGTTCTTTATACATTGCCTTCACCTCCTACCACTGCCATCGAGAGATTCGACGTTGACGATCGCTCCTTGGTCATAGTGGTAGCGCAGATAACGCCAGTGGATCGCATCGGATAGCGCTCGGGCACGCATCACCCCGTAGCACTCCCCTTGCACTCTCACGCTTTGGTAGTGAGCGCCGAAACTTTTGGCATCACGTAACGCGTAACCGAGCTGCTGGGCTTCACCGTAGTCATCGGGATGGTAAATGGCATGTCCAACGAGGTGCCTTACATCGTGAAGGGTTGTCTGCCCCAGCTGCGCGCGGATAACGCGCATTTCCTGGGTAGTTTTGTCGATTCGGGATTCCCGCAGGAAGCGCGCCCGGTGGAAAGACGATTCAGCGATGGCGACCGCTTCATCGGCGGCGCAGTAATAGATACCGAAGTCACGGTTGAAGCGACCACCCCGGCCATCGACCGGTGGGTGGGTAAAGGCCGCCATGATCCAGGATGCACCATCGCCATAGACGCGGTCTTCCGGCGGCACCAAGCGAATATCACCGACTTCATCCCGTAGCCTGGGATTCGTCAGGGACTCGACAGCGTAGAGCACCTCCCAATCCTGTGGGTTGGAGACGCGCTCGAACAGGTGGATCTGCGGGTAGCGCGACAGGATGATCCGATAGACCGGTTCATTGACCTCGCTAGTGGGTAACGTATCGATAGCGATCACCAGCCACCCCGCTCCGCATCGAGAAAATCCCTGACCACCGCCAGGTCGACCACCTGACCGGCCAGCAAGCGATCCATCGGCGCCGTGCCATTGAACAGCGGGTTGTCGTTCGGTGTGGCCAGCCACTGGTCAGCCAGCACCTGATCAGGCAACAGGATTTGCAGGGACTTGTAGATCCCCAAAATGTAGCTGGCCCGTTCCAACAGGTCTCGCGTCAGCTTGGCCTTCTCGGGTTGGCTCTTCCAGTTATAGAGGGTCTTCTCATTGCTGAGTCCCAACAGCGTCATCTGCTGGGCACCGGTCAAGCGCCACTGGCTGAAGATAGTGAAAATCGCCGGCAGCAGTGAACGGGTGACACTGGAACCACGTTGCAGCAGTTGTTCGGCTTGAGCGATCATGATTACCTCCTAAACAGCATTCAGACTGTACCTTTACAGTGCTTAAATGCAGCCTAGCAGACTGTAACGGTACAGTCAACTGGTTCAATGACTTTGTAGTCGGGTAGCCCTGAACCATTACTGGTTCAGGGCCCCCTAAGAACCGTACGTGCGACTTTCACCGCATACGGCTCAAGCCTTTGCTAAGCCCGCTTCGCGGGCCGGTTTGCAGATGGAAATACCGAGGTTGTGGACTTGATCGTGACACTCGGGGTGCAAGAGCACGCGATTACTCGTGCTCTTGCCGCCGCCCAGTGTGCGTGCAAGGAGGTAGTGATCGTGCCATCCTGATTCCCGTGTGATGGGATGGTGGCAGTGGGCGCATTGCCCGCGTTGTTGCTGGTAGAGTCGAGAGACTTCTCGGCGGTACTGCAATGAGTTCATCATTCTCCGCGTGCGAAGTTTTTCACCTTCCCGTTCCCATGCAGGATCGAATGGGTTGTAGTTTCCCTTGATCTTTACATGTCGTTGAATGGGCGTGGCTGACAGCGGCTCCAGCCTCATGTATTCCGTATGGCCGGATGGCGCCTCTCTTTGCTTATAGGCGAACTCCCAGCTTCGGGCACCCAGAGTGTGGAAATATCGCCCCCGCACCCATCGAGCGCCTTTCTTCTGATGACGCCGCCTTGCCCAGCGCCACAGCAAGTACCAGATCTTCGCGTCCAGGCGATGAAAGGTTGCTTTGGCAACGACAGGCTGGTGATAGAGCGCCCATCCCCTCAATACTGGTCTCAGCCGGTGGATCAGATGATCCTGACTGCCTCCATGGTGAGCTTGGATGATTGCCCTGACCTTGCTGTAGAACGCTTGAACGTTCTTCTGGCTCGGCTTGATTAGGAGCTTCTCGCCGTACTTGCGGAAGTTCCATCCAAGGAAATCGAATCCATGATCAATCGATACGATGCGAGTCTTTTCCTTAGCCAGTCCCAGGCCCCGAAGGGCCAGAAACTGCTCGACCCACGGACGCACTTCCTTCTCCAATATTTCTGGAGAGTCTGCGGTGATGACAAAGTCATCGGCGTAGCGAACCACGTTGACCTTCAACCGAGCTGATCGCTTGATGCCCAGGTGTTTCTTGAGCTGCGATTCCAGTCCGTCCAGGGCCAGATTGGCCAGTGTCGGGGAAATGACTCCTCCTTGTGGGGTCCCTTCCTCTGTTGCCTCGAACATCCCTTTATTCACGACCCCCGCGTTCAACCACTTCTTCAACACATCCTTGTCCATGGGTACGTGTCGCAATAGCCATGTGTGGTTGATATGATCGAAACAGCCCCTGATGTCCGCCTCCAGAACCCAGCGCGACGAACGCTTCCGGCACAGGCAACTGTAAAGCTGTCCCATGGCATCAGCAGTCGATCGTTCTGGCCTGAACCCATAGCTGTTGGGATCGCCAACAGTTTCTGCCACGGGTGACAAAGCCATCAGGTAGAGCGCTTGCATGGCACGGTCTCGCATCGTTGGGATTCCCAACGGGCGTTGCTTGCCATTCGCTTTGGGGATGAACACCCGCCGAAGCGGTAATGCCCGATACCCCCGACGCTCCAGATCATGCGCGGCATTCCACTTCGATTGCGGTGTGGTCCAGCGCTTACCATCCACACCGGCTGTCTTGTTTCCTCGGTTCTCCGTTACACGTCGGACGGCCAGGAGTTTGGCCGAGGTCGACCGTGTCAGCATCCGTTGAAGGGCTTTCACCTTCCGCCAGTTGCCGTTCTTGCAAGCCTTCGCAATCCGAATCTGCATCGCCCGCACCGTTCGCTGCACACGGCACCAGTCGATCTGGTGCCAGTTCTGCGGCCGGTGGGAAAGCGCAGACATCGACTGTTCCCGATGCTCTACCATGCTGCCTTCCTCTCCGAAGATTAGGGTTTATCTCAGCCTTCATGCAATGAAAGACCAGACGGAAGTGGGCTCGCTTTCGCGCCGGATGATGTTCCAACCCGTATCCCGGCGATTACAGCCAGGCCTTCGCTTTCTCCGCCATCCCATACCCGCACCACCAACAGCGCCCCTTGCGGTTTGCCTGCCCAGAAAGGCAGCGATACGGGCTTACCACGTTCCTTGACTATCACACGACTGGGTTAGGGCCTGTCTTTCCGCCGGTGGCCTCGCGACGACGTGCCCCCACTATAAACAAGGGCATCCGGCCACTTACCGTTTGGTCAATGCCTATCAGCTGCTTTGGCACCTCAAAATTAACGACGTTTATCAACAGTTCACTTGCGTTACCCATGCCAGCCAGCCTAGCGCCTCACCCCGATGCAACTTCGAGGATCGCCACGACAGCCTCACGACTGCGGCGGACACCTTGCGGTGGGCTACATTCCGGAAGAGCTTCAGACAAATCCGTTACCAGAAGTGCCTGTCTTCTTGGGCTACTGCTGGTCGTACAGCAGGTCAATCTCCGCTTGATAAAAGAGCCATCAAACGTTTGACAATGACGGTCAAAACTTCTAGCCTATCTCCTCATAAAACCTCCTATCATTCTGTTTTATAAAGAAAAATAAGCGACTACGTGTCGCACTTAAAGGTACTTTTTAAAGGTACTGGCGGTGATGGTGACGGCGAAGGCAAAGGCCAGCGCGAATGGCAGGATGATCCAGGACGGGTGCAAACTGAACGGCAGCGCCAGGTAAAACACCCAGGCCATGATGATCAGCGGTATGGCGGCTTTCTTGGCGTAGTGGTACACGAAAGAACTTTCCCTGCCGCCGCCCCAACGCCGCAGGTCGCGCCGCACCAGTCCATCCACCAGCGCCACCAGGGTGAACAGTCCAAATACCGGCGTGGCCAGCGTCAGGATGGCGAGTCGCACCGCAAAGACCTGGGTGATTTGCATACCCGCCAGCACATAGTCAGCAACGGGCCGGTAAAATCGGTGCAGCACCGGTCTCAGACCGGTTTCCTCCGCGGACGGTACCGGTGTGATCCAATGAATCAGATCCACGAGGCCCGTCCACTCGAAGGCAAACTGGTAGATGCGATCCGAGAGGTTACTGGCGAACACCATCGGCTGGGCGGTTAACCAGCTGCGATGAAAGTCGGCGCCGAGGAACTGAAGCTCATTCACCAGCATCTGCCGACTGTGGCCAAGTCCTTGCTCTTCCCACCAGAACGCCATGCCGACCCACTCCACCAGAATGGAGAACATCAGGGAGAGAAACAGCCATTTGAGGCACTGGGCGATGCCCGTCAGCAGCCGGGATACGGTACCCGGCTGTGCAACCGGTCGTCGGGGATCACGAGGCTCCACCGTGCTCAAGCCTGCTCACCGGCGTCTGAGGGTCGGATCGCGGCCTCGGAGACGGCGTGCCACCAGTGATCGGTGACCCGGTACCAGTGATCGTTGGTGATATAGCTGCGGCGCATGGCCTCGACTATCGCCTCAAAGTCATCAGGCATGGCCGTATCCTCGCGGTCGTCCGGCAACGGGATACGGATTTTCCAGAGCTGACCGCCTTCCAGTAAAGCGAAGGCCTGCCCTTTGGGTAAGGTGACCATATCGGCGGCAGTTAGCATCGGCACTTCCGAGACACTGATCCGGTCTTCGTTGCGGGATTTGAAGTCGACCCCGGAACCGGGATCCGACGAATCATCGACGCCGGAGACACTCATCAGAGTGAAGACTTCAACCCGCGGTAACTGCTCGGTCAGCATGGCGGCGGTGTCCAGCTCTTTCACCCGCAGCATCAACAGGGTATTGAAGTTACCGGCCACCTGCCCCGCTTTGGCTCTACTGCCGATTCGCGCTTCCACGTCCGACCAGGTCTGGGTGTAGGCCGTGACCTGAAAGCCTGCCCCGCCCGCCTTGTTCAACAGCGGCACGAATTCATCACCGATCAACTCGTTGAACTCATCCGCATGCAGAGAGATGGTGGGGGTCGAATGCCGCTGACGTTCTGATTCGGACGCATCAGCGCCATTGGCCGCGACGCCGTGCTTGTAGATATGCCCCGCGACGGACACCAGATCCGCAAACATCGAATTGCCCACGGCGCTGGACACGGTGGTGTCCGTCAGCGCATCGAGTCCGACGTAGACAATGCCCTTGCGGCGCACCACATCCATCCATTCAAAGATCGGCCTCGCATCCTGCTCGTCCTGGTAATCCGGTGAGATCAACCCGGCGATGGTGCCGGTGGTCAGCTTTTCCATCAGCGGGCCGACGGAGCTGACGATCTTGTCGAAATAAGTCTTGTCGTATTTGAACGCGGAAATCAGCCCGTCCAGGACGGGATCGTAAATGGCCTTCTCCTGCAACAAGCGCATGCAGGCGATGGCTTCCATCGACCGCCCACGCAGGGCATTGGGCAGGTTGCGCTCTTTGATATCCGCCGCGCGCTCTTCAACCAGAGACGCCCAGGCTTCGAAGCCGGCAACGTCGGCACAGTGGCCGGCGTATTCCACAAACAGCGGCTCGATGTCGTTGATGTAGCGGCGGATCTGCTGGTAGTCCGGCCGGCGTTTCAGGGCCACCAGGGCGCGCGCAATGATATTGACGAAGCGCCAGGCGAACTCCTTGAAGGCAGCGGAGTTGCCCTCGTTGGGCAGCTGATTGGCGATGCGGGTCGCGACCTCGGTGATGCGGGAGAAGTTACCGATGGCGTTGTAACGCGCCGACAGTTCCGGAAAGCCGAGATGGAACAGATAAAAATCGTCCAGCCGACCGGCGCGCTTCGCCTCGGCGTAGATGCGACGCAACAGATCGGCATCCCCTTTCGGATCGAAGACGATGACGACATCGCCCCGGCGGATGTCCTGGGTAATCAGCAGTTCCGCCAGGCGTGTCTTACCGACGCGCGTGGTGCCCAACACCAGCGTGTGCCCGACCCGTTCACCCAGATCCATCCACAAGGGCTGCTCTTGCGGTTCAACCGCGTGCAGGGCGGGCTTGCCGCCGACGGCCGGTAGTGGCGCCAGCGGGTTCCAGCGGCTGCGACTACGCAGGGCTTTGGCCAGCAAAGACAGGACTGGCATCGATTCCCAGGCAACTTCCTTTTGTCGTGCCCACTGGTAGAGCGTGCCCGGCTGAACGTAACGTTGAACCTCGGGCTTCAGGGTATCGCGCAGACGCTGGGTGTGTTGCTGGGTCCAGCGAAAGCCTTTGCCCAAAAACAGCTTATGGCGACTGACGGGGATCTGGTTTGCCCGCACCTGGTAATCCGGCAGCCGCTTCATGTGATGCTGGTAGCGCAACACACGCCATGCTTGACGGCCCCGCCACAAGCCAAAACCGAAAAAGGTCAAGCTGGTGGCCATTGCGATACCGG
>OEIV010000952.1_pt1 | contig 14343 bp, 11 predicted proteins | sample 1539231 | NCBI WGS metagenome assembly OEIV01 (sample SAMN03794762, study PRJEB22550) | activated sludge metagenome | feature: wastewater treatment plant; material: activated sludge; isolation source: Wastewater treatment plant of a petroleum refinery complex | place: Argentina: Buenos Aires ...
GCCATTCCTTGGCGAGACGCGCATTGAGTTCAAGGAAGGGGCCATACTCGGCGGGCATGTCGCTGTCGACGAATATCGCATTCACCGGGCACTCGGGAATGCACACGGCGCAGTCGATGCACTCCTCGGGATCGATGACCAGGAACAGCGGGCCTTCGTGGAAGCAGTCGACCGGGCAAACCTCGACACAGTCGGTGTACTTGCAGCGCACGCAGGCATCGGTCACAACGTGGGTCACGGCAGGGCTCCTTTCAGGCTGTTGCGGAACCGGTCTGCATACGCTAGCATAGGCGAATGTAGTAGCCGCAACATTTAGATTCAGTGAATGCAACACGTAATCTACCGCAGGCGCTCCGGGGCGGCAAGCCGGTTCCGCCTGCCCGAGGACCACGTCAATGACCGAGCACACCAAGACCGACGGTTTGCCGGCGATCGAGCCGGCGAGCATTCCCCAGGTACTCGAACGCGCCCGCCCGCGCAACGAGCGCATGGCCAGCGACAAGATCGAATGCAACGCCTGTCCAGTACTCTGCCAGATTTCGGCGGGCAAGTCAGGGGCCTGCGACCGTTACGCAAACGTGGCCGGCCGGCTCGTGCGGGTTGATCCCGTGCTGCTGCTGCGCCGATCCGCCGCGGCGGGCGGGGACGACGTGGCGCCTTTCCTCCCGGGCGAAGCCGCGGCCCCGTCCACCCCGGTCCAGGATGAGTTATTCGTCACTGGCGTGGGTTCGTCGACGACCTACCCCGACTACAAGCCGGCGCCGTTCATCGTCGCCTCGCAGGCGAATGGTGTCGACCTCGTGACCGTGGTCACCGAGGGGATATTCAGTTACTGCAGCTTCCGGGTGAAGATTGACACCGACCGGTTCCTCGGCCCGGAGCAGGCGAACATCCGATGCAAGGGCGAGGTCGTCGGCCATGTGACGACGGCGGAGTACGGCTCGCAGATTCTCTCGCTGGGTGGAGTGCATCACCTGACCGGCGGCAGCAAGAAGGAAGGCCGCGTCACCTGCGAAATGATGGCCGCACTCGGCAATAAGGAGGCGGTAGAGCTGGCCATCGACGGCGGCTCGCAGGTCATCGTCCAGTCGGGGCGGCCGCCGGTCGTCAACGGTAGCCCCGAGGCGAGGATGCGCGTCGGCTGCGGTTCCGCGACCGTCGGCATGTTCGCCAAGCAGTTCCATGGACTGGCCGACGAAGTGATCGTCGTCGACGACCACATCACCGGCGTGCTGACGCAGCACCAGGCCGGGCGCTGTCTCGACATGCGTCCGTCGGGCGTCAAGATCAGCGGGCGTCGGTCGACGCCCGGCCGCTATTTTCAGGTGGCCAACCCCGGCACCGGCTGGGGCGGCACGGACATCGCCGATCCGCTCGCGATCATCGAGGGCTGGGACGCCGGGACGGCGTGGCCGGGCTTGCGCCTGCTGATGGTCTCGACGACGGGCGAGCACGCGGAATGGTACGTGCTCGACGAAATGCTCGCGCCCCGGCCGGCGCCACTGCCCGAGGCGGTCGCGCGCATCGTCGCGCGCATTGGCGAGAACTGCGAACCATCGCTGTGCACGGTGCTGTTCGTCGGTGGCGCCGGCGGTAGCCTGCGCGCCGGCGTGACCGAGAATCCGGTGCTGCTCACGCGCGCGATCAAGCAAGCGCTGGTCAACGTCAGCTGTGGCGGCGCGCCGGCCTACGTCTGGCCGGGCGGCGGTATCACGGTGATGGTCGATGTCGCCCGCATGCCCGACCGGAGCTTCGGCACGGTACCGACACCGGCGATCGTCGCGCCGATCGAGTTCTCGATGCGCCTGGATGACTACCGGGCACTGGGCGGCCACATGGACAACATCCGACCCATCGGCGACGTCCTCGCCCACGGCGCCGCGCACGGCGACGGCGCGCCGACGCAACGGCGGATTGCATCACCCGACCCGAGCAACCCCTGGCCACTCGGCGGCGTCCCGCTGCTCGGCTAAGCCCGGTACCGATGCCTGCCGTCCGCGCCCGCTTGCCCGATCGTCGCTGGCATTTCCAGCACGGACCGATCGATATCGTGATCGGCGCCGACGGCGAGGCGGGCGCGATAGCCGCCGCGCACGAGGACGCCTGGCGCCGGTTCGCGACCATCCTCGACGAGCTCGTCGCCGAGTTACCGGCGTTGCGCCGCCCGGTCCGGGATGGCGACTGCCCGCTCGAAGGGACGATTGCGCGGCGCATGTGGCGGGCCTGCTTCCCGTATCGCGACCGCTACGTGACGGCCATGGCCGCGGTGGCCGGCGCGGTGGCCGAGGAACTTGTCGCGGCCTACGACCGGGATGGCGTAACGCGCGCCTACGTCAACAACGGCGGCGATATCGCGCTTCACCTGTCGCCGGACACCAGCCTGCGCGTGGGTCTGTGCGCCGACCTCGCGAGCCATGTCCCGCGCCAAGCGCACACGGCGCTCGCGCCAGACCTTGACTTCGAGGTGCCCGCCGAGTTGCCGGTGCGGGGTGTCGCCACCAGCGGCTGGCGCGGGCGCAGCTTGTCGCTGGGCATCGCCGACAGCGCCACGGTGCTCGCACCGACGTCGGCGCAGGCCGACGCGGCCGCGACGATGATCGCCAACGCGGTCGACGTCGCCGACGCCCGCATCGTCCGGCGCCCGGCCCGCGACGTCCGCGATGACAGCGACCTTGTGGACCTCCCGGTGACGGTGGAGGTGCCCAAACTCGAGCCGGCACTGGTCGGCGCGGCGCTGGCGGCCGGCCGCGCCCGGGCGCGCGAACTCGTGGCATCGGGTCTCGTCACGTCCGCCGTCATGGTGTGCCAAGGCTGGTATATGACGACCGATGGCGCCACCCCGCGCCGCCTGGCCGCGCCGATAATGTCCCATTCATTGCGCGGGAGGAATACATCATGATCGAAGTGCGTCGGGTCCTGACCCACGTCGAGGAAATCCACCACGAGTTCGGGCCGCCGCCGGCGACGCCCTGGCGCCGTGGCGCGATCGCCATCGTGCTCGCCAACCCTTACGCCGGGCGCCATGAACCCGACATATTGCCCATGATGGACGCGCTGCAGCCGCTCGGCATCGAGATGGCCGAGCGGCTGCGCGCGGCGATGGGCGTGCCGGTCGAGCGCATCGAAGGCTATGGCAAGGGCGCGATCGTGGGTGCCGCCGGGGAGATCGAGCATGGCGCACTGTGGCACGTGCCCGGCGGCTACGCCATGCGCGCGCTCCTGGGCTGGAAAGGCGACCAGGCCGCCTATGCGAGAGGTCAGGGCGAGGCCGGCGGCGGCCAGCCCGGCAACGCACTGGCGATCGTGCCGTCAACCAAGAAAGTCGGGCCCCCGGGGGTCACGCTCGACGTGCCGCTCACCCACATCAACGCCAGCTACGTGCGCAGCCACTTCGACGCGATCGAAGTGCGCGTGCCCGGCGCCCCGCATGCCGACGAAATCATCTACATCCTGGCCATGAGCACGGGCCCGCGCATCCACGCCCGCGTGGGCGGACTCAAGGCCGTCGATATCAGCAAGTGGGACGGCCAGCGCTGACCCGCGCCGCCCCCAGATCAAGGAGAAAGACATGCTAGCCAGGATACGCAAGCTGGTCGTCGAGGTCGAGGAGACCCGCATCGAGATGGGCAAGCCCATCGTCCCGCCGACGCGCAAGGCGCTCGCCATGGCGGTCATTGACAACCCCTGCGCCGGTCGCTACGTCGACAACCTCGACGAGCTGGTCGCGCTTGGCGAGGAACTCGGGGGCCTGCTCGGCACAAAGTGCGTCGAGGCTCTTGGCATCGCCCCCGGGGCGGCGCAGAGCTATGGCAAGGCGGCGATCGTCGGCGAGGCCGGCGAGCTCGAGCACGCCGCCGCGATCCTGCATCCCAAGTTGGGCGCCCCGCTGCGCCAGGCCGTCGTCAAAGGCGCCGCGCTGGTGCCTTCGGCGAAGAAGCGCGGCACGCTCGGCACGGCGATCGACGTGCCACTTGGCCACAAGGACGCCGCCTTCGTGCGCAGTCACTTCGACGCCATGGAGGCGCGCGTCGCCGATGCGCCCCGGCCCAACGAGATCGTCGTGGCGGTCGTTGTCACCGACAGTGGCCGCCCGCTGGCGCGCGTGGGCGGCCTCGCCGTCGCCGAGATCAAGGGCGAGGACGGGCTGCGTTGATCCCGTCGGCCCAGGCGGGACCGGAAAGCCGTCCGGCGACGGACGCCGAACCAGATGGCAGCACCCCACTGCGCCTCCAGGTCAACGGGCGGTACCGCGAGGTGGTGGTGGCGCCGGCGACGCCGCTGCTCACCGTGCTTCGCAACGACCTCGGGCTGAATGGCCCCAAGTATGGTTGCGGGCTTGGCGAGTGCGGCGCCTGCACGGTACTCATTGACGGTATCGCGGCGCGCGCCTGTGTCATTCCCGCCGGTGGCGTAGCGGGTCGCGCGATCACCACGCTGGAGGGGCTCGGCGGTCCCGATGCACCGCACCCGGTGCAACAAGCATTCATCGACGCGCAGGCCGCGCAGTGCGGCTACTGCCTCAACGGCATGATCATGGCCACGGTCGCGCTGCTCGCCCGGTGCCCCCGACCGACCGACACCCAGGCGCGCGACGCCCTCGCGCACAACCTGTGCCGGTGCGGCACACACATCGAAATCCTGCGAGCGGTGCAGCGCGCCGCCGAGCTGACGGCGCGAGCCACCTCCGATGCCGGCCGGTTGACGGAGTCGCCCGAATGACGCCTCGTTCGCAGTCCCCGCGAACGAGGGCGGACTTCCATGCCGCCGCGGGCGTGCTCGTCGTCGTGCGGGAACCGCCACCCCCCCCGCCGCCGGCGCGGGGCCAGCCCCCCATGGTGCCGGGCGATCCCGCCGAAGGCGTCGAAATCCTGCTGGCGGTGTGGGATGACGGCAGCGTCACCGCGCTCCATGGTCACGTCGACCTCGGCACCGGCATCCGCACAGCGCTGGCCCAGGTCGCGGCCGACGAGCTCGATGTCGCCTTCGACGCGGTGACGATGGTGCTTGGCGACACCGCGCGCGCACCCAACCAGGGGCCCACCATCGCGAGCAGCTCGATCCAGATTCACGCTGTGCCGTTGAGGCTCGCCGCGGCGCAGGCGCGCGCGTGGCTGGTCGAACGCGCGGCGGAGCGGCTTGGTGCACCGCGCGATGACCTCCACGTCGACAATGGCGTCGTTGCCGTTCACGGCGACCCGGCGCGCCGGATATGCTATGCCGACCTCGTCGCCGGCGAACACGTCGAGCTGCGCCTCGATCCCGACACCCGCGTCAAGCCGCCCGACCGCCACCGGCTGGTCGGGCAGTCCATCCCGCGCGTGGATATCCCGGCCAAGGCTACCGGTGGCGACGTTTACGTCCATGACGTGCGCTTGCCGGGCATGCTGCACGGGCGTGTCGTGCGTCCGCCCTACGTCGGCCTCGACGCGGGCGAGTTCGTCGGCAACTCGCTGCTGGCGGTAGACGAATCGTCGGTCGCGCATCTCCCGGGCATCGTCGCCGTGGTCGTGATCCGCGACTTCGTCGGCATCGTGGCGGAACGCGAGGAACAGGCCGAGGCGGCCATGCACGAGCTGGACGTCCGCTGGCGGCCGGTGCCGGGCATCGCGGGGCTCGACGACCTGGAGCACGCGCTTTCGGCGAACCCGTCGACACGGCGCGTTCTCGCCGAGCGCGGCGATGTCGACGCGACCATCGCCGGTTGCGCGCGATCGATGTCGCGTACTTACGTGTGGCCTTATCAGCTGCATGCGTCAATCGGGCCATCGTGCGCCGTCGCCGATTGCCGGGCCGACCGTGCGACGGTATGGACCGGGTCGCAGAGCCCCCACGTGCTGCGCGCGGACCTCGCCTTGCTGCTCGGCTGGCCGAACACCGCGATCGAGGTAATCCGGCTCGAGGCAGCCGGTTGCTACGGCCGCAACTGCGCCGACGACGTTGCCGCGGACGCCTTGCTGATGTCGCGCGCGGTCGGCCGTCCGGTACGGGCGCAGCTCACACGCGCGCAGGAACACGCCTGGGAACCCAAGGGCGCGGCTCAGTTGATGCAGGTCAGCGGCGGCCTCGACGGCGAGGGTCGCGCGGTGGCCTACGACTTCAGTTCGTCGTACCCGTCGAACGCGGCGCCGACGCTCGCCCTGTTGCTGACGCGCACCATCGAGCCGCATCCGATCGCCTTCGAGATGGGCGACCGAACCGCGGTGCCGCCCTACGCTTACCCGGCGCTGCGCGTGGCGGCCCGGGACATGGCGCCCATCCTCCGGGCATCGTGGTTGCGCGGCGTGTCGGCACTGCCCAATTCCTTCGCGCACGAATCGTACGTCGATGAGCTCGCGACCGAAGCGGGCGCGGATCCCGTCGAGTTCCGGCTGCGCCTGCTCGATGACGAACGGGCCATCGAGCTGGTCAAGGCCACCGCCGAGCGGGCCGGGTGGCGCCGGCACACCGCGCCCCAGGGGCAGCAAAGCGACGGCGACCTGCTCAAGGGACAGGGGTTCGCCTACGCGCGCTACATACACAGTCGATTCCCCGGTTTCGGCGCCGCCTGGTCGGCATGGGTCGCCGACGTCGAAGTCAACCGGTTGACCGGCGAGGTGCATGTCAGGCGCGTGGTCGTGGGGCACGACGCCGGCTCGGTAATCAATCCGGCGGGACTCGAACACCAGGTCCACGGCAATGTCGTGCAGACGACCAGCCGCGCCCTCAAGGAACGCGTCGCGATCGACGCGCGGGGCGCGCCCGAGCCGCGCGAATGGGGCGCCTATCCGATCCTGTCGTTCCGCGAGGTGCCGGTAATCGAGGTGTTGTCGATGCCACGCCCGAACGAGGCGCCACTGGGCGCGGGCGAGTCGTCGTCGGTTCCCGGGACGGCGGCGATAGCCAACGCGATCTTCGACGCCACCGGCGTGCGCTTCCGGCAGCCCCCATTCACGCCCGAAGTCGTGCGCGCGGCGCTGGGCGTGCCACCCCCGCCCCGCCCGCCCGTCACGGACACACCTTCGCGGGCCCAGGCGCGAGCAGCCATTGCGCCGGGACGCCGCCGCCGGTGGTGGGGAGTCGCGGGCGCGTTCGCCGCCGGCCTGGTCGGCATGGTCGCGGCGGTCGTCGGCCAGCGGCCGGCCCTGGCCCCCGTCGGACCATCGGACCCCGCGCTCTTCACCGTCGCGACGTTGGAACGTGGCCGCCAGGTTGCCGCCGCCGGGGACTGCGTGGTCTGCCACACGGCGCCCGGCGGTATCCCGAATGCCGGCGGGTGGGCGATCGAGACGCCGTTCGGGACCATCGTCACGACCAACCTGACGCCGGATGCCGAGACCTGCATCGGCCGCTGGTCGTACGCGGCGTTCGAACGCGCGATGCGTCATGGCGTCTCGCGCGATGGCCGCCATCTGTATCCGGCCTTCCCATACACGTATTTCACCAAGCTCGCGGCGGATGACATGCTCGCCCTCTACGCCTACCTGATGTCACAGCCGGCCGTCAGCAACCGTGTCGCCACGACATCGCTTGCGTTTCCCTTCGGTCTGCGCGCGGGAATGGCGTTGTGGAACGCGCTCTACCTCGACCCCGGCCCCTTGGCGCCGGACCCCGCGCGCTCCGCCGAGTGGAACCGCGGCGCCTATCTGGTCGAGGGTGCCGGGCACTGCGGCGCGTGCCACACGCCGCGCAACGCCATGGGCGCCGAGCGCCGTGGCGATGCCTACCTCGCCGGAGCGATGGTCGACGGCTGGGAAGCACCGCCGCTCGCCGGGCTCAGCCACGCGCCAGTGCCTTGGTCGGTCGACGAGCTCGAGCGATATCTGCGTGACGGCCATACCCTGCATCACGGCAGCGTCGCGGGACCGATGGCACCGGTCGTCCGCGAACTGGCGACGCTACCCGCGGCGGACGTGCGCGCCATGGCGGTCTATCTGGCGTCGCTCGCGGCACCGGCGCCGGACGAGAAGGCCGCGGCCCGTGCCACCGTCGCGGCGAGCATCGCGACCGCCGCGACGATCCGCGGCCCGGGGCAAAGACTGTTCGAGGGCGCATGCGGAGCCTGCCATCACGATGGCGCCGGTCCCGTACTGCTCGGGCGCAACCTGCCGCTCGCGCTGCACAGCAGCCTGCACGGTGCCCGCCCCGACAACCTGATCCGCGTCATCCTGGATGGACTCGGCGAACCGGCGACGCGTGAGCTCGGCTTCATGCCCGCGTTCCGCGACGCCATGAACGATCGGCAGATCGCCGAACTCGCCGCATACATGCGCGAACGCTATGCTCCAGCGAAGGCGGCGTGGGCAGGACTGGAGGCCGAGATCGCCCGCCTGCGGGCAAGCGGGTCGCACTGATGAGCCATGGCCTCGGCAAGGCGCCGCGGCAGACGAAGGATGCAACACATGTCTAATACGAATGTCATGATGGGCGCCAACGACGACCGACGACCGCCACCGCTCGCCGGCATCCGGGTCCTCGACCTTTCGCGGGTGCTGGCCGGCCCCTGGGCGGGTCAGATGCTCGCTGACCTGGGCGCCGATGTCGTCAAGGTGGAACGCCCTGGCGTCGGGGATGACACGCGCGCCTGGGGGCCGCCCTGGTTGAAGGACCGGGCGGGAGAAGATACCGGCGAGTCCGCTTACTACCTGTGCGCCAATCGCAACAAGCGCTCGGTGACGATCGACTTGGCCAAGCCGGAAGGCCAGGCACTGGTGCGCTCGCTGGCGCTGAAGGCCGACATCCTGCTCGAGAACTTCAAGGCAGGCGGGCTCGCGCAGTATGGGCTCGATTACCCGAGCCTCGCGGCGGCACACCCCCGACTGATCTACTGTTCGATCACCGGCTTCGGTCAGAGCGGGCCCTACGCACCGCGCGCGGGCTACGACTTCCTGATCCAGGGCATGGGCGGACTCATGAGCGTGACCGGGCGCGCCGACGGCGAAGAGGGCGCCGGACCGCAGAAGGTAGGTGTCGCACTGACCGACATCCTGACCGGCCTTCACGCGACGATCGCCGTGCAGGCCGCCCTCATCGAGCGAGCGCACTCCGGCCTGGGCCAGCACATCGACCTGGCGCTGCTCGACGTGCAGATCGCCTGCCTCGCCAACCAGGCGTCCAACTACCTGGCTGGCGGCGTCGTGCCCAAGCGGATGGGCAACGCCCACCCGAACATCGTCCCCTACCAGGACTTCCCGACCGCGGACGGCGACATGATCCTCGCGATCGGCAACGACAAGCAATTCGCGAAGTTCTGCGAGGTCGCCGGGCAGCCCGGCTGGGCGACCGACGACCGCTTCGCGACCAACCCGCTGCGCGTAAAGCACCGGTCGACGCTGATCCCGATGCTGCGGCAGGTGACCGTGACCCGTGACACGCGCGACTGGATCGCCACCCTCGAGGCGGCCGGCGTGCCCTGCGGACCGATCAACCGCCTCGACGAAGTGTTCGCCGACCCGCAGGTTCATGCCCGCGGCCTGCGGATGACCTTGCCCCATCCGCTCGCCGGCGACCTGCCGCTGGTGGCGAATCCCCTGCGTTTATCCGGCTCGCCGGTCGTCTACCACACCGCGCCGCCGACACTCGGCGAGCATACCGGCGAGGTACTCGATCAATGGCTCGGCCTGACCAGCGTCGAGCTCGCCGAACTCCGCGGGCGCGGCACGATTTGAGCGCCTGACGCGGTACTTGCCTTACCCGAAACCCCGCCGGTAGTGGATCGCCTCGGCGACGTGCGGGCCGCCGATGTTCATGGCGCCGGCGAGATCGGCGACGGTGCGCGCGACCTTGAGGATGCGGTGATATGCCCTGGCCGAAAGATCGAGCCGCGCCATCGCCTGCTTGAGCAACTGCGCGCCGGCGCAGTCCGGCAGACAGTGACGGTCGATCTCCTCGGGCGTCAATAGCGCATTGGCCTTGCCCTGGCGCTCGATCTGCGTCGCCCGCGCCCGCGTCACCCGCTCGCGAATAACGGCCGAGGCTTCACCGGCGCCACGCATCGCCAGGTCGGCTTCCGGCACGGCCGGCACTTCGATCATCAGGTCGATGCGGTCGAGGAAGGGGCCGGACAGCTTGGCGCGGTACTTGGCGATCTGGTCGGGCGTGCAGCGGCAGCGTGCCTCGCCCAGGTAGCCGCAGGGGCAGGGGTTCATCGCCGCGACGAGCTGGAAGCGGGCCGGGAATTCCGCGCGCCGCGCCGCGCGGGCGACGCGGATGTGGCCCGTCTCAAGCGGCTCGCGCAGCGCTTCCAGGACGCGGCGGTCGAACTCGGGCAGTTCGTCGAGGAAGAGGACGCCGTTGTGCGCCAGCGAAATCTCGCCGGGGCGCGGCACGCCGCCGCCGCCGACCAGCGCCGGCGCCGAGGCCGAGTGATGAGTCGCGATAAATGGGCGCTGGCCGAAACAGTCGACGTCGAAACGGCCGGCCACCGACAACACGGCGGCGCTTTCCAGCGCCTCGGCCTCGGTCATCGGCGGCAGGATGCCGGGCAGCCGCTGCGCCAGCATCGACTTGCCGGTGCCGGGCGGACCGCTCATCAGCAGGCTGTGACCGCCGGCGGCGGCGAGTTCCAGCGCGCGCTTGGCCGGCGCCTGACCTTTCACGTCGGCAAGGTCATGGCCCGTCAAAGTCAGCCGTGGCGAGACGCCGCCCGCGTCGAACGGCGCGATGGTCGCCGCGCCGTTCAGGTGAGCGCAGACTTCGAGCAGCGAATTGGCCGGCAGGATGGTGGCGGAACGCACCAGCGCCGCTTCGGCGGCGTTGGCGGTGGGCAGCACGAAGGCGCGCCGCGAGCCGGCGGCTTCGCCACACATGGCCAGCGCGCCGCGAATGGCGCGCAGCTCGCCCGACAGCGACAGTTCGCCGGCGAATTCGAAATGGTCAAGCCGGTCGGCCTTGACCTGGCCCGAGGCGGCGAGGATGCCGAGCGCGATGGCCAGGTCGAAGCGACCCGATTCCTTGGGCAGGTCGGCCGGCGCGAGATTGACCGTGATGCGCCGGGCCGGGAATTCGAAGCGGCTGTTCTGGATCGCCGCGCGCACGCGATCGCGCGCTTCCTTGACTTCCGTTTCCGGCAAGCCGACGAGCGAGAACGACGGCAGGCCATTGGCCAGATGCACCTCCACCATCACCGGTGGCGCGGCCATGCCGTTCAGCGCCCGGCACTGGAGCGTGGCCAGGGACATCGGGGCCGCTCTCGAGGTCCCGGGCGGCGTCAGCCGACCGCGCCGGTCGCCCGCCGCAAACGCCAGAGCAGCGTGACGTCGTGGCTGTCGATATGCTCGCGCAGCCAGTTTTCGAGCAGGTCGCGCGCCGCGACGCGCTCTTCCTGCAACTTGGCCAGGCTGACGACCGCCACGGCCCGTTCCATCATGTCGGCGTGCGCCTCGACATGGGCGGCGTCGGCCTCCTGCTCGGCGGGCGTGACGTCGAGCCGGCGCATGGCCGTCTCCTCGACCCGGAAATGACTGTGCATGAGGTCGAGCAGTTCGCCGAGAAACTCGGTGTGGGCATCCCAGCAATCGGCCACTTCGAGTGCGTCGCACGCCTCGCAGCGGCCTTGGCCCGGCGCGCAGGCCAGCAGATCGCGCAGGCGCGCCAGGCGTTCCGCCAGCATCGCGTGCTCGCGCTCGATCTCGACGATGGCCAGCATCAACGAAGATGTCCGCGATGGCGCGCCGGCGATCGCGGCTTGTCCGGTCGGCACGGGCATGTTCAGTACCTCCGGGCCCGGAGCCGGGGCCGGGCGGGAACGACGGGTCGCTTTTCTCGCATGACGCGAATAGTATCGCACTGCCGCCCGCTCGCCGACGGGCACCGGTGCCACATTTCGTCGCGCAGGAGTCGCGCATGCTCGCCAATCGCGTCGATCAGGTCGTCAAACCGCGTTATTCACTGCGCGCGAGCCTGCTCTGGTTGCTCGCTGCCTGCATCCTGCCGGCGGCCAGTGTCTCGGTCAGCCTCGCCATCGCCCATTACCGCCTGCTGCGCGATCAGATTCACCAGGGCACGGTCATGCTGGCGCGTCAGGTTGCCGCCGAACTCGACCGCGAACTGGCCGGCATCGAATCCGGCCTGCGCGTGCTGGCCACCTCGGGCGATCTGATCGGCGGCGACCTCGTCGCCTTCCATGCTCGCGCCAGCGACGCGCTGGCCTCGCAGCGCGTCCAGAACTACGTACTGGTGGACCGTCTGGGCCGCCAGGTCCTGAACACCCGTCGCCCGCCGGGCACGCCGCTCCCGGCAACCGGCACGCCAGCGGCGATCGCCCGCATCTTCGCCACCGGCGCGCCGGCGCTGTCCGACCTGTTCATCGGCCCCGTCGCCGGCGAGCCCCTGGTGGCGCTGGGCGTGCCGGTGTTCCGCGACGGCGAGATCGTCCATGCGCTGGCCATGGGCATGAAGCCGGCGGTCATCGCCACCATCCTCGGACGCCAGAAGCCGCCGGCGGGCTGGGCTATCACGGTGCTCGACGGCGCCGGTGAAATCATCGCCGCCACCAGCCACCCGGGCGGCGGCCGCGCGCATCCCGCCTTGCGCGAGGCGATTGCCGCCGCGCCGGAGGGCTTGCTCGAAGTACGCGGCGACCGTGACGCGGCCATCATCACCTCGTACAGCCGGTCATCGGTCTGGTCGTGGTCGGTCGCCGTGGGCGTGCCCAAGTCGGCGCTCGAGCATCGACTGTTCTGGGTGGTGTTCCGCGTCGGCTTCGGCACCGTCGCCGCGCTGGGCCTTGGCCTGTGGCTGGCGGCCGGCATCGTCCGGCGCGTCACGGCGTCGGTGCGCGATCTCAACAACGCCGCGCTGGCGGTGGCCAAGGGCGAGTCGGTGACGCTGCCCGAGGTCCAGCTGGCCGAGGCGGAAGCGGTGGGGGCGGCCATCCTGGAGGCCTCGCGCACCATGGCGGTGGTGCAACGACAGGCCCATCACGATCCGCTGACGGGGCTGGCCAATCGTGCCCTGTTCGAAGACGCCTTCGCGCGCCAGCTGGCATTGTCGGAGCGGGCCGGCAGTCCGTTCGCGGTGCTCGCCATCGATCTGGACGAATTCAAGGCGGTGAACGACCAGCTGGGCCACGCCGCCGGCGACGCCGTGCTGCGGGAGGCGGCCGGGCGCATCACTGGCACCGTGCGCGCCTCGGACATGGCGGCGCGCATGGGCGGCGACGAGTTTTCCGTGCTGCTGGCCGACGCCAACCGCGAGGAGGCCGTACAGACCGCTGAACGGCTGGTGGCGGCGCTGTCGCAACCCTATCCCGGCGTGTCGACACCCGTGTCGGCGAGTGTCGGCATCGCCATCTATCACGCCGAAGCAAAGCCGGCGGACTTGCTCGATACCGCCGATCGCGCCTTGTACCAGGCCAAGGGCGCCGGCAAGAAACGCGCCGTGCTCGGCGTCGAGCCCGGCTAACTTCGGGCGGCGGGATCGCGCGAGCGCTTTTCGAGTTCGGCGATCTGTTTTTCCAGTGCCGCCAGACGTTCGCGCGAGCGCGCCAGCGCTTCGCGCTGCAGGTCGAATTCCTCGCGGGTGACGAGATCGAGCCGGCCCAGCGCCGAAGTCAGCAAGGCGCGCAAATTGCGCTCCACGTCCTTCGCGGGCGTCGCGGCGATCAGCGCGGCAACGCGCCGGGCAAGTTCATCGAGCGGCTTGGTGTCGATCATGGCGGAACCGCGAAAATCAGAAATGACACGGCCAGCGAAAGTCAGCCGTGGTGGCGCGCCGATGTTAGCACGCAGGGTCGACGCGGAACTCGCACTGCATCGGTGCGCCCTTCGGCATCGGCGGTCCGCTGTAGTGCGTGGCCACGGCGGAAACTGGGCGTAACGCCTGCAACACACTGTTTAATAATGATTATTTTGCTTGGCACGCTCCCTGCATTGACACCTCCGTCACCGTTCATATCAGGAGAGCCATCATGCGCAACCGCCTCATCGCCAGCATCGCCATCGCCCTTGCCGGCGCCCTCGCCGTTCCCGCTGTCGCCATCGCCGAGGCAGCGGAACCGGCCGCCGCGCCGGCCCCGTTCACCGGCAACTTCACGCTGGCGTCGGAGTACATCTATCGCGGCATCGGCCAGACCAACCGCAAACCGGCCGTGCAGGGCGGCTTCGACTACGCGCACGCCAGCGGCCTTTACATCGGCGTCTGGGGCTCGAACATCTCCTGGCTGTCCGACCTGCCGGGCGACATCAGCTCGAGCATCGAGATCGATGTCTACGGCGGCTACAAGGGCGGCTTCGCCGGCGATGTCAGCTATGACCTGGGCGTGCTGCGTTACAACTATCCGGGCAGCTACCCGCACGGCTTCGTCGACGCCGACACCACCGAGGTCTATGCCGGCCTGGGCTGGCAGTGGCTGTCCGCCAAGTACTC
>OEIV010000954.1_pt1 | contig 14335 bp, 15 predicted proteins | sample 1539231 | NCBI WGS metagenome assembly OEIV01 (sample SAMN03794762, study PRJEB22550) | activated sludge metagenome | feature: wastewater treatment plant; material: activated sludge; isolation source: Wastewater treatment plant of a petroleum refinery complex | place: Argentina: Buenos Aires ...
CGGCCATCGGGTGACGCTGCTGGAAGGCACCGAGCGTCTCGGCGGCACGCTGCAATTCGCCTCCGTCGCCTACGAGCCCAACGAGCGCCTGCTCAACTGGCTGCGCCGCGAGCTGGAAGCCTCCAAGGTCGATGTCCGCCTCAATACCCGCGCGACGCCGGAACTGGTGGCGAACCTCAAGCCCGATGCGGTACTGGTGGCGACGGGCGCCTTGCGCAGCATGCCGCCGATTCCGGGCAACGACCTGCCGCACGTACTGAGCGGCGACGACCTGCGCCGGTTGGTGCTGGGACAATCGTCGCCGGCGCTGGCGAACAAGGTCAGCCTGACCACGCGCCTGGCCACCAAGGTCGGCGGGGCGCTGGGGCTGACTTCCAGCCCCGAGTTCCTGCGCAAGGCGACGCACCAGTGGATGCCGCTGGGCAAGCGCATCGTCATCATCGGCGGCGAACTGGTGGGTCTCGAACTTGCCGAGTTCCTCATGGAACGCGGCCGCACCGTCACGGTGGTGGACGAGGCCAGGCGCTTTGGCACGGGCCTGCTGCTGGTGCGGCGCATGCGCCTGCTCGAGGAACTGAAGGAGCACGGCGTCGCCCTGTGCCCCGCCGCCAAGGACATCCGCATCGACAAGGATGCCGTGCGCTTCGTCGACAAGGAGGGCACGCTCCAGGCCGTCGCCGCCGATCACGTGATCGTCGCCAAGGGCGCCAGCGCCAATAGCACGGCCGCCGACGAATTGCGCGCCGCGGGCCTCAACGTCCATGCCTTTGGCGATTGCACCGGCGTCGGCTACATCGAGGGCGCCATGCGCGGCGCCGCCGATGCGGTGACGGCCCTGGCCGCATGAGTTCCGTCGGTCTCGAGACGCCGCCGGGCACCGACGGCACGCTGATCGACATCGTGCCCGGCCAGATCAAGTGGCTGCGCATGCCGCTGCCGATGGCGCTCAACCATATCAACCTCTACCTGGTGCGTGATGGCGCCGGCTGGCGGATGATCGACACCGGCATCGATACCGCCGAGACGCGCGGACTCTGGGAGAAGATACTGCCCGCGCTCGACGGCCCCGTCACCGGCATCATCTGCACCCACCACCACAGCGACCATTGCGGCCTGTCGGGATGGCTGACCGAGCGCCTGCGCGTGCCGCTGTACATGAGCCGCGGCGAGTATTTCGCGATGCGCATGTTCAGCGAGCAATTTTCCTTCGACGCCTGGGAATATCGGGAATTCTTCACCCGTGCCGGCTTGAGTGAGGATCGGTTCGAGCAACTGGTGGCCATGTTCGCCAGCTTCCGTACCCAGACGCGGGTGGCGCGCGCCTTCCAGCGCCTGCGCGACGGCGAGACACTTTCCATCGGCGAGCACCGGTGGGAGATACGCGGCGGCGAGGGGCATTCGCCGGAGCATGCTTCGCTCTATTGCCGCGAGTTCGGCATCCTGCTGAGCGGCGACCAATTGCTGGCCCGCATCAGCCCCAACGTCGGCGTGCTGCCTTTCGAGCCCAATGCCAATCCGCTCGCCGAGTGGTTCGCCTCGCTCGAACGCATCGGCCGGCTGCCGGCGGCTACCCTGGTTCTGCCGGCCCACGAACTGCCGTTCCGCGGCCCGGAGAAGCGGGCCAGGGAACTGACGCAACATCATCTCGCCACGCTCGACCGCCTGCAATCGTACTGCGCCCAATCCCCCGACAGCGTGGTCGGCCTCTCGTACAAACTGTTTCCGGACCGGCGCAGTCCGATGGATGATATTTTGGCCATCAGCGAAACACTGGCGCACCTGGCCTACCTGCTGGCGCAGGGCCGGGTCGCCAAGCATCGCCTGGAGGATGGCAGCGACCAGTACCGTAACGCCGGGTGACCGACATGATCAAGACCATCGCCCTGCTCAAAAGCAAGCCGGGCATGACCCGCGAGCTGTTCGTCGATTGTTACGAGAACCGCCATGCGCCGTTCATCCGGGCCATGCTGCCGGGCATCGTCGACTACCGTCGAAACTATATCGACCCCGATGACGCCCACCTGTTTCCCGGTGCCGCGCCGGTGGACTTCGACGTGATCACCGAGCTCTGGTTCGCCGACCAGGCGGCTTACGACCGGGCGATGGCGCTGTTGGCCGAGCCCGACAACTGGGCGGCGCTGGTGGCGGACGAGGAAAATCTGTTCGACCGGGACAAGACACGCATGTTCGTCGTTCGCGAGACGGGCCGGCAAGTAGCCGAGGAGTGAAATCATGAACGTCAATACAGCCAGGAGTCCGGCCCAGAAAGCCAGCTTCATCTCGCCGCAACTGGTCAAGGAAAGGAAGCGCGACGAATGGCTCGCGTTGTTCGCCGACGACGCCGTCGTCGAGGATCCGGTGGGGCCGTCGCTGTTCGATCCGACCGGCAAGGGACATCGCGGCAAGACCGCCATCGGCCGTTTCTACGACACGATCATCGCGGCGGGCGGCACTTTCGATTTCACCATGCAGGCTTCCTATCCCTGTGGCGATGAATGCGCCAACGTCTGGGTCGGCCGCGTGACCGGTGCCGACGGCAAGGTGACCGAAACGCCGATGGTGGCGATCTACAAGGTGAACGGCGAAGGCCGGATCGTGTCGCTGCGCGCCTTCTGGGATTCCAGCCGGCTGCGGCCGAAAGCCTGACGCCGGCAATCGTGGCCGACCTGTTTTCCGCGGCGCCGCATGCGCCGCTGGCGGAACTGCTGCGGCCGCGGATGCTCGACGAGGTAATCGGCCAGACGCATTTGCTCGGGCCGGGCAAGCCACTGCGGCTGGCCTTCGAGTCGCGCACGCCGCATTCGATGATCCTTTGGGGCCCGCCAGGTGTGGGCAAGACCACGCTGGCGCGGCTGATGGCCGATGCCTTCGATGCCGAGTTCATCGCGCTCTCGGCGGTGTTCTCCGGTGTCAAGGACATCCGCGCCGCCGTCGAGCAGGCCGAACTGACGCTGGCGCAATCGGGGCGGCAGACATTGCTGTTCGTCGACGAAGTGCATCGCTTCAACAAGGCGCAGCAGGATGCCTTTCTGCCCTTCGTCGAACGCGGCCTGCTCACCTTCATCGGTGCCACCACCGAGAATCCTTCGTTCGAGGTGAACTCCGCGCTCTTGTCACGCGCGGCGGTTTACGTGCTGAAGAGCCTGACCGAGGAGGAACTCGGCCAGCTCTTCGAGCGGGCGCGCGAGCAGGCCTTCCCCGACCTCGAATTCGATGCTGTTGCCAAGGAGCGCATCGTCGGCCACGCCGACGGTGATGCCCGGCGCTTGCTCAATGTACTGGAGACGCTGAAGACGGCCGCACTCGCCGCCCGGCGGCGTACCGTCACGGCTGACTTTCTGGAAGAAACGCTGGCGCACGACCTGCGCCGCTTCGACAAGGGCGGCGATGCGTTCTACGACCAGATCTCGGCCCTGCACAAGGCGGTGCGCGGCTCCAACCCGGACGCCGCGCTCTACTGGTACGTGCGCATGATCGACGGCGGCGCCGACCCGCTCTACCTCGCCCGGCGCATCATCCGCATGGCCACCGAGGACATAGGCCTGGCCGATCCGCGCGCGCTGCGCATCGCGCTCGACGCCTGGGAAACCTACGAGCGCATGGGCTCGCCGGAGGGCGAACTGGCCATTGCCGAGGCCGTGCTCTACATGGCCGTGGCGCCGAAATCGAACGCTACCTACGTCGCCTATAATTCGGCCCGCCGCTTCATCGGCCAGGACAAGAGCCGTCCGGTGCCCGAGCACCTGCGCAACGCGCCGACCAAGCTGATGAAGGAACTCGGTTTCGGCGCCGAATACCGCTACGCGCACGACGAGCCGGAAGCCTACGCCGCCGGCGAAAACTACTTCCCCGAGGGCATGCCGAAGGTCGAGTGGTACAAGCCGACTCCGCGCGGACTCGAACAGAAGATCGCGGAAAAGCTGGCGCACTTGCGCGAACTCGACCGCCAAGCAAAGAAGAAATAGGAACGACCATGCTGGACATTCAACTCCTTCGCACCAACCTTGCTCACGTCGCCGAACGCCTCGCGACGCGCGGCGTCGCCCTCGATACGGTTGCCTTCGAGGCGCTGGAAGCCGAGCGCAAGGACCTGCAGGTACGCACGCAGGACTTGCAGGCGAAGCGCAACAGCCTCTCGAAGCAGGTGGGCATGCTCAAGGGCAAGGGCGAGGACGCTTCCGCCGTACTGGCCGAAGTGGCCGGTATCGGCGACGAACTGAAGCGCAACGAGGATGCGTTGGCGGCGCTGCAGGAACGCTATAACGCCTTCGTTGCCGTGATCCCCAATCTGCCGCACGAGAGCGTGCCGGTGGGCAGCGACGAAACCGGCAATGTGGAAGTCAGCCGTCGCGGTACGCCGCGCACGTTCGATTTTCAGGTGAAGGACCACGTCGAACTCGGCGAGAAACTGGGCGGTCTCGATTTCGAGACTGCGGCGAAGATTGCAGGCAGCCGCTTCTCGCTGATGAAGGGCGGCATCGCACGGCTGCACCGCGCGCTTGCCCAGTTCATGCTCGACACGCATACCAATGATCACGGCTACACCGAAGTCTATGTGCCTTACCTCGTGAACCCGGACAGCATGTTCGGCACCGGCCAGCTGCCCAAGTTCGAGGAAGACCTGTTCCGCGTGCCGCGTTCCGACGGCAGCCGGCTCTACCTGATTCCGACCGCCGAAGTGCCCGTGACCAACATGGTGCGCGACACCATCCAGGCGGCCGAGGGGCTGCCGTTGAAGTTCGTCTGCCACACGCCCTGCTTCCGTTCCGAGGCGGGCAGCGCCGGTCGCGACACGCGCGGCATGATCCGCCAGCACCAGTTCGACAAGGTGGAACTGGTGCAGATCGTCAAGCCCGACCAGTCCTGGCAGGCGCTGGAGGAGCTGACCGCGCATGCCGAAGCGATCCTGACCAAGCTCGAATTGCCCTACCGACGCATGGCGCTGTGCACCGGCGACATGGGTTTCTCGGCGGCCAAGACCTACGACCTCGAAGTCTGGCTTCCGGCGCAGAACACCTACCGCGAGATTTCCTCGTGCTCGAACTTCGAGTCCTTCCAGGCGCGGCGCATGCAGGCGCGCTACCGGAACGAAAAGAACAAACCCGAATTGCTGCACACGCTGAACGGCTCCGGCCTGGCGGTGGGCCGCACATTGGTCGCGGTGCTGGAGAACTACCAGAACGCCGACGGCAGCGTGACCATTCCCGCGGCGCTGCGCCCCTGGATGGGCGGGAACGAGAAAATTACTGCATAGCCAGACCGGTCTGCAACGGCGAGCGATGTACCGGTTCGTGGCGACGCAGGATGTCGTAATAGGTACGCACGTTCTCGACCAGAATCACGGCCTCCCCGCCACGCGCCGGACCTGACTTCAGCCGCTCGTAATACTCGGGCCGCGACATGAGCGGCAGCACCTGTTTCATGTCGTACCACGAGGCTGGATCGCGTTTCATGCCCGGGGCGAGCCGGCGCGCGCCATTGAGATGCCCGTAGCCGAGGTTGTAGGCGGCCAGGGCCAGCCACAGGCGATCCGGATCGGACACATCATCCGGCAGTCGGCCGGCCAATTCGGCCAGATAGCGCGCGCCGGCCAGAATGCTTTCGGCGGCGTCGAGCCGGTTGCCGACGCCAAGGCGGTCGGCGGTTTCCTCGGTCAACATCATGATGCCGCGAACATTCGTCGAGGAAGTCGCCAGCGGGTCCCATTTCGATTCCTGGTAGGCCAGCGCCGCCAGCATTCGCCAGTCCATGCCGGTCATGCTGGCGGCGCGTTCGAACAAGGGCCTGAAGCGCGGCAGCACGCGGCGCATGTCCTCGATGAAACGCATGGCGGCGATGGGATTGATGCGCTTGATGTGACCGAAGTAACGATCGTGAAGCCGGGCAAGCCGGCCGCTGCGGCGAAATTCGGCGATGAACGCGTCGGCCGCGTCGCGCAGATCATCATCGCGGGAGCGGAAGCCCCAAGCGTATTCGACCCTGCCAGCCAGTTCCTGCGCAACCAAAAGATCGGGAAAGAAATTGACCGCGACGTCGAAGTGAGCCGTGTCCGTCGCGGCAAGTTCGGCCTGACGGTTGGCAATGCGACCGAGCAGGTCGATCTCGCTTGCCACCAGCGGCCTCTCGATCGTCATCGGCACGGTCGCCGCCAGTTCCTGCAAGGCGGCTTCCTGCAGTGTGCCGGGCAGCACCTCGACCGTTCGACGGGCCAGACTTTCGGCACCGCCGAGCGGTACGCTGTCGGCGTGCTGAACCACCAGCGGTCGCTCTTCCCGCAGCGGCGCAGAGTACCGGAGGTTGGTATCCGCCCGAATTGGCGTGCTGGCGATGAAGTCGATGCCGCTGCGGTCGCCGTCCGCCAACAGTTCGACTAGCGCGCCGGGGTTGGCGGCCGGCACGAGTCGCAGCCGTTTTTGTCGGGAGTCGGCAAAGGCCTGCAGTGCCTCCAGCTCGAAGCCGCTGGCTTCACTGGTCGTCGAGGCGGGTTGGTAGAACACCGGGTCGACCAGTATGCCGACGACGAATTCATTGGGGCGCTTCTTGATGCCGTGCTGATGAGTGGCCGCCAACCATCCCGCAGCCACGATCAAGCCGATTCCGAGAAGAGTCCAGCGCAGTCCCAATCGCATGTTGGATGTCGGATGGCCGGGAAGGATACGCATTCTGCCATGCTGGCGAGGGACATCCCGCCGTTGTAGAATGCGCGCCTTGCGGAGAGGTGGCCGAGCGGTTTAAGGTACCTGACTCGAAATCAGGCGTAGGGAAACCTACCGTGGGTTCGAATCCCACCCTCTCCGCCAGAACCTCGGCAGGCAATCATGGCACTCATCACTCTCTCCCGCTTCCTCATCGAAGAAGAGCGGCACAAGCAGTTCATCTGCGCCGATCTGCGCTTCCTCGTCGAAATCGTTTCACGCGCCTGCAAGGCGATCTCGATCGCCATCGGCAAGGGCAATCTCGCCGGAGTGCTGGGCGGTGCGGGCACCGACAACGTGCAGGGTGAGGCGCAGAAGAAGCTCGACGTGATTTCCAACGAAATCCTGCTCGAGGCCAACGAGTGGGGTGGGCATCTGGCCGCCATGGCCTCCGAGGAAATGGAGGATCCGCACCTGATTCCACACCGGTATCCGAAGGGCGAGTACCTTCTGGTGTTCGATCCTCTCGATGGTTCGTCGAACATCGATGTCAATATCTCCGTCGGCACCATTTTTTCCGTGCTGCGCTGCCCCGAGGGCGTGCCGGTCGACAGTGACAATGTGTTTCTTCAGCCGGGGACCCAGCAGGTCTGTGCTGGGTTCGCGGTGTATGGCCCGACCACGCTGCTGGTGTTGACCTTTGGCGACGGCGTGCACTGCTTCACGCTCGACCGGGAATTCGGTCACTTCGTGCTGACGCAGGAGCATATCCGCATTCCCGAGGACACCCGGGAATTCGCCATCAACATGTCCAATGCCCGCTTCTGGGAGGCGCCGGTCAAGCGGTACATTGATGAACTGTTGGCCGGCAAGGACGGACCGCGCGGCAAGGACTTCAACATGCGCTGGGTGGCCTCGATGGTCGCCGATGTCTTTCGCATTCTCACTCGCGGCGGCGTCTTCCTGTATCCGCTGGACAGCAAGATGAAGGACAAGGGTGGCAAATTGCGCCTGATGTACGAAGCCAACCCGATGGCCATGATCGTCGAGCAGGCGGGAGGTGTCGCCACCACCGGCCGCCAGCGCATCCTCGACATTCAGCCGACCTCGCTGCATCAGCGGGTGCCGGTCATCCTCGGCTCGAGAAACGAGGTCGAGCGGGTTGCCGGTTACCACCGAGACTAGCTTCGTCGGGGAGGACGCGGCTGCTCCTTCTCGAATCGGTCAAGGCGTGGCCGGCTGGGCCAGTGCTGTCGGCACATTGTAATCAAAGGATTCTTCTTCACGCCTGGAGCGGATGCGCCAACCCAACGCCGTACGTGCATAGGTATCTACGTACCAGAAGCCGAAGAATGCCATCTGGACAGTTCCATCCTTGCCGGGAAAGGCCATTGGGTTCAGGCACATGACCCGCCCGCGAGCCTGATCACCGGCAATGCTGATCTCGGCGTTGCCGATCATGTGCTGATAGGCGGGAAAGGTGGGCAGCACCTTGCTCAGCCAGGCCTTGATCTCGGGATAGGCGCCCGCGATGCCGCCGAAGGCGCGATAGTCGATATCCGCATCCGGCGTGAATACCGCATCGAGACGGTCGAACTCCTTCGCGTCGATCGCGCCGGCGTATTCGTAGAGCAGTTGCTGAATCTCGATGCGGTCGGAAATCTCTTGCAAGCTCAACATGAGTTGGTTCTGAAGGCGAGCGAGGGTGTTGGCGACAGGGATGCCGTGGCGCGTCTAGCAGCCGATGAATTCGCCGCCGTTGGTGTCGAGAATGGCGCCAGTGATCGCGCTGGCATAGTCCGACACCAGGAACATGGCTGCGCGCGCGCACTCGTCATCGGTGACGATGCGGCCGAGGGCGATGTTGGCGGCGATCGGTTTGATGATGTCCGCCTCAGCAACATTGCGCGCGGCGGAGGCGCTCTTGACGTAGCCCTGCACCGGCGCGCCCCACATCCATCCCGGATGGATGCTATTGACGCGGATGTTGTGGCAGCCGAGTTCCTTGGCCAGATACTTGGCGGCGACCATCAGCGCGCCCTTCGACGCCGCATAGCCGGCCTCACTGGGGAAAGGCTTGCGGGTGGCCATGGTGTTGACCATGGCAATGGCGCCGCCACCGGACTTCTTCATGGTCTTGACCGTCTCCTGGGTCAGGGTCATGGTGCCGATGACGTTGGTGTCGAAGCACTTGCGCCAGTCGTCGAGATCGGCGGTCTCGATACCCTCGAAATTGCCATGGTAGAAAGCGCTGTTGATCAGTCCGTCGATGCGACCAAAGCGCGCTTCGGCCGCCGCCACCAGTCGCTGGCACTGGCTTCGGTCGGTGATGTCGGTTGGTTGTTGCAGTACCTGGCAATCCGGGGCGACATCCTTCATGCGCCGCTCGGCGTCCGCGAGACTGGATGCCGAGCGAGCAGCGATGGCGACATGGGCGCCTTCGCGGGCCGCTTCGATGGCCAGCTTGACGCCGAGGCCGGGGCCGATACCCGAAACAATGACGACCTTGTTGTTCAATAGCATGTGCGTGCTCTCCTGTCGGGGATGGTTCATCCTGAAGCGGCAGACTATCGCGCCGCCACGGTCGATGCAAGGCCATGATCGGACGCGCTCGGTGGATTACCCGGAGGGCCACCATCTGGTATAGTATTAATAGTATTCCTATGTCATTGAAGAAGAATGGGTTGAGCCCAAGGAGACAGCGATGTTCCACTTAGTCAAGAAAGTATCCGTGCTCGGCGTCGCCGGCATTGCCCTGGCGGGCTGCTCGAACATGCAAATGGGTTCGGAGCAGGCCAAGACCGTGGCGACCGGTTCGGCCGCTGGCACGGCCACCGACAACGTCAATTCGCAACTCGAGAAGTGTTCGGCGTCGCTCGGCACGCTGGCGATCGCCGAGGATACGCAGGCATCCTGGTACAGCGTTCTTTCCGGTCAGATGAAACTCGGCTCGACCGTTCCGGTGCTCAAGCTGATCATCCAGCAGTCAAACTGTTTCGTCGTGGTCGAGCGCGGCAAGGCGATGGGTAACATCATGGGTGAACGGGCGCTGGCCGAGTCTGGCGAGATGCGCCAGGGTTCGCGCTTCCAGAAGGGTCAGATGGTCGCGGCGGATTACACGATGAGCCCGTCGGTCACCTTCAGCAACCAGAATGCGGGTGGTCTGGGCGGCGCGCTCGGTGGGCGCATCGGCGGTGTCGGCGCCTTGTTGGGGGGCAGCTTGAACTACAAGGAAGCCAGCACCGTGCTGACTCTGATCGACAACCGTTCGAGCGTTCAGCTCGCCGCGGCCGAAGGCAGCGCAAGAAACATGGACCTGGGCGCCGTTGGCGGCATTATCGGCAGCGCCGCCGGTGGCGGCCTGGGCGGTTATTCCAATACCGCGGAAGGCAAGGTGATCGTCGCCGCGTTCACGGATGCCTACAACAACATGGTCAAGGCCGTGCGCAACTACAAGGCACAGGAAGTGAAGGGCGGTCTTGGCACTGGTGGTCAACTCGGGGTCCAGGGTGGCAGTACGCCCGCCAGCCAGGAAGTCGGCAAGCCCGCGGTGGATGCCAAGACGACGACATCGACGACATCCACAAAGAAGACAGCCACCAAGAAGGCCACTACGACCAAGGCCACCACGACCACGAAGTAGTGTCGTAGGTAGGTCACGGCGCCCCGGCGGCGGTGCGGGGCGCCGGTCATATTCTTGAGCAGCTTAGACGGATACCGCTCGGATGCCTTGACAGCGGCAAATACCCGACTAAAATGATTGGAAATAATTAACTGCCCCCAACCCCAACCGAGAGGATGACAAGATGATCAACGTGAACGGCCGGGAGATCGAAACCGACGCCGAAGGCTACTTGGCCAATCTGGAGGACTGGTCCGAGGACGTGGCCGAGCATCTGTCGAAACAAGACAGTCTCGAACTGACCGAGCGCCACTGGCAGTTGCTCAACTGGATACGAAACTACTATCAGGAATACGGCACGGCACCCAATTTGCGCGTGATGACCAAGACCATCGGTGGCGATCTGGGGGAACAATGGGCGGACAAGAAATATCTGTTTGATCTTTTTCCCTATGGGCCTGCCAAGCAGGCGGCGCGCTACGCGGGGATGCCCAAGCCGACAGGATGTGTCTGAGTCCGAGGACTGACGCCGTAGTTATCGGGGCGAGGTACGCACGGTCGTTTCGGCATTGATGTCGCGGCCGCTACGCTGGAAGAAACAGGTTGCCATGCTGGACGCAGCGCAGATTGCCCAGAATCCGAAGAAACCGATTGAATAGGTCGCCAGCCTCGAGAAACTGACTGGCTGCCCGAACAGGTAAAGCTCTTGCGGATCAATGATCGTGAAGAACACGATCTCGGCGATGCCGGCCACCAGGAATGATGGCCAGAAAATGTAAAAGATATTGCTCATCGGGGGTGCCCTCCGTGCTTGTCGCGCCTAGGCCACCATGATATGGGTAAATTGATTTACGTCAAGTTTTTGTAGTTATTGTCTGGCGTCCTTTGGCGTGCTCCTTTGCCCGGCGCTGCGGCGCCCGGACCTGGGCCGGCTGCCAGGCCGGCACGAGGTGTTTCTTGCCGTTGCCGATCAGGTCGGTCCGGCCCATGGCCTTCAATGCCTCGCGCAGCGTCGGCCAGTTCTTCGGGTCGTGATAGCGCAGGAAGGCCTTGTGCAGCTTCCTTTGCCGTCCACCCCGCACGACCGGCACCGCCTCCGACTCGGGCGAGACGCGCTTGAGCGGATTTTTCTCCGTGTGCCACATGGCCGTGGCCAGCGCCAGCGGCGTCGGCAGGAAGGTCTGTACTTGGTCGAGCCGGAAATCGTTGCGCTTGAGCCAGAGGGCCAACTCCAGCATGTCCTCGTCGGTGGTGCCCGGATGCGCGGCGATGAAGTAGGGGATCAGGTACTGTTCCTTGCCGGCCGCCTGCGATGCCTGCTCGAACATGCGCTTGAACTTCTCGTAGCTGTCCATGCCCGGCTTCATCATCTTCGACAGCGGGCCCGCCTCGGTGTGCTCCGGCGCGATCTTCAAGTAGCCGCCGACGTGATGGCTGACCAGTTCCTTGACGTACTCGGGCGAGCGCACGGCGAGGTCGTAGCGCAGGCCGGAGCCGATCAGCACTTTCTTCACGCCTGGCACGCGACGGGCCTCGCGGTACAGATGCACCAGCGCCGAGTGGTCGGTGTTCATGTTCGGGCAGATTTCAGGATACACGCATGACAGGCGTCGGCAGGCCGCCTCGATCTCGGCATCCTTGCAGGCCATGCGGTACATGTTGGCGGTGGGGCCGCCGAGGTCGGAGATGATGCCGGTGAAGCCGGGCGTCTTGTCGCGGATCTCCTCGATCTCGCGTAGGATCGAGGCTTCCGAGCGGCTCTGGATGATGCGCCCTTCGTGCTCGGTGATCGAACAGAAGGTGCAGCCGCCGAAACAGCCGCGCATGATGTTGATGGAGAAGCGGATCATCTCCCAGGCGGGAATCTTGGCGTTGCCATAGCTCGGGTGTGGGGCGCGCGCGAAGGGCAGGCCGAAGACGTGGTCCATCTCGGCGGTGGTCAGCGGGATCGGCGGCGGATTCAGCCAGACGTCTCGCTCGCCATGCGCCTGAACCAGGCAACGCGCGTTGCCGGGGTTCGATTCGAGATGGAAGATGCGTGACGCTTCGGCGTAGCGCACCGGATCGTCCTTCACTTCCTCGTAGGCGGGCAGACGCAGGTAGGTGCGCCGCCGCTCCGCCGGCGTGCCGCCATGGCTGACTTTCGTCCAGTCCTCGCCGGGCGTCCAGCCGTGCGGCACCATGAAGGCGGTGCCGCGCAGATCGCGCATGTCGGCGATCCTGTCGCCCCTGGCGAGGCGATGTGTGAGTTCGACCAATGCGCGCTCGGCGTTGCCGAAGAGCAGCAGGTCGGCCTTCGAATCCGGGAGGATCGAGCGCCGCACTTTGTCCGACCAGTAGTCGTAGTGCGCGATGCGTCGCAACGAGGCTTCGATGCCGCCGACGATCACCGGCACGTCGGCGTAGGCTTCGCGGCAGCGCTGGGCATAGACCACGGCGGCGCGGTCTGGCCGGCGGTTCGGCGCGGCGTCGGGGGTATAGGCGTCGTCGGAGCGGATCTTGCGGTCAGCCGTGTAGCGGTTGACCATCGAATCCATGTTGCCGGCGGTGACGCCGAAGTAAAGATTCGGTTTGCCGAGCGCGCGGAACGGTTCTGCCGACTGCCAGTCCGGCTGGGCGATGATGCCGACGCGGAAGCCCTGCGCCTCCAGCAGCCGGCCGACCAGCGCCATGCCGAAGCTCGGATGGTCGATGTAGGCGTCGCCGGTGACGATGATCACGTCGCAGGAATCCCAGCCGAGCGCCTCCATCTCGGCGCGCGACGTCGGCAGGAAAGGCGCGGTGCCGAAGCGATGCGCCCAGTGCTTGCGGTAGGCGGTAAGCGGCTTCGGCTTCGTCACGCCGGCTTCCAGCGGCTGACGCTGGGCACGTGGCGGGCGAGGAAGTCCATCTGGTCGACGAGGATGTGACGGTTGCAGAGGATCAGGTACTCGGCCTTGTTGGGTACGTAGGGCGCATAAAGGAGTTCCATGCCGGCCTGTTCGGGCGTGCGGCCGCTCTTCTGCTGATTGCAGCCGCGGCAGGCCGTGACGACATTCATCCAGGTATCGCGGCCGCCCTGGACGACCGGCACGACATGGTCGCGCGTCAGGCGTTGGCCGGGTATCTCGTCGCCGCAATAGGCGCAGACGTGGCGGTCGCGGTGGAACAACTCGCGGTTCGACAAAGGCGGAATCTTGTGCAGCGACCTTCCCGCCAGCGCCTTGCCCTTGATGGCGATGATGCTGTTGGTGGCGATTTCCGACCGCAGGCCGGTGACACGGTTCAGGCCGCCGTGGAAGACGAAGCTGTTTTCGCCGATGACCCAGGCGACCAGATCCTTGGCGTAGTAGAAGCAGGCGTGTTGCCAGTTCACCCAGCGGTGAGGCGTGCCGTGCTGGTCGAGCGTGAGGATCAGCGGATATGCACTCATGCCATAGAATCCAACGATCGCGACAATCTAGCAGACCTCCATGCATTTGCCTATGTTCACCACGTCCGGCGATGCGTCTTTCGGCATCGCCCGGGCCGTGGCTGTTTCAGTCCTTGTGCACGCTCTATTGCTCTGGCCCGGTACGCGGGCCTGGCAGCCATCAATCGTCGCGCCGCCGCTCACGGCGCTGTTGCGGCCGGGCGCGATGCCGGGACCAGCCGCGCCGACCGCCGCGACAGGGATTTCCTCGCCCGCCACGGTCGAGCAGCAGACGAAGCCTGCCTTGCCGCCCACCCGGCCACGGCTGAAGGAAGTTGCGAACACTCCACCTCCAGCGAACCTCGCGACGGACAGTTCGACAGGCACGGCTGCTCCGCGTTCCGAGGCGGCGGGTGCCGATGCGCCAATGGCTTCGTCTCTGGCCCCAAGCGATGGCCTCGACGCCGACGGCGTGCGCGCCTATCGCCTGGCGCTGGCGCGCGAGGCGCGGCGCTACAAGCGTTATCCGCGGGAGGCCATCGAAGCTGGCTGGCAGGGAACGGTGGAAGTTCTCGTCGCGGTGGCGGCGGGCGGAGGGGCCCAAAGGCCGCAACCCGTGCCCCCCAGCGGCCAAGGGGGGGCTTTCGCCGCGGCGCTGGACATGCTGTGCCGCGCGCTGCCGGCGGC
>OEIV010000955.1_pt1 | contig 14322 bp, 5 predicted proteins | sample 1539231 | NCBI WGS metagenome assembly OEIV01 (sample SAMN03794762, study PRJEB22550) | activated sludge metagenome | feature: wastewater treatment plant; material: activated sludge; isolation source: Wastewater treatment plant of a petroleum refinery complex | place: Argentina: Buenos Aires ...
AGCTTTTCAATCCGCAAAACGGATTTTTTACTGATCTTGATGAGATGATTTCAGATAAAGTAAAATATCTATATGCTTATCAGGAACCTGAAAACAATATTTATTTTGAATGGCTTGGCCATTTTTATCATGGTCAGGATTTTTCTCAGGAAAGCTCCGATAATGCAAACCTTTATGACATCGGATTTAGAATTCGAGGTACAGTATTTAATCACCTTGGATATAATCTTACAGTAATAAAAGGCGGAGTTAGTGGTGATAAAGCTTTAGCGGAGGTTATTGAACCACGATTACTAACAAGTTTTAAATGGTTAGAAGATTCTGAAAATATTGGTAATTATGATTTTACTTATGGATATCTTAAGTATCATACAGAACCGTATGAAGGTATGGATATTAGTTTTCAACTCGGTAGGGAAGACATAACGCTTGGTTATGGTTACGGAAGTAAATTAATACTTTCTGGTGATAACCCAACGATGGATTTTTTAAAATTTAATTTTGATTACGGCATTATCAGTTTTACATCTCTGCATGCTTCTACAACAGGTTATTTTAGTTATACTCCGGAGGAACGTTATACGAAGTACTATGCTCATAATCATTTAAAGTTAAAGTTTAATAATTTATTTGATATTGGAATAGGGGAGACGATGATATATTCTGGGCGGGGAATTGAACTTGGGTATTTAGCTCCTGTTACATTTTATAAGTTTATTGAAATGGGAATCCAGGATAGAGATAACGGAAATATTTATTTTGATCTTCAAACTAAATTTGTAAAAAATTTGGAATTACAGGCAACGTTTTTACTTGATGAAAATATATTAAGCAATCTTAGTGATCTGGAAAAATATACTAATAAAACTGCTTACCAGCTTGGTGCATTTTGGTATAATCCGGTTAACATTACTGATCTTTCTTTGATAGTGGAATACACAAAAATTCGCCCTTATGTTTACACACATTTTAATATTCAAAATAATTATACGGCATTTGGTGCTAATCTTGGGCATAGAATTGGGCCTAATGCAGATGAGTTGATGTTAAGGTCAAACTATAATTTTAATGAATGGCTTCGTTTTACTTTTGAATATCGCTACCAAAGAGAAGGGAATAATATCTATGCTGAAGATGGAACACTAGAAAAAAATGTTGGTGGTGATATTGCACTTACTCATGGATACGTATTGGAAACCGATCGGGCTTATTTTTTAGATGGCGAAAGAGTAAACACTAATTTTTATAGTTTGGGATTTAGAATAGAACCTATAAGAGATTTTATTTTTGATATATCATACAATCTTAATAAAAGTACAAACACAACTACAAATATTTCAACAGAATTAAACTACGCACTCTTGCGGTTTACATTAGAATACTGAGTGGATGATAAATACTATATTAGTAGAGTTTGTTGATAAATACTAAAACTTACCTCTACAATTATTTGCCAAACACGTAGCATCCCTCAAATATGAATAAAAAACCACATCCAATTCCTAATTATGGGAAGACAAATTGATCAAATGCTATGTATGGGAATTGGGAATAATGCAAAATTTGAAATTTTTTATAAATTAAAACTATTGCCCTTTGTGAAATTATGGAACGCAGTTTGATCTAAAATTACAGCAAAAAAATAATTCATTAAGGATAATTTTATGAAAAAAACATTACTACTTTTCTTTATACTGTTTGCTGTTGGCACAATGCTTAGCTTTGCTCAAACGGTTAGTATCAAAACCTTTGGTGTAACTCCTAGAGACGTTTCTAGGGATACAGTAGAACATTATTTTGATAGAGCATACAATAGTCTGCTCAATGTTGGCAAAGAAACAAAAGTTTTCTTACAAGGATCTTCATCAGTAGCTCTTTCCGGCGCAACCTGGAATTTTTCAACAAAACCCACCGGTTCCAACGCTACATTTGGAGCAGTTAAGAATTTGGATACTTCAAATCAAATCGTAACTTTTGTACCAGACGTTGTTGGTACATACGTAATTGAATTTGGAAATGCTGGTGATGTTGCCTTAATTACTATAAATTCTGCAGTTTATTGGGGAGTTGAAGGCGGACCAGTTTCTTGTAAAACATGTCATCAAAACGTAATAAATAATCTTCCTGCTGTATACAATACCTGGATAAATACCGGACACGCATCTGATACCAAAAAAGCATTTGATGGTGAATTAAGTGATCACTTTAGAGTAAGTTGTATGCCTTGTCACTCAACAGGATATGATCCAGCAGCAGAAAATGATGGATTTGATGATTTTCCATTCGTATTTCCTACAGTCTTTCAACCAGGAATGTATGATTCTTTGACTGTACTATATCCGGAAGCAATGGGAAGAGCAAACATACAATGTGAAGCTTGCCATGGTCCTGGAAGTAATCATTTAAGTGCAATAGACCAATCAAAGATCGATATGTCAGTAAGTGCTGAAGTTTGTAATTATTGTCATGATGCTTCAGGAACACACCATGTTATTGGTGATCAATGGAAACATTCTGGACATGATGCTACCGAATTTGATGGCAGAGGATTTCATGGCGGACACGCAAAAGGTGAATTTGTTATATCCGCTGATAGAAATGGCTGTTCACCATGTCATAGCGGTTCAGGATTTATTCAGTGGATAAAAGAGGGAAGACCTGTTGATGCATTAGGATTACCTGCAGCAACAACAATTAGACCTCCGGCAACAAATATTTCTTGTGCAACTTGTCACGATCCTCACGATGCAACAAACACACATCAATTAAGATCTGTTGAATCATCACTTGGTGATGGTACTCTTATTACTGAAGAACTTTACGGCACAGGAACAACCTGTATGACCTGTCACAGAAGCAGAAGATATGCAAAAACTTATGCTTCAAACACGGCTAATCAAAGTGCACATTACGGTGCGCATCACGGTCCTCAGGCTGATATGTTAGTTGGTAAAAATGCACCGGATTATGGTATTGAATTTCCAACTTCACCTCACGGCGTAGCTGGCGGTAATGCTTGTGTTGATTGCCATATGGTTGGAGAAAAAACAGATCTTAGTGGTAATCCTCTTCCTTTTGGCGGACATACATTTAATATGAATGATGTTGAAGGTGTAGATCACGTTGAAGCATGCCAACCTTGTCACGGAAATGTTGGCTCATCATTTAAAGACAAAAAGTATTATATAAATGGTAACGCAGACTTAGATGGAAATGGCGTTGCACAAGGCTTGCAATTAGAAGTTCACGGATTGATGGAAAATTTAGGAGAACTATTACCTCACGATGCAGCTGGAAATGTATCAATAACAAATTCCAATGCAGATTCCATCGCTCTAACACCTGAAATAATGAGAGCTGGATATGTTTATTTCTGGATTGAAGAAGACAGAAGTTTTGGTATTCACAATCCTGCTTTTACTGTAGCTCTGTTAAAAGCGGCTATAGAAGAAATGGGCGGTACAGTTGATGTAGAATTTGAAGACAATAATTTGCCATCATCTTTTTCACTAAATCAAAATTATCCGAATCCATTTAATCCATCAACAACAATTAGTTTTAATTTACCTGTGCAAGCTAAAATAAAAGTTATTATTTATGATGCGCTTGGAACACAGTTAGAAGTTATTGCTGATGATGTTAAGAGTGCCGGTACACATAATATTACCTGGAATGCAAAAAATTATGCTTCTGGCATTTATTTCTACAAATTAGAAGCTGATAATTTTGTACAAGTTCGTAAGATGATTCTTATGAAATAGTACTTAGTGTTTGGTTAGTAGTTAGTTAGATCTATAAGGGCTCAGGAAACTGAGCCCTTGTTTATTTTAAAGGTGAACCACAATATTTCTATAAAAAGATGAAATGCTTCAAATGAAAATTCCCAATTAGTTTACTTAATATCAGGAGGTTTAAAAATGAGTGAAAGAAATTATACAGTTTAGAATATAAAGTTTTTATTGTCTATCTGTTAATTAAGAATAATTTTCATATGAGCAGCTAACTAGTATGAATTAAAAATGAGTTGAGCTAGAAGTTAGAGAGCAATTTGCTTGTCTTGTTTAACTCTATACGCAAAAACATCTTAACCTGTAAAATAGTTTTTGGCTAGATTTGGTATTAGCAGCAGTGAATAGTATTTCTGGGTTCGAATACAAGGTCATCTTAATGAGCACATCGCGTGTCTTCCTGAAGTCATTGGATTGTCTGCTGGGGAAGAAGTTATTATTATAAATGCAAAAGATGAAATAGAGGGAGGTTAAACAATTCTTAGAATGATTATAGATGAAGAAGCAGTTTATGTCATTTTCTGCAATTACTGAGTGCTTAAATAGGTTAGTATGCTTAATACATTCCACAAATTAAAGATGGCTACAAAAGGAATTAAGTGTGATCGACCGAATGCTGTTCATAAACATTGCGTGCTTTATTAATATGTAAACTTCCGCGGTACATTTTGGTTTTTCATCTCCATTATTGATGAATTATAACAGGTATACGGTTCTTCCAGTGCTAAGATTGTGGCTGAAAGAGTCTGATGTTTAGATAATGTTTCAGAGTGTCTTAGAAAAATATCCTGGTTATGAATAAATAATCATTTCTGATAAAGGCTTTAGTTTATCCATTGAGATTTTGCTGAGTATCTTAAGCAACTTTAGCATCAGTAAATAAGAACTTCTATTGCCTATCTGCAATGAAACTGAAAGATTGAATATTATCACATTTTCTTGCAGCAGAATTGTCCGAAGTAAATGTCTTTATTAATCTTGATGATGCTTGAAAACTGATTGCCAGTTTTGTGGATAATTATAATACTGTAAGACTTTACATTCTTTTTATTTCTTAACACCTGAAGATTATTCACTAGATCGAGTTGATGAAAACTAAATCTTAGAGAAAGGAAACTTCAAAGAGCTAACTACACAGATTTTCCAGAAAAGGGATTACAGAGGAAGAAGTTAGAAAGAATAACTGATTTTTTGTCTTATTTATTTATTAAAAAATTCTATTCTGGTTCAACCAAAGCATAGTATTTTAAGAAACTTTTATAAAATAAAAAAGACACCATCGATACCAGAGATAGTGCCTTAATCAGTCAAATTATAGTAAAAACTTTACAGAGATTTACTTTAGTAAAATCAGTTTTTTAGTATCAGTATAGTTTCCAGTGTTTAATTTATAAAAATAAATTCCACTCGGCAGATTAGATGCGTTAAAATCGATTTCATAATTTCCGGCATTTCCATACTCATCAACTAAAGTCGCAACTTCATTTCCAAGCACATCATAAATCTTTAAAGTCTGCCATCCACTTATAGGTGCTTGCCAGGAAATATGAGTAATTGGATTAAATGGATTTGGATAATTTTGTTTTAATGAGAATTCTGTAGGTAATTTATTATTTTCATTCTCTAAATCAACCGTAATCAGATCAAATTTTACATAACTAAAATTGAACTCACCAAAAAATAATCTTACTTGCAAACTACTAGTGCCTTGAGGCAGCCAAACATTTGGTATTGTAATATACTGCCAGTTTTGCCATCCACCTGTAGCCGGAACATCAAGAATAGAACCTATAGTGCTCCCATTAAGCGATAAAATTATTTTTCCGCCTGTAGTTGGTGCCGAAACATTTACCAGTACATTGTAAGTGCCGCTGCTTGTGATGTTCACTGTATATTTAAGCCATTCGCCTGTTTTAGTCCAACCTACATTATACCCATTTGAAAACGGATCATTGCAAGCCTGAATATCAACTCCATCATTCCTATAACTATATCCGCTGTTGTAAACTCCTCCGCCCGTGTTTTGATAATCAACATCACTATAAGCGGAAAGATATTTACCCATATCATAATTTACTGCCTGAACAATTCCCGGGATCTGATTATTTGCAAATGGAATAACTTCTGTATTATTCACTTGTCTGAACATAGCATCAATTACATCCTTATTGTATTTGCATTGTTCAATTTTCGTAACATTTGCCTGAGCCATAAGAGCTGCAAATGCTGTATTAGAAGATGGTGGAGTGCCGCCGTTGGTCCAGTAATTTAGTAAACTCTGATATGCTGGTAATAATGGAATAGAAAGCGGACCTGAAATTGAGGAAATTTTTTTATGAGGCCACCATGCCCAGCCAATGTTATTTGTCTTCATCAATTCAATACATTCTACAAACCACTGATTAGAATTTTCACCCGTTTCTCCAAGCCATAAAGGTATGTTTGTACTATTTCTTAGGTCAATTAAATATTGAATTGAGGATTGACTATTTCCATTCCAGTATTTATGAAAACTGTAAGACATATTTTCATCCCAGGCAGGGGTTAAACCATTAAAATCTGTAGCAAACCAATTTCCTTCTATAAATAGAATATGATTATTATCAACAGCACGAATTGTATCTGTTAATCGAATATACAAATCTCTTAAAGGTTGATTGTTTGGCTGCAGACTCCATTTAGGTTCATTTATTAGATCGTATCCGCCAATCCATGTTTTATCCTTATATCTTTCTGCAATTTTTCTCCAGATCATTACTAATAAATCTTTGTTTGATCCGCTCTCCCATAAAGATGGATTTGCAGGATTGTAATCGCTAATTGGTTCATCGCTTTGTCCGCCAGGAGCGGCATGCATATCAAGTATAAGATAAATTTCATTTTGTTCGCACCAACTAAGTAAAGAATCGATGATATCAAATCCAGTATTTAAGAAAGTTGGCGGATTTGTATTAGTCGCAAAAAGATTATAATGCATCGGCAGTCGTACAGAATTAAATCCCCATTTTTTCAAAGAATCTATATCAGCTTTTTTAATATAATTTTCTCTGAATGTTTGATAAAAAGTTTCTGTATTAGTCGCACCAATTAAAGCTGAAATCTTTGATCGGATTTGCCATTGAGCATTTGCAAATGCCGATGTCTGCATCATATAACCTTCCTGAACTAACCAGTTGCCAAGTCCCATTCCTTTAAGCAATACTTCATTACCATTTCCATCAATGATTTTTTTATTATCTCTATGTAAAAATCCCTGAGGAGTAATTTGGGTTTGAAGAAGTAACACACTCACGATAAATAAATGTACCAATTTTTGTATCACACGTAGCTCCGTTGCTGTTTTTTTATAAATAAAAATTTATGGTAATAGTTTTTCTTTCACTTCATTATTCATCCATCCCGAGAATGGAGTTAGAAGTGGAACACCTGCCATTCTTCCACCGAATCCCATAAATCTATGAACGAACATTTGAATATTAGTTGATGTTATTTTATCAAGAACATTGTTGTAGATTTTTACATTCTTCTCAATAGAGAGATTTGCAGTTTTATCATTCAATTTTTCAGTAAGAATTTTTAATCGTAAAGCACTTCTAAGTTGATCTTTAACTTCATTATATGCGAATGCCATGGAATCATTTGTTTCCGTCTTTTCAACCAGCTTAAGAATTGTATAACCGTTACTTCTTTTTAATGGTCCAAAAATTTCATTAATACTCATTCCGGAAACAGTATTTGATAAATCACCAAGCAGGGAAACAGGTATCAAATCGGTCTCACCATCTTGATTTAGTAGGGAATCAGTTTTACCGAAGTACTCAGCTATCTCTGAAAATTCTACTCCTGCATTCATTTTATCCAGGACAATTCCAATTTCATCCAAATCATTTAATGTTATCATCTGAAGTTTTACTAATGAAGTACTAAATGATTTAACGAATTGATTATTATAAAAATTGATCAGCATTTCTTCATCTACTTCAATTGAATCCAGAGTATTCACAAGGTACATTTGCGCTAGATATTTTTTTCGCCATAGATTAAGATCACTCTTAACCTGAGGAAGAAGATGATAACCCTTTTTGTATCCTTCTTCAGTTAAGATTTGCTCTTCTACAAATCGTTTTGATATATAAGCAAGTTTGGAAAGAACCGCATTTGAATCTAACTGGGTAATGCTAAAACCAGTGTAAGCAACTTTACTAAGTAAATCATAAAGCAGGATCTGTTTTTCTTTAATATTAAACAAAGGTGATTTTAAATCTGATTCACTTAAGGACGTTTTGATTTCTTGAAAATCATTCTCGTTTAGTTCGAAGTAATTACTTTCCTCCCTAACCACTGGAGTTTTATCTTTTAATCTATACCAGAAAATATTACTAAGAAGAAATAAGGTATTTGAATTTATTTTTACGTTTGTTCCTTTTAATAAATTATTTCGATATTCATTAAATAGTATTTCAAGTTTACGACGTTTAATAGGTTTTCTAATATTTTCAATTGCTTGCTGATCTCCCAGATTTAAGGGAGCAAAAATATTATCTCTACAATAAAATATTATCCAGCCGTTATCAACTTGAAATGGATTACTATAACTTCCTTTTTTCAATGAATAGATTGTATCTTCAATTGTTTCATTATCTAAGTCCCCAAACTTTACATTTATAATCGTATCATCAATTGAATTAAATAGGGGAATTAGCGAATCTATATTTGTTATGGACTTAAGTTGTTTGTGGAATTCAAAAATTGAAACGGAATCTTGTGATGAAATAAATCTTACCACTTGTGTAAACTGAGATTTACTTATCCCTTTTTCAAGATCCGATTTAGAGACTGTAACTTTGTTTTCAACCTCTTGCTTGAATAATGCATCACGAACAAATAAATCCTCTATTGGTTTAAAGTAGAAATCAAATTGTTTTGTTTTTACAATTCCCATTTTTTCTGCATCCATAGCCCACAGTTTTTCGGCAATCAAGGAATAAAGGAAATCATACTTAAGAGAATCTGTATCAATCTCTTTATTTACAGGTATATAAGGTGATAACTCAAATCTAACTTTAAACTCCTTGGCAGTTATTTTTTCATTCCCAACCTGCGCAACTATTGTTTCATCGTCCTGAGAAAACGAAATAGAACTAAAGAGTAATAACAATACTGGTATTAAATATGCTTTCATTATTCCTGCACAATCATTTTAATGTGAACTTTTCTTTTAATTTAATATCCTGAGATGAACTTCCAATCAAAATTTCAAACTCCCCGTTTTCAGCAGTCCATTCCTTTGTTTTGGGATCAAAGAAAGAAAGCGCATTTTTATCAATTGTAAATTCAACAACTTTTTCTTCACCTGGATTTAAGTTTACTTTCTTAAATCCTTTTAGCTCTTTTGCTGGTCTATCAATAGAAGATTGAATATCCTTTATGTAAAGCTGAACAACTTCACTGCCATTTACGTTCCCAGTGTTCTTAACACTTAATTTTATAAGTAATTTATCATTTTGATTGACATCTTTTGATGATAATTTTAAGTCATTGTATTTAAATGTTGTATAACTTAAACCAAAACCGAAAGGAAAAAGCGGTTCGATATTATTCTTCTCGAAGTGTCTGTAGCCCACATAAATTCCATCTTCATATCTCGTTGTTCCATCTTCTTTAAGATAAGTATTGTATGCAGAACAATCTTCCCAACGCTGCGGGAATGTCATTGGCAATTTTCCTGAAGGATTTGTTTCACCAAGTAAAACTTCAGCAATTGCATTACCAGCTTGTTCACCTGCAAACCAGGCTTCGATAAGTCCGCTAACATTGTTTAACCATTTATCCATTAAAACAGGAGAGCCTGTGGTTAAAACAACTATTGTATTTTTATTTACTTCAGTTATTCTCTTAATAAATTCATCCTGATCATTTGGAAGAATTAAATTTTTTCTATCGAATCCTTCACTTTCATAATTTGCATTTGTTCCTGCAAACACAATTGCAACATCAGAATTTTTAGCTGCATTTATAGCCTCAACAATAAGCTCATCATTTGGTTTTCTCCAACTGAGTTTAACAATTGCACCGCCGCCTTTTTCATAATATTCTAATTTAAACTTATATAGTTTACCGGCAACTAATTCTTTTGAGTAAGAATTTGTTAGCATTGCATGATCATTCCAATCGTTAATAACCAGTTCATCATCAATATAAAGTCTTACTCCATCATCACTTGCAACATCAAATGTATAGCTAGCAGATTTATCAGCTTTAATAAAACCTGTCCATCTTACTGAAAAATTATCTTTCTGAAAATCTTCAAACGGACCTTTGTCATTCCACATAAAATTTATTTGATTATCTACAATTACTTTTGCTGGTTCGCCTTCAAGATTCATATTGGTGAAATATTCGGCAGTTAAACCATTTACTTTTTCATCTTTATCTGAAAATAAATATTTTGATTCAATAGCATTTGTTTCACCATCGATTATCATTCCTTGTGCAAAATTTATTTTAACTTTATTTCCAATTTTATTTTGAAGTGCTTCAAGCGGACTAACAGAATTAAATGGTACAACCATCGAACTTCCACCGCCGCCAGTAACTGCAACTTTGCTATTTGGTCCAACGACAGCGATTGATTTTATTTTATTTAAATCTAACGGAAGTAAAGAATTATCATTTTTAAGTAATACAATTCCATCTTTGGCAATATTTAAAGAAACTTGCTTATGTTCTTCTGTATTAACTTTTTTTGGATCAAACTTGTAATCATCAAATAAACCAATCGTAAACATAACTCTTAAAATTCTTCTAACTTTATCATCGAGTTTAGATTCACTCAACTCACCATTTTTGATTTTATCAAGCAATGTTTCTTTGTTCATATAATAACCGGTTGGCATTTCCAGATCCATACCACTGTTAAAAACAGGAATTGAAGTATGAACTGCGCCCCAATCAGACATTACCAAACCATTGAATTTCCATTTGTTCTTTAAAACATCATTTAACAGATAATCATTTTCGCTGCAATAAGGTCCGTTAAGTTTATTATAAGCGCACATAACGGCCAGAACATTTGCTTCTTCAACTGCAGATTTGAAAGCAGGGAAGTATATTTCATTTAAAGTACGTTCATCAACAATCGTGTTTACAAAATCACGTTGATGTTCCTGGTTGTTTGCTGCAAAATGTTTTACGGTTGCAACAACATTTTCATTCTGAACACCTTTTATATAATTAACAGTAATTCGTGATGTTAAAAATGGATCTTCACCAAAACTTTCAAAATTTCTACCGCCCATTGGAATGCGAGCAATGTTTACGCAAGGAGCAAGAATTACATGTCTTCCTTTTGCTCTTGTTTCTATTGCAAGCACTTTTCCAAATTCTGTTACGATATCTGGATTCCAGGTAGCGCCGAGTAAAATTCCTGAAGGCAATGCAGTTGAATTATCCCAGCGAACTCCAAGTGGACCATCAGCCATGTTTAATGGCGGTATTCCAAGTCGTTCAATTGCTTTTGTTTCAAATCCAGTTCCCCCGATCATTTCAATTTTTTCTTCAAGTGTCATTCGTTTTAATAAATCTTCAACCCGTTTTTCAATTGATAATGATTTATTTAAATAAGCAGATTTCATTTTTATTCTTTCACCACTGTCTTTAAAGTTTAGTGATAATAAGACTATTACTATTATTGATAATACAATAAATAGTTTTGATTTCATCGCAGTTATCCTTTTAAATAGTGTTTTTCAATAATTATCTGTATAAATATTTACTCAATATTTATTGTGTGCTCACCTTTTGTGATTTTAAAACTTTTATAATTGTTGTTTCCGTGTTCAACACTCAATTCAAAATCATTATCGCACTTAATGTTTATTACAATTGGTGAAGTTACTTTTTCTCTTTTCTCAGAGACAAGTGAAACAGCTACATTACCAAACTTTAGATTTTCAATTCCATGTTTATCAATTCTTGTTAAATGCCAGGTTAAAGAATTATTAATCCCATTTGGACGAAGACCTATAATGTTTTCAATTAAAAGTTGGATTGGTCCACAGCCGCTCCAGCCGACAAAATCGTGACGAGACCAGCTTCCACGAGTGAAAGCTTCAGATGAATAATTTTCCCAGATTGTTCCTGTTTTTTTATAAACTTGATAAATTCCATTTAGATATTCTTCAGTTGCAAGTGTTGCAAACTCATTAAACTTATAAGCATATTCATTATCAATACCAAACTTATCCAATCCCTTAATTATCATTACATTTGTAGGAGCCCAAACACTGCCAAGCCAGTATTCACCTTCAGCTTTAAAATGTTTATCATCAACAGATAAAGAAGGAAAGGGAATTTTTCTCCAGAATGTATGTGGATCTTTTAAGTTTTGTAAAAGTCTGTCAGCTTTATCTTTATCAGCAACTCCGGCAAGCATTGGCCAGAAACTCGCAACTGTTTTACATTTTACTTGATTGCCTTCATCATCAAGGTCGTAATAAAATCCATCTTTTTCATTCCACATATATTTATTTATGCGTAAAGAGATTTTATCAGCCTTTTCTTTAAATAATTTTGATTTACGATTAAGTTCAAGCTTAAGTTCAAGTTCAAGATTTTCATCTGATAATATTTGAACACACATTTCAGACATATCATTATACATCATTACCATTTGAGCAGACATATCAACCCAGCCAGAGCCGATTCTTGGAGTATTATCCATTCCGGAACCTAAACCTGTTTGCCAGTAAAGATTATGTTTTGTGTTTTCTTTTTTTCGATACTGTTCTAACCACTCTGCATATTTTTCCAAAACGGGAAGAACAATTTTAAATCGTGATTTATCACCTGTGATTCTAAAACTTTCCATCTCAGCCCAGCTAAACAAAGGCGGATTAACTGTATGCTCTCTACCTTCAAAAACAAAATCTTCTCCGGTCGCTTCCACAATTTCTCTGCAGATGTAACCATTTTCATATTGTCTGCAATAAAAATTATCTAGAGATTGAATCGGAGGAAAAATATGATCAGCATATCGGGCAAACATTATCATAAAAAAAGTATCCCATTGAAAAATGTTTGGTGCAAATGCTTCATCAATATATGCAGAGACAAATGGGGAACCGGTTGGCGGATTTTTATAATGATCAAAAGCTAATTGCCATGTTTTCCAGTAAAGTTCAATGTACTCTGGATTATTTTCTAAGATAGGTGAGGGAAGTTTGTCTTTACTTGTTTCAAAACTTGGGATGACTGATTCTGTTAAAGTTTTTTTAGAAAAATATATACCTCTTATACCTGAGTCTTCATATTGAGCCACTACCATAATTGGGATAAATACGATTAATAAAATCTTTCTCATCATTCATCTCTGAAAACAAAATGTCACATTGAGCCTGTCGAAATGTGACATAATATTTATTCTTAACATAATCCTTCGACAAGCCCAAGATAACATTTTAATATTTTATTTTGAACCAAGTGCTTTTAAATAACCTTTATTAACAGTGCAATTTCTGAATTTAATATTTTCAAGCAAATCTGAAAAAGCCTTTTTTATAATTTCTTTATCGGGTTTTGCATTTCTAATTTCTTCAAAATTTTTCTTAGGCAACTCTGCATATTTTATTATCTCTTCCCATTCTTTTGTTTTGGGGAATTGCACCATTCCCCGATCTGAATCCATTTTTTTGTAAGGCCAGAAACACCATCCGATGTTATTAGTTTCTAATAAAACCCTGAAAGAATCTATCCAGGCATCTTCATTCTCACCACTTTCACCAAGCCAAAGAGGAACATTATACTTCTCACTAAAATCAACAAAACGCTGAATAACATCCTGTTTTACATCGGTCCAATAAGTGTGAAAAGTATAGGCTAGTTTATCTTCATAGGGTTTGCCGAACACATCAAAATTTGTATTCCATTGTGCGCCGCCGAGAAATATTATATGATTATTATCAACTTCACGAATAGCAGCAGATATTTTTTTGTAAAGCGGCTCAACTAATGGATTGAGTACATCTTTATTTGTTAAATAATGCGGCAAAGGTTCATTTAGAAGATCATAACCAATTACAATAGTTTCATCTTTATATCTATCAGCAAGTTTTTTCCAGAGTGCGATTGTTGTTTGCTGAGCTTGTTCATCTTCATACAAAAAAGGATAACTCCAGCTATCATCAATATTATCGCCGGTTTGTCCGCCCGGAGCAGCATGAAGATCAAGAACAACATAAAGATTTTCTTCTTTGCACCACTTAATTACGTCATCCAATCTTTTAAATCCTTCTTCGATCCATATTTCAGGGTGATCCTCAACCAGAAAAAATTTAAAGTTAAATGGAACACGAATGTGATTAAGTCCTGTTGATTTGATAAAACTGATATCTTCTTTAGTTATATAATTATCTCTGAACGTTTGCCAGAACTTTCTTGCTTCATCAGCTCCAACCAGTTCTTTAATTGTGTTATCAATTAATCTGAAGGAATTTACGTTGCTGAATCTAAACATATAACCCTCAGGATTAAGCCA
>OEIV010000956.1_pt1 | contig 14299 bp, 12 predicted proteins | sample 1539231 | NCBI WGS metagenome assembly OEIV01 (sample SAMN03794762, study PRJEB22550) | activated sludge metagenome | feature: wastewater treatment plant; material: activated sludge; isolation source: Wastewater treatment plant of a petroleum refinery complex | place: Argentina: Buenos Aires ...
GGGGTGGCGTCCGATCGTGATCGACTCGGAGCCGAGCGTGACCTGCTCGGCCTCCCCGCGGATCGGCTTGAGTTGTAGGCTTGACATAGGGGCGGCGTTACCTCCCGCCGGCACACCCAACCAGCGTCAGAGAAGTCTATCCGAAATGCCCCCGGTCGGCCCTACACTCTGGACCCATGATCGACATCAAACTCCTGCGCGAGAACCCCGCCCGCTTTGCCCTAGGCGCCAAGGCCAAGAACATCCCGATCGACATCGAGCGCATCCTGAAGCTCGACACCGAACGCCGCCAGCTTCAGGGCGAGGGCGACAAGCTCCGCGCCGAGCAGGGGAAGTTCGCCAAGGAATCGGGCCCGCAGATCGGCAAGCTCAAGGGCCAGCTCAAGGGGCTCAAGGGCGCCGAGGCCGAGGCGGTGCAGAAGCAGCTCGACGAGCTTTCCGCCAAGCCGCTGGCGCTCAAGAGCGCCGAGGCCGAGATCAGCAAGCGCCTGGCGGTGATCGACCCGGAACTCAACCAGCTCCTGCTCCAGGTGCCGCTCCCGCCCGACTCGGACGTTCCTGTCGGCGCCTCGGCGGAAGATAACATCGAGATCTCGCGTTGGAACCCGGACGGCTTCGACCCCTCCAAGTCCTTCGAATCGCAGAGGGGCTTCAAACCCAAGACCCACCTCGAGATCGTCCGCGATCTCAAGCTCGCCGACTTCGAGCGCGGCGTGAAGCTCGCGGGCTCGCGCTCGTACATTCTGACGGGCGACGGCATGGCGCTCCACCTGGCCGTGCTGCGCTACGCCGTCGACTTCATGGTCTACAAGCAAGGCTTCTCCCCCACGAGCGTTCCGGTGCTCGTCAAGGAAGAGGCAATGGTGGGCACGGGCTTCTTCCCCGCGGGGCGCGAGCAGGCGTATCTCATCGACGAGACGCACCGCGCCGGCGACCCTGAGGGCTACGACCTCTATCTCACCGGCACAGGCGAGGTCGGGCTCATGGGCGTTCACATGGGCGAGATTCTCGATGAATCCGTGCTCCCGCTCCGCTATGTCACGGTCTCGACGTGCTTCCGTCGCGAGGCGGGCGCCGCGGGCAAGGACACCGCGGGCCTGTACCGCATCCACCAGTTCGACAAGGTCGAGCAGGTGGTGATCTGCAAGGCCGACGAGGCCGAGAGCCGCGCCTGGCACAAAAAGATGATGGGCTACGTGCAAGAGCTGCTGCGCTCGCTCTCGATCCCGCACCGCCTCCTGCAGTGCTGCACCGGCGACCTTGGGCCCAAGAACGCCGACATGGTCGACATCGAATCGTGGATGCCCGGACGTGGCGAAGTCGGGAAGGACGGCGTGCCGAGCGGCGCATACGGCGAAACGCACTCCGCCAGCCGACTGTACGACTACCAGTGCCGCCGCCTCAACATGCGCTATCGCGCTGGCGGCGCCGTGGGCAAGGGCGATACGGTCTTCTGCCACTCGCTGAACAACACGGTTCTCGCGTCGCCACGCTTCCTGATTCCGCTCTTGGAGAATCACCAGAACGCCGACGGCAGCGTGACGATCCCAGAGCCGCTCCGCCCGTACATGGGCGGGAAGTCCAAGATCGGGTAAGTCACTTCGATACTTTGCGATCCTCTGCCGCGCTCGCCGTGATTGGCGGGCGCGGTTTTGCGCGCACCCTCGCACCGCCTCGAGGCAAAAAAAAAAACACCGGGCGGATTGCTCCGCCCGGCGTCAGAAGTCACGCTACGAGTCCCACACCACAGGGCCCCGTCTCGTTTCTCTCAACCAAGAGTTTAGCGACGGCGACGACCGGCGACAAGGCCGGCCAGGCCGAGCAGGGCCGCCGCGCCCGGGGCGGGAACGGCGTTGACGACGATACCAGCCAGGGTGTGGCCGATGCAGTCGCCGTACGAAATGGTGCCGGCGGTCATCTGCAGGTCGCCCGCGGTCATCCACGAGGAGACATCGCCCTCGGCGATGTCGAAGAAGTTGTTGCCGACCGACGAAGGGCCGACCATGCCGATCCACGCGTCGCCGGAGCTGCCCGTACCGGGCAGGATGCCGCCGACGTCGTTGCCGTTGATGAAGAAGCCGTCGCCGGCGAACTGGCCGTCGAGGGCGTTGGTGAAGAACTTGGCGGTGCCGCCGAGGTAGGGATTGGCGAAGGGCAGAGTGGCGATGCCGCCGACCGACGACTGCGTATTCACGTTGCCGGCGAAGAGGCTGACTTCGCGGTTCTCGGCCGAGCCGTCGTCATAGACGGCGGCGAGGGTGACGCCTTCGCCGAGCGAGCCGAAGGCGTTGTCGATCGCGCCGCCGACGGTGTAGACGCCGCCGCCGCCGAAGCTGTTGACCAGGTCGGTCACGTCAGCGTAATAGCTGGTGAGGTACGGACGCCCCCAGCAGAGGTCCGGGCTGCTGATGCCGGCCAGAATGCCGCGGAGGGGCGTGCCATTGAGCGTGATCGAATTCTCAGGGGCCGAATCGCCGAGGTTGCTCAGCCAGTTCCAGCTGCTAATGGCCCGCTTGGCCGAACCCGAGAAGCCCGGGAGGGTGAGGCCGAAGTTATCGACCTGGCCGGTCGGGCTGCTGCGGCTGGACTGGCCGCCGACGACGAAATTGGCGCCGCTGAACGCATCGTTGTAGATGCGTGTGAACGTCTGGGCGTTCGACGCAGCGGCAAGACCGGCCAACGCGACAACAAATGCAATCCTCTTCATCTGAACTCTCCTAAAAATCTCTCAATGCAAAGAACACACCCACTCACCGCCCCAACGCCAAATCCCGGCGCCAAGGCGGAACGCTCCGCGCGTCAATGGGCGGCAAACACCGCACACCAACGGGCCATCCTGCCAAATTTCGTGGGGACTCGTCTCTCCCCCACACCAACGCGGCTCTCACACCGTGTTGGCGATCCCCTCAGCGGAATGAGGGAATCCACTCCCATCATTTGAAGGCTTTGCCCGCCCAAAGTCAAGGTGATTTTCACCATTTTGACCCGCGATCACTCGAAACCTGAGCTTCCTAAACAGCCACAATGGTCCCAAGATCACATGCTGTTCGGTAGCGCTTTGCCGAGTTCAACGGTCGAACCCGGCAAAACCCCCGGCGAGGTCACCTCACCCCGACTCCGAAGGTCCACAATCAGGCCCGCCATGTCGCCCCGCACGGGCGCGGTCATCACCATCCGCTGCTCCGAAATCGGGTGCGTAAACCCCAGGATGCACGCGTGCAGCGCCTGGCGCGCGATCAGCGTTGTTCCCGACCCATCGACGTACGCCCGCCCGCCGTACATGTCGTCGCCCACGATCGGAAAACCCAGGTACGACAGGTGAACGCGGATCTGGTGCGTGCGCCCTGTCTTCAATTCGAGCTCGACCAGCGTGTAATCGAGATCGCGTTTGGGGTCCAGCCCCGGCCCGGGCGGCAGTCGGTACCACTCGCGCACGCGATAGATCGTTACCGCGTGCTTCCCAAGCTCGTCGTGGCGAACCACATACTTCTCGCGGTATCCCTTCTCCTTCGATGGATGCGAGCCGATCGGCAGCTCGATGACGTCGGCCTCGGGCTCGATCCGCCCGTGCACCACCGCGAGATACCGCTTGTCGACGCTGCGATGCTCGAACTGGTGCCCGAGCTTCCAGTGCGCCTCGTCCTGCTTGGCGAAAACGATGCACCCGCTGGTGTGCCGATCGAGGCGGTGGACGACGCCCGGTCGCGCGAAATCCCTGCCGACGCCCGACAGCCCGCCGCCCGACTGTGATCGATAGCGAAAGTGGTACGCCAGCGCGCTCAGCATCGTTCCCTTCAGGTGGCTTCGCGCCGGGTGCACGATGATGTCGGGCTGCTTGTTGAGCACGATCAGGTGCTCGTCCTCGAACAGCACGTTGAGCGGGATGTCCTCGGGCTGGATCGTCGACGACGGCGGCGGCGGCACCACCACCTCGATCACATCCCCCCGCTTCACGAGCGTCGACGCCTTGGGCACGCGCCCGTTCACCAGCACGCCGCCCTCGCGCACCACCTTCTGAAGCTGCGTCCGGCTCATGAAGCCGATGCGATCCGTCAGGTAGCGATCAAGCCGCTTGTTCAGATCGCTCTTGATGTTGAACGTGATCCGGCGAAGCTCCGCGTCGTCCGAATCATCGCCCGCGGCGTCCATCGCGGCACGCAACGCGCCCGCGTCGACCTTTCCTCCCGCATTGATCAGCGACATCGCCGCGTCGGAGAGCACGACTTCGTCGTCGGCGTTCCCCGCGTTCGATCGATTCTCGGGGACGTCAGAGCTCATTTCGGCGCGGGCTCGGGCGGCTTGGGGTCCGCCGGCGGAGTCACGGGCGGCGTCGCGGGAGTTTCCGCGGGCTTGGGCTCTTCCTTCGGCGCATCCTCGGTCTTCGGCGCGGCATCCGCGGGCGCCGGCGGCGCGGCCGGCTCATCCGCCTTGACCCCATCACTCGGAGCCGCCGGGGTCTCGACCTTCGGAAATTCGGGCTTCGCCGGCTCAGGCGGCTTGGGAAGCTCCGACGACTTGTACAACCTCGGCAGGTCCTTAAGGTTTCCCAGGCTCGCGATCCGCGCCTTGGCCAGCGTCGTATGGATCGCCCACGGCCCCTTGTCGGTCAGCGTCACGATGTCCTCGTAGTGCTTCTTGGCCGCGTCGTACTCGCCCTTGCACTCCGCCACCGCCGCCAGCCCGTACATCGACTCGAGTCGCATCAGTGTGTACTCGGGCTTCCCCGCGGTGTCGGCGTAGACGCGCTCGTACATCGACTGCGCCTGCGACAGGTGGTACGCCTTGTCGGATTCGCTCATCACGTCCTCGGGCTTGGCGAGCGATCCGTCGGCTTTCAATTCCGCGCCGGGTTTGATCCCCGATCGGAACGTGTCGAGATACGCGTCGCCCGCGCGAAGGCTGCCCTTCAAGTACACCCCGGCGATCGACTGATACTCGTCCGCGATCGAACGAAGCGTGTCGGGACTGGGGCGGGCGCTGTTCGACGCGGCCTCAATCTCCGCGAACGCCGAGTCCAGCTTTTCCTTCTGGCCCCGGTCGTACCTCTGCTTGAACGCATACCCGACCGCCAGGATCGCCACGATCACCAGCACCGGCATGCTGATCTTCTGGAGCAGGTCGATGAACTCGCGATTCAGCCGCGACTCTTCGAGACCGGCGCCTTCGCGAATCTGTGTCTGTCGTTGGTCAAGAGCCATGCGATGCCTTTGCAAAGGGCGGCGGCCGCCCGCGTGACGTCGAACCGAAGCTCAAAGATCAAGTTTAGCGCTCCCGGCAGGGATTGGCACGAGGGGCCCCGGTGCCCGACGCCGTCGCGTCGGGCATGACATCCTTCCCGTCGCTCCGCCCGTACCCCAAACCGCTGAAACTCCGGCCCCCAATCCGCGTATGATCTCCGTGTCCGCCGCCACCCCCGGCGGGCCAACTCACAACACGCTCGGCCAGGGGGGCTGGTCGGCAAAGCCAAATCCCGGATGGCCACATTGTCAAATGGCCAAATGGGGCTCGGGCATGTCGCTGGATTGGACCATCCGGCGAGCTGAGTATTGGCGATTCGGTGCATTCAGGAGACGCCCCATGGCAAACGGCAAGTGGACCAAGAAAGAGCTTCTCTCCCGCCCCGTCGAGCACATCGACATCACCGCGTTCGACGCCCGGCCCATCATCGACAGCTATCGCGAGATGGCCTATTCCTCGCGCACGCTCGCGCACGCCGCCGACATCTACTCGATGATGCTCAAGGACAAGGACTGCGCCGTCATCCTGACGCTCGCGGGCTCGCTCATCTCCGCCGGCCTGAAGAAGGCGATCATCACGCTCATCGAGAACAACATGGTCGACGCGATCGTGTCGACCGGCGCCAACATCGTCGACCAGGACTTCTTCGAGGGCCTGGGCTTCAAGCACTACATCGCGCCCGGAAGCCCCGAGGCCCCGCCCGTCGACGACATGACCCTCCGCAACTGGATGATCGACCGCATCTATGACACGTACATCGACGAGGATGATCTCCGCGCCTGCGACGCCGCCACCCACGAAGTCTTCAACCAGTTCGAGCCCGGCGCCTACAGCTCGCGCGAGTTCATCGAGGCCATGGGCGCGTTCCTCGCCAACAACTCCAAGTACGCCAAAAACGAGTCGATCGTCAAGACCTGCTACCAGAAGCGCGTCCCCATCTTCGTCCCCGCCTTCAGCGACTGCTCCGCCGGCTTCGGCATCGTGCTCCAGCAGACCGAGGCCATCGAACAAGGCCGCGGCCTGGTCGCCTTCGACTCCGGCAAGGACTTCCGCGAACTCACCGACATCAAGCTCGCCTGCAAGGACACCGGCCTGCTCATGATGGGCGGCGGCGTGCCCAAGAACTTCGCCCAGGACATCGTCGTCGCCGCCGAACTCCTGAACGAACGCAAGGGCGGCAAGGCCCGCGGCGACATCGGCATGCACAAGTACGCCGTCCAGATGACCGTCGCCGACAGCCGCGACGGCGCGCTCTCCGGCTCCACCCTCCGCGAAGCGTGCAGCTGGGGCAAGGTCGACGTCGTCCACGAGCAGATGGTCTTCGGCGAGCTGACGGCGCTCTTCCCGATCCTCGCCAGCGACGCCTTCCACCGCAAGAACTGGAAGAGCCGCAAGGGCTTCAAGTTTGCCGACCTCTTCGAGAAGGGCGACGGCGTGCCCACCTTCGCCGCCAAGAAGAAGGCCGGCGCGAAGTAATCACCTCAATCCACAGCGCGATACTCCAAGCCCCGCAACGCGGGGCTTTTTCGTTGGTACACCAGTCAACAACATGCAGCTCCCCTACCTCCATCGATCCCGCCCGAAGCTCGCGCCGCTCTCCGACGCCGACGCCCAACTCGCCCGCGAACTCCGGCGCGACGTCGAAATCCTCGCCAGCGACATCGGGCCGCGCGGCTACTTCGCCCCAAGGCAGTACGCCCTCGCCCAGGACTTCATCGCCAGCTCCCTCACGAAGCTCGGCTACGAAATCGAGCGTCAGCCCGTCCGCAGCGCCGACAACTCCATGACCGCCAACGTGATCGCCGAGATCCGCGGCCGCGTCTCGCCCGAGCGCATCCTCGTCGCGGGCGCTCACTACGACAGTTGCCAGGACTGCCCCGCCGCCAACGACAACGCCAGCGGCGTCGCGGGCCTGCTCCATCTCGCCCGGGCCTTCGCCGGCGCCGCGTTCGATTCAACCCTCCGCCTCGTCTTCTTCGCCAACGAAGAGCCGCCCCACTTCAACTTCGGCATGATGGGAAGCCAGGACTACGCCTGGCGCTGCCGCGAACGCAACGAGGACATCCGCGGCATGTTCTGCCTCGAAACCATCGGCTGCTACTCCGACCAACCCGGTTCGCAACGCTGGCCTTCCAGCGTCATGGACCTCGTGCTCCCCACCGTCGGCGATTTCATCTGCTTCGTCGGCTCGATCGGAAGCTCGCGCTTCATCCGCCGTTGCGCCGTTCAGTTCGAAGAGACCGGGCGATTCCCGCTCGTGGCCGCCGCCGTCCCGGCGAGCATTGAAGAGGTGAACTGGTCGGATCACCGAGGCTTCGCCGAGGCCCGCTACGAGGGCTTCATGATCACCGACACCGCGCCGCTCCGCTACGCCCACTACCACCAACCCACCGACACTCCCGACAAGATCGACTTCGATTCCATGGCCCGTGTCGTTCGCGGCGTGGAAGAGATGACGCGAGGGCTGCTTTCCGGCGAGTTGTAACGATCAACAACCTGCGCCTTCGTTCCCATCGCACCGCGCGGTATCCTGAGCCCATGCCCCGACGCTGGACGCGAACCGCGGCGCTCGCCTTGCTCTTCGTCGCCCTCGGCGCCGCGACGACCACCGCCGTCGCATGGGGGATTGCGCTCAATAGGACCACGCGCGCACAATCGACCAAAGCTCCGAGCACCGGCGCGGCCGCCGCAGATCAGGCCACCGCGAACGACGCGGCCATTCCCGAATTCAAGGACGGGTTCTTGTTCAGTCCTGCCGTTGAATACCCCGGAATCACCGAACTGCACTCAAGCAGGCTCGAGTTCTGGAATCGAAAAGGCGACCACATCGAGTACACATCGTTCAGTCGGTTGAGCGAGGGCGTCTCGATCGCTCGAACGGTGGAGCAACCGCCCGATGGGCGACACATCCCCGCGAATCCAATGAGTCGCATATCCGAGTACCGGTTTGGTTGGCCGGCACGATCGTACTGGTACCTTGGCCAAATTGAGCAATGTGCCGATGTAATCCGTGGCACGCGTTGCGAGGGATTATGGTTTCCTCTGAAGCGACCGACAGGTTCAAGTGATTTCAAGTCCTCGATTGGAATTCAGTGTGGCAGCTCGGTATTCGAGAGGTGGCTCCCCATCTACATCCTCCCCCTCGGCTTCACTCTCAACACGCTCTTCTACGCCGCGGCGTGGTTCACGTACCTCTTCGGCATCCGCTCCATCCGCCGCAACCTCCGCACCCGTCGCGGGCTCTGCACCGGCTGCGCCTACGACCTCAAGGGCCTCCCGCCCGGCTCGCCGTGCCCCGAATGCGGCCGACGATCCGCCCACGCCCCATCACCCGCCACCTGACCACTCGACCACACTCCCTCTTCTGCTCTTCTTCTCTCCGTGAGTTCCCAACTCCGTGACTCCGTGGCTTCGTGACTTCTCCTCTTCCCCATACCCTTTCCCCATGAACTCTTCCCTTTACACCTACGTCGGCCACCGGCACTTGCCGTTCATGAACCCGTTCGGCGAGGCCACCATGTCGCGCGTCATCGATCTGCTCGCGATGAGCGCCAGCCAGCTCGTCGTCGATTTCGGCGCCGGCTGGTGCGAGCTGCCGCTCCGCCTCATCGAGAAATACGCCGTCCACGCCGATTGCGTCGAGCTCTCGCCGCTCATCGCCGGCGAGGCCCGCGCCAGGGCCGCCAAGCGCGTCGATCCCGAGCGCATCCGCATCCACGAGGGCGACGCCGGCACGTTCAAGGCAACGATCCCGCCCGCCGCGTTCGATCTTGCCGTCTGCATCGGCTCCTCGCACGCCCTCGGCGGCCCGGAGCTCGCGATCACCGCGCTCGCGCGCCTCACCCGCCCCGGGGGACGCGTGCTCGTAGGCGAAGCCTTCTGGAAAGCCGCGCCCAACGACGAATACCTGAAGGCGACCGGCCTTGGCGTCTCCGAGTTCGGCGTGTTCACGACGCCCGTCGCGCTGGGGGTGCAGGCGGGCCTGCTCCCCGAGCTCTGCATCGCCGCCACCGAGCGCGAGTTCGATGAATACGAGTGGGCCCACCAGCGCGCCATCGAGGCCTACGCCGACGAACACCCCTCCGACGATCAGGCGCTGGGCCTTCTCTCGCGCGGGCGCGTCTGGCGCGAGAACTACTTGAAGTACGGGCGCGACATACTCGGATTCGCCCTGTATTTGCTGCGAAAACCCGCCTAGATCGCCCCGCTCCCTCCATCATCCCGCCGCCCCGCCAACGCTCCTACCCTTGTGGCCGGATTTCGCTCACTCACGAAAGGAAGTTCATGCGTCGCTCCGCTCTCGTCGTCGCGCTGGCCGGTCTCGCGTTGTGCGTCTCCCCCGCGATGGCCCAGGACAAGAAGCCCGAAACCAAGCCCGCCGACAAGCCGGCCGAGCCCATCAACGCGCAGGTCGTTGACAACCTCACCCCGCCAGCCGCGCCCCAGCCCGTCCCGGTCCCCGAAGGCGCTGTCGTCAAGACCACCGAGCTCGAGGGCGGCGTGATCGCCGAGGACATCACCATCGGCGCCGGCTACGAGGTCAAGCCCGGCGGCGCCGTCGTCGCCCACTACCACGGCACGCTCAAGGCCGATCCCGCCAAGGTCTTCGATTCCTCCTTCACCCGCGGCGAGCCCGCCGTCTTCCCACTCGACGGCGTTATCAAAGGCTGGCAGATCGGCGTCCCCGGCATGAAGGTCGGCGGCGTCCGTCGCCTGACCATCCCCGCCGCCCTCGCCTACGGCGCCCAGAGCCCTTCGCCCGACATCCCCGCCAACTCCGTTCTCGTCTTCGTCGTGCAGCTCGTCGACGCGATGCAGATCATCGACATCGAGGTCGGCGCCGCCGAAGCCGAGGCCGTCGCCGGCCAGTGTGTTGCGGTCACCGCCCACACCATCAAGGACACCGAGGGCAAAACCCTCGACTCGTGTGACAGCAAAGTCCCCCACGTCTGGTTCCCCGGCGAGTTCGCACCCGTCGAGTGGGGCCTCAATGGCATGAAGCCCGGCGGCAAGCGGAAGATCATCGTTCCCAAGCAGTTCAACCTCGGCTCCGCCAACGGCAAGCCCGACTGGGCACAGAACATCCCGCTCGAGATCGAGGTCAGCCTCATCACCGCCCGCAACCTGCCGCAGCGTCAGCGCTGATCAATCCGAATTCCCACTCGCGGAATCTCCCAACGGACATTCCGCGGGCTTTTCCCCTCGACATCCCGCCGATTCGTAAGCCCCGGGGCAACCGCGCGATCGCCAGCCGGTAGACTCCACGCCTACGGAGGTCTCCATGCGCGTATCGAAGTTCATCCATCTCCTCGCGACGTCCGCCCTGCTCCTCGCCGCGCCCGTTCTCGCGCAGCAGACCGCGGCGCCAGCGACAACGCCCGCCCAACCAGCCGCCGCGCCGGCCCAGGCCGTCAAGGCCTCCGCCTTCCGCATCACCCTCGATCCCTCGCTCTTCAAAGACGCCTACACCGGCCGCGTCTATATCGCGCTCGGTAGTGAATCTGGCCGTGGTGAACCACGCCAGTCCATGGGCGAATGGGGCGGCGGCTCACAGGTCCTCGCGATCCCGGTCGACAAAATGCCGCCCGGCGCCGTGATCAATGTCGACGCCACCGCGCTCGCCTTCCCCAAGAGCTACGCCGACATCAAGCCCGGACGCTATCGCGCCCAGGCGATCATCAAGCACAGCCCCGACAGCCCGAACCCAGGCCGCGGCCCGGGCGATCTCTACAGCAAGCCCGTCCTCGTCGATTTCACGCCCGGCACTGGCGAAGTCGTTGAGTTCACGCCCACCGAAGTCGTCAAGGAACGCCCCTTCCGCGAAACCGACCGCATCAAGCTCGTCGAGATCAAGAGCGAGAAACTCTCCGCGTTCTACGGCCGCGAAGTCAAGGCCCGCGCCGGCGTCTACCTCCCCAAGAACTGGGTCGATGATCCCGGCAAGTCATACCCCACCATCTACTTCATCACCGGCTTCGGCGGCGACCACAAGAGCATCATGTTCATGTCCCAGATGCTTCCCACCGACGGCAGCGCCGACGACGTCATGCTCGTCGTCCCCGATCCCCTCTGCGAGCTCGGGCACAGCGTCTTCGCCGATTCGGCCAACAACGGCCCGCGCGGCGCCTCGCTCATGCAAGAACTCATCCCCGAGGTCGAAAAACGCTTCCACGGCGCCAAGGACTCCTCGCGCCGCTACGTCACCGGCATCTCTTCCGGCGGCTGGGGCAGCCTCTGGCTCGCCGTCGCGTACCCCGATTCCTGGGCCGGCTGCTGGTCCCACTGCCCCGATCCCGTCGACTTCCGCGACTTCCAGCGCATCAACCTCTACGCCGACCACGCCAACATGTACCGCGACGAAAAGGGCGAGCGCCGCCCGCTCTCCCGCAACGGCGATGTCGTCTCGCTCTGGTACGACGACTTCGTCCGCCAGGAAACCGTGATGGGCCCCGGCGGACAGATCCACTCGTTCGAGGCCGTCTTCAGCCCGCGAGGGCCCGACGGCAAGCCTCTCCCCCTCTTCGATCGCGTGACAGGCAACGTCGACCCCAAAGTCGCCAAGGCCTGGGAACCCTACGACATCCGCCTCGTCATCGAGCGCAACTGGAAGAACCTCGCGCCGAAACTCGCCGGCAAGCTTCACATCTACGCCGGAGAGGTCGACACCTTCTATCTCGAAGGCGCCGCCAAGCTCCTGCAGAAATCATTGAGCGACCTCGGCAGTGACGCCGAGGTCGTCGTGTTCGCCGGGATGCCACACACCATTTATCCCGGCGGATTGCAGTCCATGTTCAAGACGATCGCCGAGCGACACGCCAAGGACAAGTAGTCCGGGTGCGATCGCTCAATCCCAGATCGCCTTCCAGTCCTTGGCCTCCGCACCAGCCTTCGTGAAGATCGACATGAACACGTTGTCGCGTTTCACGTCGTCCGGCTCATCAAAGAACAGGCAATCCGGCGTCGATCCCGCCTTCCCCTGGTAATTCGGCCAGTTCGCGGCGTCCTCGCCGATCATCGATGTCTCGAAGTTCACGTGGCTGTCGGCATACGCGATATTGCCCTCCCACGTCTTGCGCCCGCCGTGGATGAGATACGTGTTGCTATCGTTCAACATCGGGATTGGCGTGAAGCTGCTCCGCCGGCGCTGAATCTCCTTGATCTCCGGCCCGCGGTTTCCCACCTGCGCATCCGTCGCCGCCAACGTGTACATCCACCGCTTCTCGCGAGCGCCAAATGGCTGCGTGTGCGCATAGCTCAGGTGCGACTGCTTGTCGCCCGTGAAGTCCGCGTTGAAAGACGGGTCCCACAGCGCCTTCTCGGGGTTCACCGCCGTCGGCGGCTTCTCCAACGCGTACTTGGTAAACACTTCCATCTTCCCGTTGGATTCCGCGGGGCTCACGCAGATCTCGGTCGGGATGCTCCCGTTGAAGACGAGGAGCGAGAAGATGTTGGCCGTGGTGTTCTTGGTGGCCCCGATGTCCGCAACCGTCGCGTTGTCCTTGTCGACCAGCGACGGCAGCGGGTATCGATCGCCGTTGTTCTGCGCCCACAGCGACATGGCCTGAACAATCCCGCGCACCTGCGTCTGGTCCTTGAGCTGACGAGAGCCGCCGTGATGATTCGGACGCCCCATCGCCGGAAGCAGTATCCCAACCAGAATCACCACCACAACCACGATCGCGATCACCTCCACCACCGTCAGTCCACGCACACACCGTTTCATGGGAATCTCCTGCTGGCCGCACACGCGGCCGGATTCCCCACGAGGAAATGGAATTCGGGACGGAAATAAGCGTCCCGCATGAAAATCAGTGAAAACTCAGTCCCAGATCGCCGTCCAGTCCTTCGACTCCGGCCCCGCCTTCGTAAAGATCGACATGAAGATGTTCCGCTTGTTCACGTCGTCGGGCTCGTCATAGAAATAACAGTCAAACGTCAATCCGGCCCGCCCCTCATAGCGATCCCACACCTTCGGATCATCGCCCAGCAGTGTCGTGACGTAATCCACGTGAGCGTCCGCGTACCCGATGTTCCCCTCCCAGCTCTCGCGCGGGCCGTGATTCAGGAACGTCACCGAGTTCGGGTCCTTCACCTTCGCCGCCAGCTTGCCGCCCGCGGCATCAACGCCCGCGATCTCCGGCCCGCGGTTGCCCACCTGCGCCTCCGTCGCCTGATACGTGCTGCTCCAGCGCGCCAGCCGACCCCCGTGCGGCTGCATGTGCGCATAACTCAGATTGCCCTTGCCCTTCGTGAAATCAGCGTTGAACGACGGGTCCCACAACGCCTTCTCGCGATTCACCGCCGTCTTCGGCTGCGCAAACTCGTAGTCCTTGTCGACCTCGATGTTTGCGTTGCACTCCGCCGGGCTCAGGCAGATCTCGCTCGGAATGAACCCATTGAAGATCAGCAGCGAGAAAATGTTCGACGTCGTGTCCTTGGCCGCGCCCTTCTCCCGCACCGTCAGGTCGTCCTGGTCGACACGCGAGGGGAGGGGATACTCATCCCGATTGTTCTGACCCCAGATCACCATCGATTGCAGGATGCCGCGAACCTGCGTCGCGTCCTTGAGCTGACGCTGCGCCGCCGCCGCGGCCCCTTGGGCAACCGGCTTCTGCCCTCCAGCCTGCTCCTCCTGACTCAGCTTCTCGAGCTTTTCATCAAGTCGATCCAGACGCTGCTTCAGGTCGCGCACCTCATCCCGGATCTCCCGGATCTCATCGCGGGGCGGCTCAACCGTCCCCTTCGAAAACGACACCGCGGAAATCGACCCGATCCCCGCCGTCGCGCCCACGCACACGAGCAATTCAACCACCGTGAACCCGCGACGCGTTTTCATGTGAGTTCCTTTCAGGCCGAGAGTTCGGCCAAAGGAATCTACCCGGCCGCCTCACGCCCGGTTGCACCCAATTTGGACAGCTGCGCCGCCATCCCCGCACAACCCCACCCCACCTCTCCGTCTCTTTGTCACTCCGTCTCTTCCACCGGTTAGTGCCCGCTTATCACCGCCTTGGTGCGCACCAGAGTGTCCGTCTTTTTCCCCTCTTTCCAGATTCCCGAAAAA
>OEIV010000957.1_pt1 | contig 14299 bp, 13 predicted proteins | sample 1539231 | NCBI WGS metagenome assembly OEIV01 (sample SAMN03794762, study PRJEB22550) | activated sludge metagenome | feature: wastewater treatment plant; material: activated sludge; isolation source: Wastewater treatment plant of a petroleum refinery complex | place: Argentina: Buenos Aires ...
AGCGCTTCCTTGCCAAGGAAGAGGTCGAGAGTTAGAGTCTCTTCACCCGCACCAATTAGAATTATTAGAGCCTGAAAAGGCTCTTTTATTTTCCTCAACGATTGTTTTATAGGGGTCATTAACTATATAAGACAACTTTTTATCGTTTAGTACCATGTTTGAAAGTACTATTTTCAGAAGTTTTTGTTGAAGCCTTTCGCGAGCACCATTGAATAGCTCAGGAGCACGCTGCGACAGGTCTAACAGATAGGAAATAGTAACTAAAAAGCTCTTGTTAGAATGTGTGAGCTTAACAAGCTCCTCGTCAAGCTCCTGCTGTCTGCTGGTTAGTTCAGTTACGATTTCGTCGTACAGATTAATAGTAATACGCCCATCAAGTCGTTCATAAGTCAGGGCTTTAAGCCTAGCCTTTATCTGGTCATACTCAGCTCGTACGTTATCAATGCGTGAAGTATAAAAGTCCTGTTGATTATTGTGTCGCTTCTTTAGTTCGTCAATTACCTTTTTAACTACATCTTCGGTCATTGGCATGCCAGCAAATAGTTTATGCATATCTGGCATTACTAGTTTAAGTGCAGTATTCGGGTTACCGCACTTTCCCTTAGCACCTGAGCATTTCAGATATACATTATTTCTTGCATAGAAGCAGGATACAGTGCATCCGCACCTTCCGCACTTAACGTTGTCCTTGAAGGCAAAAGGTATGCTGTTATAGGCCGTATGAACGTCGTGGCGGTCTTTTCTGACACCTTGACACTGCATGTACAGCTTGTAGGAGATTAGAGGTTCATACTTATGCGGATACTCTTTGCCAACGTATCGCATTTTTCCGTAGTAAAAAGGATTATTCAAAATCTTCTCAACTGCGGATTTATTCATGCGTACACCTTTTTTGCTACGCAAACCTGCACTGTTTATCTGCTTTGCAATTTCCTCATAAGGTAAACCAGTTGCCCTCATCTCAAACATCTTAATAATGTACTTACCACGAACCGGGTCAACGATGATGTTTTTGACTGGTCTTTTTTCTGTACCCTCATTTACGTTCAGGTAGCCTAAAGGTGCCGCACCTATCCATTCTCCATCTTCAAGCATTTGTGCAAAGCGACGCTTTACGTTATCTCTACTTGCGTCTGAATAGTATTTCGCAAGTAACATGCCTATACCGAGTCTAAACAAGTCAGTAGCAGGTGAATCCTTAGTAATCTTCAAATTATCAGAAGGAAAGTGCATTTCAATTTTGCCTTTTTCTACTAAACTCCCCATTTTCCTTACTTCTGACTGGGAAGCATCCCTAGTGAAGCGGTCAATCTTATCAAAAACAACGATACTAAAATCTTTTTGCTGGGATATTTTGTCAACTAGTGCGGAAAACTTACGTCTGTCATCTTTGTATGCACTTTCATCAAACTCATGATACTTATAAGGCTGCTTTAACTCCTTTTCTGCGTAATCCTTTAAGCGTAATTTTTGGGCAGGCAGTGCCTTCCTTTGTTCTACATCTGATACTCGTGCGATTAAAATTATGTTCATAATTAACACCTTATATCTTAACATTAATTAACACTATTTTTGAATAATCCTAAGTTCTCCTTGATGGATACTTTTTCAAACTCCTCAAGGGTTTTAGCAACGTGAAGTATATGTTTGTATCGTTTTGGTTCTGGCTGTCTGATAAATGGTTTTAGCCTGTACCAAGTGTTACGACCGTAATTAGCCTCTATCAGACTTCGTAAACTATTGATGCTTTCGTGCCCTCCGATAAGCAGTCCAGCAACTGCCGCAAGTGCTGTACTCGGCTTGACATCAGGATTTTCAGCCATGTAGTTTTGAGCCAAGTAGAATGGTTTATTTGAGTCCAACTCAATCATCTGAACAGAGTCGGTTATTTTCTCCCAGTGCTTGCACAACACAGACTTACAAAGCTCTTTCTTGAATAACGATTCAAGAGTCCATTCAGATAGTTCAGGATACGCACTCTTCACCATTCTTGAGCAAGAAAGACGTACCTCAAAACGTAGCACCTCAAAAGATTGGCGTGTTAACAACAGGTCAGTTAGACTGTCATGTGGCATCGGTGAACGCTCAAAAGAGCGTTTTGCACTTATACTGGCTTTTCTCAAATCAGCCAGTTTGTCATACAAAGCTATATCCAGCGAGTTAGTGTGAATATGAAATACATTTCCATCGCGAAAATTTGTACTTTGTATGTCATATATTCTGCTAATACTGAGCTTACTAACTGTAGAAATTACCGACAGGCATGAAGCTACATCATTGAAAACGATATTCTTGGACGGATGCCATGCTATTACCTTTGCATTTGCAATATCCTCATGGCTAAATACGCACCCACACAGTTCATGAACCACAGATATTAGCTTGCCAATTAATACAGGCAAGTCGCTTTCCTCAATCTCGTCAAAGTTGTTTCCAAAAAGCATCTTTGGAGCAGAGAACTCAATTACCAAGTGATATACAACGCCACTTTTAAGTACTCTTTTATGTAGAGTTAGGCTAGGGGCGTATCTACCTGATTTAGCATAGTTCTTACTAGGGTTTACGTATGTTCTGCCACCTCTTGACCGTCTAAGCTGTTCAATACTTAGTGGATTGAAAATATCTTTCGTAAACATGTTCAAATCCTCAATTACAAAAAGAAGTTTGATTGTGTCTACCATGCTTATCGTCACTTCCTTCAAAGAGCTTTTCACATTTCTTTACGACAGCTTCTTCAATCGCTTTTCCTGCTTGCTTAGTAATCGGATGAAAATAGTCCATTCTTTTACTGCCGACCAGCATTGAAGGATAGGTTATTCTGTAGCCCATACCGTCAAGCCTGCGGTGCACTCCAATTGAGCTGATATAGAGTTGTTTATCAATAACACAACTTGCAAATGCTATTAGTCCGTTCTTTGGTTTTATAGTAATAATCTGAATTTCAGTTACTACCACTCCTAACCTCCATTCCAGAAATAACCTCGTCCACTATACCTTCTATCTCGCCATTCCATTTTTGTTTACCGAGCCTTGAGATATATTCCTTGAGTGCAATTTTGAGGCAATCATCACAGAGGGAGCTAAAATACTCCTCAACTCTATCGTTGGTTTTTGCTTTGGCGTTCGTCACCGTATTTTTTGATTCCGCCACGCTGTTCGTGGACTGTAATTGGTTTACTTTCTGAATTATTTTCTTGCTGTTCACTTTCGTTCTCCTTCATTAAGTTATTTGCTTGTTCTAAGTCCATCTGTATCAAGACATCAAAATAGCTTGTGAGGCTTGCAATTGAATCCTCGCTCAACTCAATAGACACGCCATTACTGCTGGCTTGTTCTGTGTTTATTGGTTGTGCTACTTTGTTGTCCGACACGTTCTGAGACCTTTCTGCAATCGTGAATGCGGAATTAAAAAAGTCCGCTACATGATTGCGGACTGATTATGAACACGAGGGCCTGCTGAAATATTTTTCAGCAAAAATTACAGATATGATTTATCCAATTGAACCTTTCTACCTTGTATAAAAATTAGTCTTTTGATGCCACTCTTATCTTTTACTTTGCGATTAATTTCATCAACAGAGTTCCTGATACTTTTAATCTTTTTGGCATCAATTAATGTGTCATTAACCCCTATGATTTGACTGAAACTTACACCGTAACTTAATCTATTGACATCTTTGAAAAGCACATCAAGTACACGGCACTGTTCGTATCTCACGCCCTTTGAACGCATAACCTTACCCTTGACGGCAATCTCAACTTTACAGCTGGGCAACAACTCCAAAATACCAATACGAGATTTGTAGCTACTAGGCTTTAGTTTTACGTCTTTAGTATCTATTTCAGGCAACTTCTTTACTGGCTTAGCTTCCGTAGCGTTATGTATATCTGACTGGATTGGAATGTCGCCGTACATAATAGCGATGGCTTCAAACTGATCGTGCTGTAATTCTCGAAAGAAGATTTCCATCTTCTCATTGACTAGTAATGTGTAGCCTTCATTAGAGGCAGTTAGACCTCCCTTAACCTCCAAAACTCCGTACTGGCGTTCTAGTTTAGCTAAAATTGAATCAGCATCGGTATAATTTTTTAGTGCACTTATCGGTAAAATAAACGGCTCATTTTCAGGACCAATCTTCCATGCATGATATACAATTTCAGTTATTTCATAGATAAGTCTTTTATGATTAATCATTACATCCTTCAATCCCACACTGTTAAGTGCTGTATAGTTATAGTATGCCACAATACGAAGCTAAACGACCCAGATTACTTACGCTCAAGCAAGCCTGCGAGATGCTAAACTGCCACCCAAACACACTGCGAGCATGGGATAAAAAAGGCTATCTTGTTGCAGTGCGAATCGGCACTAGGGGCGATAGAAGATACCGCAAAGCCGACATAGATAAAATAATCAAAAACCAAAGTTAAAAAATCAAGTTCCCTGAATTATGTATTGGAGAATATAGCGTCTAAGCTAGTGCTATTAATTCGTCTACAAATACTTCTTTTGTATGTTTTTCGTTGTAGAAAGGCAACCCAACGACACGGAAATTATCATCCTCTAGTAAAGTGGCTGTTTTAAATTTATCTTTTATCTGTAATAAAAATCTTTGCTTCCAACTTTCCTTGCCGTCATTAAAGGTGCGACTATCTCCTAAGAACTGCGAGCCTTTAGGTTCAATGAATATTTGCCAACTCACATTACCTTTTTTCTTATCGTTAGCAAATAATAAGAAATCTGGCTCAAAAGCAGCACCGTCCTCAAAAGCATAAATTTTTATAAACTTTTCGTTGCGTATTAGATGAATATCGTCCCACTTAGCCTCTAATTCATGCATGAGTGCTTCAAGGGTCTTTACGAGCGACTTTTCTTCACTGGTACCAAAGTTATCACTGAATACGTACCAATCGTGATTGTGTAGGTCTACTCTGTAATTTTCACTCTGGTATGTTGAGCGTCCGTACTCTCGGTCAGAACTATCGCTAGTAGCTATTTTTAATCGCACTCGTTCTTTAACCGTTTCGCGAATTGGTAAGGGCTCAAACGCGGTAGTACCAACCCATCGCACATCGTCCTCAGAAACAAAATTTTTAATTTGAGTTAGAACTTTGCCAAGTACATACAATTTTTGGGATACGGTCAGCTCAGTTAAATCTTCCGTATCGGCTGTTAGTTCAATACTGACGCCTCCCAGATATTGTTCACTGGTTAGGAACTCCGATATTGACGTTAAATTTCCGAACTGATGCTTTAGATTGACGAATGTATAGAACGGGTCCTTGTCTAATGCTTTACGTAAAACCTGCAAACCAAAGTCCGTAATCTTTACTATTTTCGTGCTGCGTTTAATGGGTTCTCCCTCAAATACTTGCAGGAATGGATTCAGTTCTCGGCTATGTCCAGTTGGTAATTCTGCGACGTAAAGTGTCTTTAGTCCTTTATCATCCAAAGACAAAATATCTGTATTATCGTTTTTTATGCGTTTGTTTACCCATACAAATCCATCACGCCAAAGTTTCGTCTTCTTAAAACTCTCTTTTAAAACTAGTTCAAGCTCTTGGCTTTCTTCTGGCATTATGCCTGACTCACGTAGGGCTTGAGAGATTTCTTGAATGTATTTTGGGTTGTGTGCAGAGTGATAGTGCAATTGCTCAATGACACGCATGTCATTATCTATATCTTGGTCAAACTTTCTCCTGTCCTTATCATCAGCCCCAAAAGGATAATATCGGGCACCACGACCTATTAATTGAGCCTCCGCAATAGTGGTCTTGCCAGGCTTTCCAGAAGCCGCATCTCTTGTGTCATAAAGTCGGACAATATCAAATAGGTTTAATACATCCCAGCCCTCGTTGAGCATGTCCACAGCAAAAACTGCACGTATTACATTTTCCTGTTCTTCCAGTCGGTTTAGTAGTACTTGTGTTGCTGGTGCGATGTTATTGCTATCTACAAGTACAAGTCGGTCTTCTTGGAAGTCGTTTTTCAGCTCCATAACTAATCCGTCAAGGCTTATATCGTTCTTGTCATAGTATTCAAACGCACGCTTTAATACGCCTTCTGCACGAGCTTCAAAAGTCTTTATGTCATCTGATTTTAAGCTACTAATTTTGTTGATAAATTCTTGATGAAAATTTTGATTATCAGCTATCGTCCGAGACTTAAAGAGTACAACAGGTTTTAGGTTTATCTTATTTTCAAGTGCTACTTTTTTACGATACTGACTAATAATCATAGCCTGTAGAGCTCGGTTAATCGGTTCTGCGTCCACGTCATAAATGAGCACATCTTTACTATATCCATCTTGCCTAAATGCTCTTAGGTCATATTGGTAGAGAATACGGTCTTTATATTTTTCAAATAGGGCAGGATGAGTCATGTCAATAGTTGCCGTGAACTCAAGCAGTACGTTCTCTGGGTGTCTTTCCACTAGAGTCCTGACAGTATACTCCCAAGAGCGTATTGCCTCCTGTTCGGTCTTTGTGTGACTAGACTTAGTTTCGGCGTTAATATGATGGGCTTCGTCAGAAATAAGAACTAATTTATCCTGAGCAAGTTCTTCGTAAGTCACACTGTTCTCGGCAGGGTTATTCAACCGACTATGTAAGCCTGCCATAGTAGTAAACAGTATATTAATGTCCTTATTGCTAGAACCAGTGAAGCTATCCACTTGAGTTATTGCTATGGATTGTCCATCTATTACAAGACGGTCACTAAAAAGATATTTCCCAGAGCTTGTATTAAGAAAGTTATCTTTGGTTTTTTCAACGATATTGTCTTTGTCTACAAAGAATATGAAATTACGATAACCTTTGCGATACAAGTCAACGATGAGTGCTGCCATTATAAGGGTTTTACCGCTACCAGTAGCCATATTAAAAAGTAACTGCAAGGGTTGGCTACTCGGCTGTGTACTTTCGTAATAGTCAAACCAACGCAGTAGAGCTTCCTGTTGATAGGGGCGTACCGTGAACTTTGGGTTTAGGTTTTCAATAATATACTGTGGTACAGTGCTTAAACGTAAGCGTCCTGCCTTGCTAAGTGTGTCATATTCAGTTGCTAGTGTTAGACGAGTATCCATAGCAGGTTAGTCTTCATAGAATTTTTTATTTAACTTTTTATCTTCTACGGATACACCGTAATCGCTATCGTCAATTTCTGAATAATTCACATACAGGTGGTTATGGTCAATAATCTCCATCAACAACTGTTTTTTATGTGCAATACTCAGGCTTGCAAAGTCTTTATCTCCAGGATTTATTTTTTCTGGGTCAACTTTATAGCTAAGGAATGATGACTTTTTTGCTTCTTCTAGTAAATTGATAAGTTCTTTGTCAGTACTAGCGTCTTTAATTTTCTTCACGAACTTGCTACCTAAGTCCATTAGCTGAGCGTATACAAAGCTACCGCCTCCTGTCCAACCTGTATGCTTCGAAACTCCAGACTGGTCACCCCTTATGACGTGCTTGAGACGTTTAGTTACATCGTTATCACCATAGTCTAGTTGCTCAATTCCAATATATTGACGACTCATTTTGTGAGCTACTGCCGCAGTCGTACCAGACCCAAGATGATAATCCATCACAATATCGCCAGCTATAGTTGACATATCTATGATTCTTTTGAGCAGTTGTTCTGGTTTTTTACCTCTGGAAAGCGTCACTTTTCCTTCGTTTGCAAGGTCTGCTTTTGGTATATCACCATGTGCCCAAAAATCAGTTAATTTGTTGGTCTTTTGTATCTCATTTCCGTCAAGTTTTGCAGAACTTTTTAGCCATGCAAGCAATTGCTCCTTGTAATAGTAGTTCGTTACTTGATTGTTTTTGTGGCGGCCTCTACTAGCAACATAATCTACGGAGTAAAGCTCACCGTCAGACATTCTTTTTATTAAGTCGTGTTGAAATTGGTTTTCAATTTGCGGAATATTCAAACGAAAAATCTTATCAAAATTTTCTACATATTCTTGATGTATTTCATCTTTCCTAACTTCGTAATTAGCTAGTGATATAGTATCCACCTTATACCCAGTATGCTTGTAAATACGAATGGTTTCACCATTTGATTTCGCTGGGAACTCGTCTATTAGCTCTTTATGGCCTGTATCAGTAAGTACACCGTTATATCGCTTCATGTGTTTCGGTTCTAGCGGAGTTCCTCCCTCAAGGTCATACGCTTGAAATGCGGTTTTATCCTTTGCATACACTAAAATAGCTTCTGCCGTGTTGACTACAAACTTACCGCCTTGCCCCAATCCAGCAGCTCCAGAACGTTGATAGCAAATATTTGCAAGAAAGTTTTCGCGTCCAAAAATTTCATCAGCTAATACCTTTGCATAGTGCGATTCTGAATCATCAAGACTTATGTAGATTACTCCATCAGCTCTAAGGTAGTCTTTGGCTACCTCAAGACGATTTCGCATAAACGTCAACCAAGTAGAATGGTTGAAGCTATCGTTATAACCGAAACTATCACTGCCTGTGTTGTAAGGTGGGTCAATATAGATTAGCTTAACCTTACTGGCATAACGTTTCTTGAGAGAGTGTAGGCCGAGTAGATTATTGCCACGAATTATCAAATTATCTTCATCAGAAAGGTCGGTTACTTCATGCTCCCCGTCTTTGTCATATCGCTTCCATCCAGTTAGTACTTTTTCGTCTAATAAACGGTCAATCTGGTCTGGTGCTAGAACCTCATTGTGAAATATCTCAGTACGTTTTGCGTCTTCTTTGTCTTGACCGCCTTCAAGCACAGCGTCCTTATAAGCCCAGTTTAGGACTACTTCTTTTTTCTCGGATAATAATTCCGTTCCAGTCGCCAAGCCTATCTTATTCTTGTAGGCTGTAAAGCTGTCGGGTAGAAACTCCTTATTGCTTACGAACTGGATAAACTTATCCTTGTTAAATACCAAGACGTCTTTTTGGGCTTCAACAAAAAATAGTTTACGCATTTTTTGATTGCCAGCTAATAGATTTATCAGTTCGGTATCGTATTTGTGAGCCAACTCGGCAATTTTATTTTTGTTTAGCGAACCTTCAATAAAGTAAGCATCATTTTTTGATAATAATAATTCAAGTTCATTTAGGTAATTTTTATCCATTGATTCTATTTTATAGCTTTTGGTTACAATCTGAAACCATAACTATTGTTTTAGCTTAGTAACTCTTTAATCTGCTTAGCATCTTTTGGTTTTACCATCCTTAGTTCAATAGATTTACCACCAGTGCTGTGTATTGTAACCGTAGCCCCTCCGCCTAGTCCCATGAGGGACGGTGCCGTAGTCTTTACGTCTACACCTATAATGCTTTCTCGTGCGAGTGTTTCGGATTTTTCAAATCCCAACTTATCTAATCCAACAGTAACCTTATCGTCGTATACGATAACGTGACCCTTGTCGCTTCTTGTTTTCAGTAGTTCTTTACTCATGATGACTCCTCCTTGTTACTGGTGCGGAGCCATAAAAAATGGACATCCGTCTATGTTGTCTAGACCAGCAATAAGGATTGAACCCTACTGTTTTCAACGGATGCCCAGTTCTGGGTTCAATCCATGAAGGTGGATATTAATCCTTATTACTAATCTAGACTCTATAATTTTAGCACTTATGACATCGGTATGTCAGTTGAGATTTACCGATTCAAATACTGCATAGTATTGCGGTAAGTCCTCCAGTTCGTTTATTCCATCAAAATAGACTTGCAACATTTCAATACTCCTATGTCTTGTATAGCAAGCCACTCTGAGCAAATCACCCCTATACGACTGGATTAGTTTCGTTGTGTAATAGTGCCTGAAACCATGTACGGTTTTATCAATCTCTGCATTACACATTGCTTGCTGGACTATCTTACGTAATCCACGCGTCGTCAGTCTTTGCGTTGGTTTGCGAGTAATCGGAGTGAATAGTGCTCCATTGGCTTTTTTGTACGCCTTTAGGTAATTACGTATCGCATTGACCGTAGCAGGATGAAGATTTATGTGTTCTTTATCGTCACGGCCCTTACCGAGTACATACGCACGATTAGTGGCAAAATCTATGTCTTCAACATTTAATCTTACGACTTCAATTTGACGCAATCCTTGAAACAGAAGCAGAGCAAGCATTGCTTTTAGTCGTAGGTTCTGCGGAGTGCAAAGCAGTGACTGTGTATAATGAGTCAACTTTTCAATATCATTATCGTTCAATCCAGCAACACGATGCTTTTTATTTTGCTTGAAACTTTTAACATTTACCGTTACATCTACAGGCAACACACCACGACGGTGCAATTCTCGTAAAAAAATACGTGCAGTTGTAAGAAACTTATTTTTGGCACTGACACTGTAAGCGACGTTTTCCGCAAGGTTTCGTTTATAGCTAATAAATGTGTAGGGCGTGAAAGGTTCGTCTTCTAGGAAGGCTAGAAAATGGCTTATACGTTGTTTATAGTCATTGCGTGTTGCTTCTGAAACGTCTAATACATCAAATACATCAGCAACGTTGAATGAGCGTATACTACCGAGCTCCATTACGAACTACTTTCTTGTCACGAACCCACTCGGACAATGACTGTACGTCATCCTTAATAATCTGCCAGAGCATATTCATACTTTCACGTTCTGATTCTGGAAATGCGTTTTTCTCGCCATCGTCCAAAAACCAATCAATGGTTCTTCCATGAGTAATTTGCTTCTTATGATTCACTGCTACCCAGTAACGCCAGACTAGGTTCATAACAACAAACTGCACGCTCTTGTCTGGGTAGGTTTCCGAAATTGCATCTTTCACGTATTGCTTCTGTGCTATCAGGCGATTATATGCTCCGCCAAGTACATGAAAGTCGTAAGCATTTAACGGTATGTCTTTTACTTCTGCATAACTAACGTCATTCCAGTTAATAGTTGGAGCTTCTGGAAAAAACTGGAACAGGTCGCTGACATCCATACCGCAGTGCGTCCAGCGATTCTGCCAAGCACGCAACTGCCATCGCATCATCGGAGGGTCTTCGGGCAAACCTCCTGCTGATGCACGATAATCTACGGCTCTACTTAGTGCTTGCTGTTTTTCGGTTAGTCTTTCTATGTCAGGAATTTCAGAACCATCTGGATTATTCTTCCAGAAATTATCTCGCCACTCGGTACTTGCAAGTTGCCAGACAAAGCGGAGAACAAAGTTTTTGTCCTCGTCGGATGGAGCAAAAGATTTTCTGCCACTTTGCCGATATAAGTCCATGAGTCTGTCCATGTCTGGGTGCAACATTACATCTTCTAGTGTGATAACTGGCAAACGACGCAAACAGTCCTTAGCATCTACTTCCAGAAACGACTTTGCTATCCGCATAGCTTGTTCTGGCTGACATTGTCGTATGGCTTTTTGCAAACCAGACTTCAACACACGCTTATCTATGATGATATTTGCTGCGTTTTGATAAATTATTTTGTTTTGTTGGGGCATTGGTTGACTCCTTTAGTTAGTTTTGTAACTTGAAACTAACTTGAGCAACATCGGTCGACAAATAAAACCGTAAAAATCAATCTTAACGAGGTAGGGTTAAGTGGGGAGGCTTAAACAGCAGTGGGTCATGAGCTTGATACATTGCCGCACTTCGTGTCGGGTCGCCTAAGAACAACGCCCACTGCTCACGTGCAGAAATCAGGTAATGTAAATACTCCTTTGTCGGACGATTATCATAAAAGAAGCGATTTTTCTTCCATAGTGTTAGCCATAGTTCGCTTAACGCATTACCGTTTTCTATAATTTCATCAATACTTATTTCAGCTCTTTTTGCTTTGTTCTGTGACGCATAAGCGACGTTTAAGCATGAGTTACAACCTAAGTCGTATTGGAATATGTAGAGCACAGTACATCTGCGAGAGCATCTTGAGCAAAGAAACCAGTAACGACAGCTTCCAAAGTTCATAATACTATTAACTAATTTTATTTCTTGATACTGACGTCGGTCGTCAATTATCCAATTCACTTCAACAAACTTACGGTGTCCGAATACTTTTAGCAGATAACGAAACTCGTTACTGTTCTGAGGTAGCATCTGCATAGGGTCATCAGAACCACGTTTATAATCTTCTTGCCAAAACTCATCAGATAAAAAGCCTTGCCGTTTCAGGCTGTCCATACGTATTTGTGGCAAATGTTCTGCAACCAGTTTATTCATAATTGATTTCGTTGTCCTGTTTTACCGAAATCAATAGAACTTCAATGCCTGTTTACCAAGATTTTGCCAATCCATGTAACGACTTCGTAAGCCGAAAATCCTAATTGATTTCGTTGTTATCGTACGTGGTTGACTCGTTGAACTAATTATAACGAAAAAGAAGTAGCTATTCTACACGGAGTGGTTGAATCCTAGTGTATTCCGTAATAGACACGAGTCTGACGAGTGACCTCGTATGGTTGAGAACGTTCACTCATCCTTGAGTAGACAATATTTGATTTTTCAACCTTCCCATACTTGCCAGATTTGACATCCTTGAGGAATTTTTGCTGTTTTTGAATTGGTTTTTTTGTTTTTTGAGCTTTAGTAATAGCCATATCGTTTATTGTACCACCTTTCTCCCAGAGCCAGTTTCAATATCGTTCTTGACCCCTGTTAAATCCGTTTCAAATCCACAATCACATACTAATTTTGAATCGCTAGGGAATGGTGCCCAGCCTTGTCTTTGCAGGTTTTCATCAATAGTATTATCTGGAACAAGTTTAGCGTAAATCTTATGTAGCTTTCCGCAGTTTGTGCAACCAACCTCTAACTGGGCATTATCTGGTGCTTGCTGTTGTGGCATGTTTGGTGCACCTGCAACTGCCGCTGATGCGAAAATCTTTACTCCATCAAAGGCGTATATTTTATAAGTGTTCGTTGTTGTGAATAGCATCCGTGAAACAACTTGTATGTGATTAATAATGTCACAGAGCTCAGGTGTATCTTCTAGTGCATTTATTTTCAGACCGATACTTTCCAGGTCGCTAATTTTTAGCGAACGACCGTGACTCCTCCACCTTGAGTGGTCAGAAAGGTCAAGGGCAATCTGGCGAGCACGTTTTTCTTTCATTGCGGTCGTAACTTTTGTTTTTTTAGTTTCAGTAACATCCCAGTTTTTGAATTTATAAATTGGAAGCCACTTAACAACTAGGTCATGTGCAAACTCTAGTGCATTGTTTACTCCATTAAGTTCTCCTGGACTAATTTGTGCAACCATTGTGGCATCAAAAGGATTTAGCATCTGATTCTTATCAGCTTCATCTTGCTTTGCGATAACCCATTGCATGTAGTCATGTGCTGATACATTTCCTCGTCCAATCACTACCTGTGCATCAATCGGTCCAAGACTTCCTGTTTTTGTCATAGTAATTTCATTACCAGATAGTGCCATGAGCGTACCAGCACTTTTTGCTTCACCAGATATTATGAAATTGACTTCCTTAAATTTGGAACGTAGAAAATTCACTATTTCTTCTGCTGCTTCACCACTTCCGCCAGGAGTTTCTAAGTAAACATCAAGCGTTCCATCGTCTGCATCCCTAAGTAGGTCGGCTATGATGTAATAGTCATCCATACTGAGAGATGTTTCTAGCATGTGCTTACTAATAGCAACCGTATAGACTAGTAGTTTACGTTTTGACTTCTTATTATAATCGGCAATTAATTTCAAGAGCTCTTGTTCAAGGTCGTTGCCTGACATTCGTTTTGCTATGTACTCGCTCATCAATCCCATTCTCTTATTATAAACCTCAAGAGATAAATGGTATAATAATTTTAATCCGCTCCAATCGTGAGCAGTGTGCCTGAAAGTTGAACTTCGTTAGTAATTTCCTTGAAGATATAATTATCTTCCATGAGAATTGCCGATGTTTGAAGTGTGTCAACTATATTGCACCAAAGAAAGAACGTCCCGTTTGGGGCGTTTTTTCTTTTACTTGTGTTTCAAGAAGAGACTCTAACTCGCGAGAGCGAAGAAGTTCTGTGAACTTCTGAGTTTTCTTTGCTTGCCAAGCGAGCGTGCTTGCACGTTGCCGAGCGTATCTTCAATGGAACAGTCTCTTCACCCGCACCAACTAAAGTACCGTCCGTAAGGGCGGTTTTTTAGTTGGCCTGGTGGAGACTCTAGGGCTCGACCGACAGAGGTCGAGAGTGAGACAGTCCCGTGGACTGTCGCAAGGAAACCTTCTCTTGAAAACATGCTTTCAAAGATGAAGTTTCGGGCCCGCGGAACGTGGAACAGTCTCTTCTCCGCCAGCTGGCGGACGCACCAACAAGCTTATGGTTTTAAAGTGTCTGATTTTTCGGGCTCTTTTTTGTTATGATG
>OEIV010000958.1_pt1 | contig 14284 bp, 13 predicted proteins | sample 1539231 | NCBI WGS metagenome assembly OEIV01 (sample SAMN03794762, study PRJEB22550) | activated sludge metagenome | feature: wastewater treatment plant; material: activated sludge; isolation source: Wastewater treatment plant of a petroleum refinery complex | place: Argentina: Buenos Aires ...
GTTGAGGAAGCTGTATTTAGTGATTCCATTTTAAAATTAACTATAAAAGAAGTTTATAGAGGTAGACCGTTTTTTGATTTGCTCCAAAAGCTTGCAAATCACGTAATTGTAGAAGTAGTCGAAGATTCAATTCCTGGAGCAGTAAAGGTTACGCGAGATGGCTTCCTAGCTGAAATGAGCAGCGAATATTTGCTCAAGGAAACTGGAAGCGGTGTTTTGGTTGGAATGTTTAAAAATGTGCATGGGGTCTTAAAGCCTATTTCTCCTGGAATATCGAATGAAATTCGTATATTAGTGGGGCAGAAAGGAGTAGAGATGGTGCCACCGAAAGGATGGGAAATTATCAGTGACGTAGACATTCAAAATCGCTACAATGTAGGAATAGGTCCGAATTGGGTAACGGCAGCAATACGTTACATCGGAATTTAAAGAGGAGAAAGCTATGGCTTCAGGAATTTGTGATACGGGAAAAACCCGATTGAGTTTTGCCGATGTTCGTCGATCTTGCCGACTTGATCCAGGTGGTCAAGGACTTGGTAACGTTGAAACGAGTCCGATTGGTTTCGTAAATAATGGTCAGCTTGTAACTGGATTTCTTCCGGTGCATCTGAAGCGAGATCGATGCGCATCTGTATATCGTAAACCTGCATGTCCTCCCTGCTAAGAGGGATGGCATATGTCTAGATATTCGGTAGGCCATAAAAAGCGTATCCAGAGCAATCCTCCGGAAGCACCTACCGAATTATCTAGTTCTCAACAGGTTCATCAGGCTCGCATAGCGGCACTAAAAGCCCGACGAGAAGAAATCAGAAAACTACGTGAGGCTAGGCCAAAGATGCGTAAGCGTAGAGGCTGTGGCAGCTGTGGCTAATAGGATTGGTTATGAGCACAGAGAGCGTTTTTCCTCTCGATCAAGTTTTGAGATGGGCGGGAGAAATCGCTGGTAAGGGAGTTACCGAAGATCGAGAAAAGTTAATCGATTTAATTCGTGAAACTCTCGATGTCCTCTATCGTCAAGAATCAGTAGAAAATCTTCGTAAGTGGTGCATTACTTCTTGTAATGGCTGCATTACCCTTCCCCGAGAAATCGGAAATCCAGAAAAATATAAGATAGGCGAACAAGTTGGCCCGGTGCGAGGCAAGGCATATGAATTTCTAGGCTTCGTTCGCACTGCAGATTGTGAAAATTACAAAACTGATCTTCGCTATCTAGGAGAATTTCCAATTCAGTTTGATTTGCCTAAATGTGGCGGCAGAGTTGCCGCACAATCTATCGATCATTTTGAATGTGACAGGGATCCAAATAAGCGGCCCTATCTTATAGTTCAAGGAAAAGATCTCGAAAAAAATGAAGTATATACCAACTTAAATACAGGAGAGCAGAATCAAGGAAAAACTGATCAAGGAGAGAGAATTTATATTGCGCCTCCAGGGGTAAATCCTGGGTATAGCAGAACCATTTTCTCCGAAATCAGCTCAGTTCGAATTGTTAACGCACCTCTTAACATCAGATTCGTTTGGTGTAATTCGAGGGCTTGGCAGGAGCTTCCTTATGAAGTCGGACCATTGGCTACATATGATGCGGGTGATGAACTTCCTGGGTTTCGCCGTTATTTTATTCCTGGAATTGCTACGACTTGTTGTTACACAGTGGAGATTTTGGGAAAACTAAGAATGCCTACTCTTCGTTATAATAACGAATTGATTCGTGGATTCGATAGTTTCACCTTGAGAAGTATGATGAGTGCAAATCATTACAGAGGTAAAAATGATTTGAATGCTGCTACGCTTAATTCAAATTTAGCTATGGGGCAGCTAAGACAAAAAAATGAAATTGTAGGAAATAAAGAAACGGATAGCTTTGCGCCATTTATTCCAACCTGTGCAGCTAAATTTCCGCAAACGTATTAAATTATGGCTAGAAGATATCGCTACAATCCATATCGTATTGCTCCTAATGCGTATCAAGGTAGACCAATCGTAAACGCCTCTACTCAACAAAATCAAGCTCCAAGCGGCAGCAAATCTTCTGCAATTAACTCAGATAGTGATTTTCAACCTGGAGAAGATTTCAGCACTATCAATACAGAAGGTGAAAACGAAGTTGCCGTTCCTAATTTTGTAACTTTCAATCCAGAAGATTATTTCATTAGCTTAGATGAAGCTATCAATGCTGGACATAAAGAAGGCGAATTTAATCTAGATTTATTCAATAAAAATTTCATTCGTTCTAAGCAGTATGCTTTAGATACGCAACAAACAGAGCTTGAAGGTTTAGAATCTTTTCTTCCGCGCACGAGTAACCTGATTCGCAAAGCTGATGCACAAGGTAATGAGGATATTTTACATTATTCGGATGTTTTCGATGCTCGAAATGAAAGGGCGATGCGAAAAGCTACACAAGGAAACGTAGCTCTTAGAACTGAAATTGCTGAAGAAGCTTTTCCTGGAACTTTTGATGCTATTCGAGGAATGAAATCTCGTGCGGAAGGGGATATTTCACGAGTCAGACAAAGAGAATCTACTTCATTTGTCGATGATGTTTTAAAAGAGCAAGCTGCACGTAAAGCTAGAGGTATAGGGGCTGATGTAGCTAGCTCAACTGGATTTGGGGCAGATTCATCTGCAGGTATGCAGCTTATCGATACTTTCGATGTAGATCGCAGACTTCAAATTGAGCAAGCTAAGAGAGAAGATTTTAGACGAGGCGATCAAGCAATTTACGGTGCAGAAGCACAGCTAGCTAATTCTTTAATTCAAAGCCAAAATCTTTTTAATACAGTAATTGCTCCAGGAATTAGAGATTTTAGCCCAATTCAAAATCTTCCGAGAGTTACCGACATTGGAGCGCAAATTCGCGCAATGCCTAGTGTTGATGCCGGATCCCTGCAGCGAGAATTTACAGCGCAGCAAAACGCTGTTTCGATGCTTGCGCCGTCACAAGTTTTTTCCGGAAGCTTAGCTACTCAGCAATATAACAGCGGAGTTGGACTACAGGCTCTAGGATTTGAACAAGAAAAAAATAATGTCATCGCTGGTGCAGCAAATACAGGTATTAATCAAGATAAAGCAGATTCTGTTTTTGATCAGCAGTTACAAGCTTTTTACGATGGCTTAGATGCTCGTGCGCAAAGTCAAAGCAATGTAGGCACAGCCGCAGCCATTACTAGCGGTTTAGGGGTGCTTGGAAATTTAGTTACTGGATATTTAGGAAGCACACCAGGATCTACTACTCAATCGGGGCAGCAGCAAAGTATTGGAGGAATGATTGGAGCAGGAATCGCAGAATATGGCAGCGGATTTTACAATGCTGCATCTGATTTTTTAAATGAAACTTTTGGGTTGGATATAGGCCACTTTGATACTGGTGGAGATGGATTCGGAACAGCTGGAGGTGGGGGCGGCGGATCATCGGGAGGAAGCGGCGGCGGTGGAGGTGGAGGTGGAGGTGGAGATATTTTTGGGTCTGGGGGGCCACCATCGGGAGTTATTCTAGATTCTTTTCCGGCTAGTGATACTACTTACGGAGGACAATCTACTGCTGATTATAATGCAAATTCGCAAGCTATCAAAGATTACTATTCTGGAATCTCGCAAAACGATTTTGCTCCGGATGTTCTCACAGACTCAGATTACAGATTGGAAAGCGACTCGTTTTCTTGGGATGATACGCAGCAGGGGTATCAGGTAGATGATTTTACTTTAGATTCTACAGACACATTTGCTTTCGATGGGGGCTTATCTTCTAGCGGAGAAAATGAATTTGTAAATCTTGCGCGAGTCTCTAGAAGTGCGTCCGGAGTAAACGTAGTTCCAAAAGATACTATCGTTAAATCTTTTCAAAATCCTAATTTACGTCCACAGGTAACTCAACAAGCAGAGCAAAAAGGTATCCCTGTAGCCACCATTATGCAGGGCTACAACTTGTTTGATAATTGGGATCAGATGTCTGCTCAAGATAGAGCATTTGCATCTGCTCAATTCGCAAATAGCTTGGCCGATAATATGGGAGTTATCGAAGGAGCGGTTCCTGGAGCAATCATTAGCACGCTTCGTCAAGGTGCTAATTTATTCTCCAATTGGGATAAATTAAATGGGGACCAAAAAATTAGGGCTGGATCTACGTTTCTTGGGGGAATTAGCTCGTTAGCAGCTTCTATGAGCGGTGCGGGCGGGCCTATAGGCATGGGCATTACATTTGCAGCTGCAGCTTATGGGAATGCTGCTGCAACTTTAATGAATGGAATTAAAGGGAGATCTGATTTTACAGCGGTTGAGACTCCTCTAACTTCATATGGAGCAAACCTTGTAAATTCTGCATTGGGAGGTAGATTCAATCAACAAGATGTAGATCATGCATCTTTATTTATGGATCCTACTGGAATTGGAACTGCTATTGCTGCAACTGACATGCTTTTTGGGCTAGATTTAGATTTTACTTCTGGAAAACCCAAAACCCAACAATTTCGAGATAATCTTAGATCCTATTTAAAAGACAATCGCGTAATCTCTCCAAATTGGCAGTGGAAGATGCGCGATGGTTCGATGTTTGATGTTGGAAAAGATGGTAAAGCCAAACTTAAAAATATCGGCAAAAACATCGATGGTAAGACCGAACGTAATTACTTCGATGTCGATCATTCAAACCCCATTGCTCCGCAAACTACGGCTTGGGCAGATGTGGTATCTATACTTGGTTTTCGTTCTCCGGAAGGTAAAAAATTTACCGGCCATATTTGGAATGCTGCCACAAACGCGGATCCAACCAATTTGGAGCAAGCTAAAGATAACTTGAAAGGTATGTCGCAAGATTTAGGGCTAGACTACAACAAAGGAATTCAAATTTTAGAGGCTATGAAAGATCAATTTTCGCAAGAAGAATACGATGCGCATCGTAATAGTTGGCAAACTCTAAACTTGAAATAATTTATGCCTCCAGGACCGTCACTATCTAATCTTTCTAGTTATCAGCCTGCACGAGATACATTCTCTGATGCTTCGGGTGTAGTGAATGCTTTTACTAGTGGATTGGGGAATGCGAATCTTAGTTCTACACTTGATATAGTAGAGGGTATCGATAAGGGTCTAAATCTTGCGACAAAAGCGAATACCTTCTTAGAATCAATTTCTCCACGAGCGGAAGAAGAAAGACAAAATGCTTTAGAGATTCAAAGAGCCCAAGCATCTATTGCTCAGCAACAAGGTCAAGCTGCACAGATAAAGATGCAGGAGCAGGCACTTACTAAAGAAAATGATTTAGTAGCAGCTCAGCTAGAATCAGAATTAAAAATCAGAGATCTTAAAACAAAATCTCAGCAAGGGATTTTGATGCAGAAAGCTGTAGGAGCATTGAATCAAGTAAATGATCCGGCAAGTTTTCTATCTGTAGCAAACGATCCTGCATATCTTACGCTTAGAACTAACGACGCTTATAATAAGCAGATTAGTCAACAAGCTTTAGGATTGCTCAATCAAACTACAGATCCATTAATGCAAGCTCAGCTTATTAAAGCTGCTGAATTGGCTGTTCCTAAATCGACAGAATCTATTATTCGATACTTGCCTCCAGAAACTCAAAAACTGGTGGCAGATCCTGCTGCTCTTGCTGAAACAGAATTGAAACAAGCTCAGGCGGTAAAAGCTAGAGCTGATGCGGATAAAGCAAGGGCAGAAGCTGGGCAAATTACAGATGCAGCAAAAGTTGCTGCAGCTAACGCTAATCAAGCTTCACGAGATCCAATTGCTGACGCTTTGGCAAATGCTGGGGTAACTCCTACAGGAGATGTTGCAGCTACTACTCCTACAGTTCCCGCACCTGGAAGTCCTGGAGGACAAATTGCAACTCCTGGCATTCCTACATCTGGATCTCCTGGAGGACCGCTACCATCCACACAAACATCAACTACGGGAGCACCTGCAGCTGGACCGGCACTAAATCCTGCACAGCAAACAGAATTTGAAAGAACAAAAGCACGAGCAAGATTAGAAGATCAGAAAAAAGCGGTAGTAGATAAAATTCTTGCAACTCCTGGAACGCCTGGAGAGCGCAAGATGGATGCTCTTTTAAAAGAGAACATTCGTCAATTTCCAAATTTGGACGATTCTGCTCGTATCGCAATGGTCAAAGCGCAAGCTGAGATGACTGATTTGAAACCTGCAGAAGCAGAAGAGTTAGGTAAATTCCGTGAATCTGTAAATAACATGGAAATTAGCCGTCTCCGAATGGAAGCGGCTTTTAAAACTATTGATGGATTTATAGAGAAACACGGAGATGCAAATTTAGGTCCAACTGAAAAATTGGATCGAACGCGGATTATGGGGATTGCGAATACTGTCGGCACTAGTGAGGAACAGCAAGCCCTTATTGCAGCATGGAATGAATTAGATGCTCAAGGTTTACGCGGCGCTCTTACTGAATTGGCTACAATGAAGTTAGGGCAAACTGCGATTATGATGAACACTCCGAAAGAAACAGAGGCTCAACAAGCTCTGTTTACCGGATCTAATCTTAGCTATGAAACAAATAAACAAGCTTACGACATTCAAACTGCTAAAGCGGCACAAGCTAAGGGCATTCTTGCAATCATCGATGGAACACAAATTTTAGGGCGAGGATATAAAGATGGGGTGCAGATTGCAGATCGATGGAGACAATCAAATAATCCATTAGAAGTTGGACAGGTAAACGGAATTCCTAAAGTTCAATTGAAGCCTCCAGGAACCATTACCTCTGCTGAAGCGTATCTTTACGATATGATGAAGCTAGATAAATACATGCAGAGAAATCAGGAAGGACGAGTTATTCCTTCACAACCTGCAGATATTCACAATTTTTCAAAAGATTTGTCAGAACGGCTAGATAGGGGTGAAAAAATTCCTGTTCCGAAAGCTTCGGATATTTCGGATCGGATGAATCAGGCTAGCCCAGCTCTTATTCTTAGAACTATTTCACAAGAATCTACTTTTGATCCTAAAGCTACTAGTCCGAAAGGTGCTCAGGGGCTTATGCAGTTGATGCCTGCAACCGGTAGACAACTTTGGGATCAATTTGGTTTTGACGGAGAATATGATCCCTTTGACAAAGAAAAAAATTTGTTGATAGGCACAACTTATCTGAATCAGCAATTACGAGACTTTGGAGGGGATACTAGGCTTGCTCTTGCCGCATATAATGCAGGACCGGGAAGAGTTGGAGATATTGTAAAAGCTTATAACAAAGCCGAAGAGAGAATGGGGCGCACAGATTATAACGCTGTGCAGCATTATCTTCCTAGAGAAACAAAAGATTATGTTAAACGCATCATGGGTGACGGGGCACCACTAGAACGTGGTTCTCTTACTCAATTAGAATACAAAGGTGCTTTTAGTGAGCTTCCTACTCAAAAAGCACAGTCGTATGCTCAAACTAATTTAACTTCTGAAGGTGTGGCTGCTTTAGAAGATTCGAATAAAATTAAGCGAATTTCAGATACAAAAGGAACTATCTTAGAAGATGTTACCAGCGCACTTTTAGCTTTAAATCCATTCGGAGCTACCGAAGCCCAAGCTCAGGAACCGGAAGAATCTGGATCTGATGATTCTAGAACTAGAGTTTTAAATGCAGATGGCACAACTTCATTTGAGGGGATGCTGGAGCCTGGAAATATTAATATTGCCAATCGTCCACCTGTGCAAAACGAAGATGGAACGGTTAGCACTGTTTTATCTATGAGTTTTCGTGGTGTAGATGGAAAAGAAGTTTTAATTCCAACTATTGTTGAGGGGCAACAAGTATCGGAAGAAGAAGCAATTTCCCATTATAGACAAACTGGAGAACATCTTGGAAAATTTGAAACTCCGGAACAAGCAACTGCTTATGCGAAAGCCCTGCACGAACAACAAGCTAAGCAAGTAAATTCTAAACAGCCAAAACAAGTAGCTGCACTAGCACTAGAAGAAGGCTTTGATTTTTCAGATGGCATGCAAGCCGTTGCTTTAGGAGCTGCTAGAGGATTGCTTTTCGGTGCTGATGATGAAGTTTTTGCGCTTGCTCGTATGGCTATTCATGGAGAGACTTGGGATCAAGCCACCGAACAAACCAGAAAAATTAGAGATACGCTACAAGAGGCGCATCCATATTTATATAATATAGGTAATTTAACTGGTGGATTACTTAGTCCGGTTCCTGGAGCATTGTTTAAAGGCGGCGCATCTGTTTTACGAATGGGCAGAGCTGCAACTGGAATAGGAAAAGTTGCTCAATCTGGAAATGCTATTGCACAAGCTACGAAAGTTTCCCAAGCCGCACAGATGGCTAAAACTTCGACTCTTGCTGGAACTATCGGAAAATCTACTGCTACCGGAGTTACAATTGGAGCCCTTACAGGATTTTTTGAAGGTGAAGGTAGTGAGGCAGGTGATTCTGAAGACGAATTAGAAAATCGTTTGAATCGTGGATTGCAAGGAGCCGTTTGGGGAGGGGTTGTCGGAGCCGCCCTTGGTCCATTAGTTTATAAAATGGCTAAAGGTGCCGGGAATTTTACTCCGGAAGAACGATCTATTCTCAAAAATATGGTCGGTATGTCTGATAAGGAGTTGAAGCAGCACATAGATGAATTGGCCACATCTGGAAATCCTGCAGGCTCAGTGCTTGCTAAAATGGGAGTAGCAAAACTTAAGCCCTATATAGATGCGATTGCTAGAAATCCAAATTCGTCAGCCGATGTTATCAACATGGCAGAAGAAAACTTGGGCGGGCAATTTTCGCGAGTCGCATCTTCTTTAGGTCAAACTAAGCCTAGTGTTGAAGCAGCCAAAGATTTACGTAACGTCATTGAAAATAAAGTTCGTAGTTTCTATAAAGAACGCCAAGCTCTAGGTAAAAAATATTACGATGCTGCAGAAGCAGCTGCAGCTAAGAATACCTATCAAAGCAAATCTAAATTCGCCAAATGGCGCTTCGCAGAGCCAGTAGAAAATGAAAGTGTCATGTATGGGGGCGGTAGAACTGCCACTACTACAGCTCAAAAACACGATGAAATGGTGGATGCTGCTTTAAGCAAGCGCCAAATTACTAGAACAGAAATGGAAGCAGCGCCTTCTAGCTCTGTTTATGGGATTACTGAAAAACCAAATACAACTCCGGAAGGAATTGGTGGCTCTCGCTTACTAGATAGATATGGGAAACCAACTGAATCGCCTTATAATGTTTATGGAGTGCCGGAAAGTCGTGTGCAGCGATATCGTCAAGCTGAAGCTACTCCTCCAACTGATAGACCTGCCTTTATTAGCGACGACGTTTTCAAAACTGTAAATGAAAATCCCTATGTTTCTAAAACAATTAAAGAAGCAAAAAGAATTGTAGATCCAGAGGATACTTTAGAAGCTAATGATTTTAAAGTTTTGCAAGAAGCAGATAGTATTTTAGGAAGACGCGGCAATATTAAAACCGGAGTAGGGGGAAATGAAGGGCGCTTATATAGAGAAGCGCACGAAGAATTACATAGTAAACTAGTTAAGGAAAATCCTCTATACGGCAAGGCCACTGAAGAATATAAAGCTGCCTCTAAGGTTTTAGAAGAAAAATATTCTAAAGGAATGCAACATCTTGAAAAATACGCAACTCCGGAAGGAACTTTAGATATTACAAAAATTCATGATGACTTAATGGATATTGGTCCCAACGAGCTTAAGCAAATGATGGCTAATATGAATGCTACTGAGCAGGAAGCTATTAAGGAATCTTTGCGTGCTCATATTACCGACACTTTGAAAGCTCGCGGTCCTAGACGTTCTGGAGAAGAAGTGCAAAAGTTTCCCAACTTTTTAAAGAATATGGGAGACGAAAAAATTGAAGCTATAATGGGTAAGCAGGAAGGAGAGCGAATCTCTAAAATGCTACAAGAAGAAGCAGATATTTCTGCAGTAGCAAATAGACTTGTGAAAGGCATTCCTTCAGCAGAAAAAGCTTTTGAAAGGCAAGCCCAAAAATATGAAGATTTGTCTAAGGCAGATCAAACTAAATTTGGTGCGTCTATCGGGATGATGGGAGTATGGGGCGTCAATCGATATACCAGCACGGTAGCAGCTGGATTTGCAATTAAAGCTCTACATTCCTTTATTCGATCTAAAAAATACACTAATTCTGCAGAGCTTTCTAAAGGAATCGCTGAAAGATTATATTTAGATCCTAAAGCTGGATTAGAATTCTTAGAAAAAGTTTCTACGGCAGTTAAAAAAGAACATCCTTTATATTATCCTACTTGGCAAAAAGCTGTAGCTACGGCTGCACAAATGTTAGTATCTACTGGTGACGAAGCCGAACCTCAAACTACGAAACGTAAGCAGCGAGAAGCTACAGAGATCTTTATCCAGGGTCCGGGGAAAGTCGTCTCCCAAGCAGAGTTAGAAAAAGATTTAGCTGACTACAGAAAAAATAGATGAACATCTTCGTAGATATTGACGGTGTGCTAGCTGATTTCGTAGGCGCTGCTCTTGCAGTCCATAAAGCTGAAAATCCTTGGAAAGTTAATTCCAAAAATCTAGGCAACTATGATTTGGTCAAGCTCTTAAACATGAATCCAAACAAGTTTTGGGATCCTCTTAATTCGCATGATTTTTGGTCTAGCTTAGATCCGTTACCTGATGGATTGTCTCTGTTAGAATTTTTAGAGGAAAATTTTCCTGCAGATAAAATTTATTTAGCTACCTCTCCTACACTTTCCCCTTTTTGCAGCTCGGGTAAGCATGAATGGGTAGATAGGCATCTACCGAGATATTCTAGAAAGTTATTCATCGGAGCTGCTAAAGAAGCTTTCGCTCAAGTTCCAGGAGCACTATTAATCGACGACTCAGATGTGAACGTGAAAAAATTCTTGGGGGAGGGGGGTAAGGCAATTTTGTGGCCTGCACTTTGGAATAGCGCCCATGAATACAGCCATATGAACAACGAATATTTCACCTCTTGTTTTGTATCAGCAAGGGCTAATGCGCATTTACACTGAAAAAGATCTAGCCGATATGGGCTATGTCGAAACTAAGCCCGGTATATTTGAGCGCGTTAAATTAAATTTAGATTCTACCGAAAAAAAGAAGAAAGTTCCCGAACATTTAGCCCATATTAAAGCTGAGACATGCATTATAGGGGGCAAGAAATGTAAATTTAGATCTGGCTGGGAAAAGATCTATGCTACATATTTAGAGTTGCTTAAAACTAATGGATCCATTAAAGATTGGGAGTATGAGAGTAAACGCTTTGAATTCCCAATTAAGCGAGGATGTAGCTCATATCTCCCCGATTTCAAAATTATTGAAAATGACGATTCGCATTGGTGGGCCGAAGTGAAAGGATACCTGGATCAGAAAGGTGCTACACGATTGAAGCGCATGAAGAAATATTTTCCGAACGAAGTTGTGAAACTAGTTAGAAAAGAAGAAATTCAAGATATAAAAAATTCAGGACTAATCAAAATATGAAAAAGCTTTTAGTTGTTTTAGCTCTTTTTCTTACTGGATGCCCTATGGCGATGGATTTCACTATAGGCATGGGGTCCAATCAGAAAATAGAAAAAACTTTGAAAATGGATCAAAAGCAAACGAAAACCCAAACCGAAGGGCAAACTACTGTGCTTGAAGATTTAGTAGATATTATTCCATATTTAAAAGCAGAACCTACGCCAACTCCAGTTTCGCAAGTTCCTAAAATCAAGTCCATCACTATTGAGTTAGAACCTAAGCCATTGCCGGAAATTCCGGTTTATACTACGCAGCCTTACATGGCACCTGCTAGAAAACCGAAACCCTATCTTCCGGAGGCTGCAAAATGAAAACCCAAATTGCTGGTGCAACTCTTCTCTTAGCATATTGATCGAATGGTAAAAAATAGGGGTAAGTAAATATGAGATATGCATTTTTGTTTTTGCTCTTAGCTTGCGCTTGTGGAGATGTTGCTTCTACTCATTCATCCACTACAAATAGCCAAGATAATTCAGTTGATAATAGTCAGCATGGAATTAGCTCCTGTTCGCAAGGCTCTACTCTCGTATGCAGAGAAGACTCAGTAGGAAACTTTACGCAAACTGTGGAATGCACGAATGCGACAGGTGAAGCTGTAGTGCTAGCTGATTTGGAACCGGTAGATGATGATATTCATGAAGCCTGTCCGGAACCGGAAGCTGTAATCGTCGAATCGGAAGTTTAACTTGCAAAATAGAGCTGCATTATTCATAGTGTAGCTCTATGTGGAAACAGTTTTTTTATCGAATAATACTTCGATTAGAAAGGAGAATTCTAATGGCTATTGTAGATGATCTTACAGCAAAGGTAGATGCTGCAACCGATGCTCTTGGAGGCATTCAAACCAAGCTTTCAGAGGTAGCTCTTGAAATTAAAGATCTCGTAGCAAACCAAGCTTCTCCGGAAGCGTTTTTGGAACTAGCTGTGAAGCTCGATAATCATGTGGCAAATCTAGCAGCAACTGCTGCGGCTTTGCAGGCTGCTGACGATGATTTGGATGCTGCGGCTCCGGTGGAACCGGTCGAGCCTACCTAAGAAATTTCCCTTGTCTTTCTCGCAACTGTCCCTCTAGCCCCTATCCAGTTGTTTTGCCTCGACTGGATAGGGGCATTTTATTGGGGGGATACTCTGAGGCCAATCAGAGGCAGATCGTTGATTCTAGGGCAAATACGGAAATCCGACTATTTCTTGCGCTTTTTCTTAGCTGCGCCTAATACGATTGCGAAGGCTTTCGAGCGGCAAGATTTCATATTACCGCCATCGGAAATACATTGTCGCTCAATGGTTAGTTTTTGCCGTTCTTGCTTTGGCGTGAGCTTGCTCGATGTTCGCTTCTTCTTGCTCGGTGCCATGTGTTTTCGCTCTCCTTAAAGCAGTTTGAATTGTAGGATGTTCTCCAGATTCAAATTCAGCAATTATCACTCCTATACTTCCAAACCAGATTCGATCTCCATTTGCTAGAACGAGTTTTATATATTGCTCTCCCCAAGCTTTAGTAATCGGACGAGTGAAAAACCACGATTTTTTATACCTGTTTTGAACGCACATCATGAATTCAACATCGGCGATTTCTTTAATTTCTAAAGCTCTGTCTTTTAAATTTTTGTCGTTCGTTAAAACTCCAGTCGCATACATATACTCGCTATCGCTATATTCTTTGTCGTGATCTATGCAGCATAGAAGAAATATATCTGCCCAGGGAGGCATAGCTGCAGGCCAAGCTCCGCACGATGGCACAGCTTGTTTCTTTTTTACGTAGCTATTCCACCAATCAATCCAAGCTTGCAGTCCCATGAATTTCTCCACAATAAGCGCAAACTATTTTATGTGTTTCTTCGATGATGAAATGACTGTTTCCGCAGTTACATTCTAAAATCCCACAATCAGCTGGATAGCAAAGATTACGCATAGCGCCACATTCTAATCCGCATCGTGGACATTCGATTCCACTTACTATTCCGATTAAACAAACGCCTTGCCATTCATACTTGCACGATAAGCAGCGAACAGTGCCAGATAGGTGAGGCTTATTTTTGTTTATATCTACAACTTCACCCATTTAGTAATTCTCGATAAGCTGAAACCTCTTCCCCGATCCATTTTGATAAATAGAGTAATTCTTTTGTATCTTGTTGCCAATCAGATCTTTCAGCATTGTGCCCGATTCCTAATCCCGGTCTACCGGGCATTCCTTTCATGCCTACAGTTACTTTAGTTTCCGGAAACAAATATCTAGGACATACGAGTTTCTTCCAAAAACGCACATCAAATTTAGTGTCTCCTTCTGCCAGCACCTGCCTCAAAGTTGGAATTAGGGAGCGCCGAAAGATAGTTTGGCAGAGAGGTGCAAAAGATCCGTTATTGAGAATGCGCCACTTTCGATGCTTCAAGTTATAGTAGCGACTGTTTAGCTCCCCAACTGCCTCAAATTTGTATCGAGGATTTGTTAACTCTGTATACATGACTTCTAGATAGTTAGGAGCTAGCCAGTCATCATCTTCTACGATGCAAATTGCTTCTCCAGATGCTTCCTCTAAACCAATGAGCAGATTTCGTTTTTGGGTTTTATCTCCCAAATGCCATTTACTCTCCGGTAAAATAATCGTGGCATCTAGAGTTACATTGGTTGGAACTTCTCCATCATCAATCACTATTATTTCGTCAGGCTGGAGAGTTTGCCGTTTAATCCAACGTTCGCACAAAGCGTAAGCTTCTGGTCTAGCTCCAGTAGGGATAATTATAGAAAGTTTTGGCTTCACACTCGTTTCAACTTTTTTCTAAATTTATCAAA
>OEIV010000959.1_pt1 | contig 14279 bp, 16 predicted proteins | sample 1539231 | NCBI WGS metagenome assembly OEIV01 (sample SAMN03794762, study PRJEB22550) | activated sludge metagenome | feature: wastewater treatment plant; material: activated sludge; isolation source: Wastewater treatment plant of a petroleum refinery complex | place: Argentina: Buenos Aires ...
GGGTGCTAGTACAGCTTCCCGGCGTCACCAATATCGAAGAAGCTATCAACCTCATTGGTAAGACTGCAGAGCTCAACTTCTATCAAGTAAGTAACGACAATAGCATTTTACCCAGTGATATTTCCGGAAAAGATCTTGATAATGCTGCAACCAATATAGACCCACAGTCTGGGCAACCAGTGATTTCATTTACTATGAAAAACGAAGCAATTAATAAATTTGCTGAACTCACAACTCAGATTAATAAGTCAGGATCTCGACTATTGATAGTCTTAGATGATCAGCCACTATTTAATGGCACGGTATCTACTCCCATCACTGATGGTAAAGGTCAAATGACTGGATTTGAAAATATCAAAGCAGCTCAAGAAACAGCAGTGCTATTAAATGCCGGAGCGCTTCCGGTCCCTGTAACGTTAGCAGAACAGAGAACTGTAGGTGCCAGTCTTGGCTCTGAGTCTATTTCCAAGAGCTTGCTAGCAGGTATAATAGGTATGCTCGCAGTGGTCGTATTTATGATAGCTTACTATCGTCTCGCTGGTGTTATAGCAAGTCTGGCACTAATTGTTTACGCGCTTATCAATATTGATATATTTAAGATCAGCGTTGCCACGCCATTCCCGATAGTGCTGACATTGGCCGGGATAGCCGGTTTTATACTGAGTATTGGTATGGCGGTGGATGCCAATATATTGATTTTTGAAAGATGGAAGGAAGAAATGCGAGAAGGAGCATCACTCGAATCAGGTTTAGAATCGGGATACAAAAGAGCCTGGAATAGTATCCGTGATTCCAACATTTCAACACTTATTACTTGTGTTATCTTGTATAATTTTGGTCAACCCATTATCAAGGGGTTTGCCGTGACATTGGCAATTGGAGTATTGGTAAGTATGTTTACTGCTATTACTGTTAGTCATACTTTCTTACAAATGATTATTCAGACACCTTTTGGGTCCAATGAAAAACATTATCGATTTAGAGACTTTAGCAATAAGAATAAAACAAAAAAGGGTAAATCGCTATGATGGATATTGTAGGAAAGCGAAAGATATGGTTTGCCATTTCGATACTTATGATTGTGCCCGGATTATTGGCTTTGCTATTCTGGGGGTTGAAGCCAGGTATCGATTTTACCGGAGGGCAAGAGATGGAGGTATCAGGTAATCAAAACCAAACAGAAGTTGCGGGAATTGTCTCTAGTATCGGAGTCAAGGACGTCACGGTAACAACAAGCGGTAATGATAGATTGCTTATAAGATATAGCGATGACGGAGTAGGGGAATCTCAAGAAGTACACAAAAGAATAGTTAATGCACTTGCAGAGAAGCAAATAACCGAAACTTCGTTTAGCTCAGTAGGTCCATCGATTAGTAAGGACATTACTCGCAATGCCGGTATCGCAGTAGCACTTGCAAGTCTAGCTATTATTATATATATAGCATTCGCGTTTCGTAATGCTCCACCCCCAGTAAGTCCGTGGAGTTTTGGTGTAACTGCAATTATCGCTGTATTGCACGATGCACTTCTTGTGATAGGACTATTTGCGATACTAGGGCATTTTCTAGGGATTCAGATAGATGCTTTGTTCGTGACGGCAGTTTTAACAGTCATAGGATTTTCAGTACACGATACGATAGTGGTATTTGATAGAATTCGTGAAAATTTACGCAGATACAATAAACCTTTTGAGCAAATCGTCAATGATAGTATATTAGAAACGTTTGCCCGATCCCTGAATACTTCCATTACTGTTATTTTGGTATTATTAGCATTCTTCTTATTTGGCGGCGGATCAATCAAGTATTTTGTGCTAGCCTTGTTGGTGGGTATTATATCAGGAACTTATTCATCGATATTTAATGCCTCACCCTTACTGGTTGTATATAATAACTGGAAGATTAAGAGGTCTTCGAGAGAAAAGTCAAAGTCCAAGGCAAAACCTAAAAAGCCTAAAAAATAATACAGCTATTTCTTAGAGTTTAGTGTAGTAGCATTTTTGCTACTTATCCTAGGAACAAAAAGACTTCTCAGTCTACTAGACGATTTAGTTGATTTATTATCTTGATCGATAGAATGATTTTGACTACTTTTATGACTCGATTTGGTAGATGTTTCTAATACATCATCTTTTTGAGTGTTGTGTTTTTTTGGTTGTTTTGAAATTTTGTCAAATTGGTGAACGCTACCGCAATTATGGCACAAATAGCCCACTATAGAAGGGGTAAGTTCTTCATTGCAATCTGGGCAAAGTGCTTCCATGTGACTATTATAGCATAAGCACAAAAAACCCTAAAGTAGTGTTGTAAATATGGCTCGTTGTAATGTATACTATACATAACTATCATACTTAGGTAGATAAATTTGTGAAAAATAACTCAATGTTGCAATACTTTATTACATCCAAAACTAGACGTAAGATTATCATGTTATTTTCTAAATATCCTGATTATAAAATTCATATTCGCGGTTTGGCCAAAATAATTAAGGAAGATCCTGGAAATATCGCAAGAGAATTAGTGAAGCTTGAAAAGATAGGCTATCTACGTTGTGCGAAAGATGGCAACACCAAAGTATATTGGGCAAATCAAACCTTTTTACTGTTCAAAGAATTACAAAGTATGGTTTTAAAAACATCCCATAAAAAGTGAGTAGCTATGTAAAAATATAAAATAAAAATAAAAAAGGAAATAAAATGAAAAATACGATCAATATCTTCAATACCATATTTAAATCAACTAAAAATAATAGTCATAATAGCTCAAAAATTGAAGCAAGAAATTATATATTGCATCGCCGACTAGAAAAATCACCCCAAACTCCAATTGGATTTAAGTCTAGAAGTACAAGCTCTTATTATATGTCTATCAGTAGATAGTCTGCTCGATTTCATCCAAATACAGAATGCCTCAGTTATAATTACATTATGACTAAATCACTTAGTAAAACTATATGGACTATTCACAAGCATATATCGCATACAAGTAGTACTAATCTTGCCAAATCCGTATTGCAAAATCGAGGGTTAGATGACTCAGAGATAGATAGATTCCTTAGCCCAAACTATCAAGAAGATCTTGCAGACCCTATGCTTTTACCGGATATGGTTAAAGCACTCAAGCGAATAAAGACTGCCATAGATAATAATGAAAACATAACTATATACGGTGATTACGACATAGACGGCATTACATCTTGTGCGCTGCTGCGAGATTTTTTTCGTATGATTGGCGCGAATGTAGAAATTTATATCCCTGATAGATTCGAAGAAGGATATGGACTAAACAGTAAGGCGCTACAACTACTCAAGGATCAGGGTAGTGATTTGGTAATCACGGTCGACTGTGGAGTAACATCAAAAAAAGAATCTGACTATGCCGACTCAATAGGCTTAGATCTGATTATCACTGATCACCATGATCCTCCAAAAGTATTACCAAATAAGTGTATAGCACTAATCAATCCCAAGCTAAAGACCAATAAATATCCTTTCATACAATTGGCTGGTGTTGGAGTAGCTTTCTCTCTTGTAAGAGCTTATATAGGTAGATACAAATCTTCTTTGGCTGATGGACAAGAGAAATGGTTGCTAGATCTAGTAGCGCTTGGAACTGTTTGCGATGTAGTACCGCTGGTTGGTGAGAATAGGGTTTTAAGCTTATTTGGGCTTAAAGTACTTAGAAAATCTAAAAGAGTTGGATTGCAGGAATTAGCCAATAGTAGCGGTATAGACATCTCTAAGATTACCGAATCTGATTTAGGATTTAGATTCGGTCCTAGACTCAATGCCGCTGGCAGACTCGAACACGCCAAAGCAGCATTAAATCTACTAATAAGTGAAGATGCAAAAGAGTCTATAGAGCTTGCTAAAAAATTGAACGAACTCAATCAAGAAAGGCAAATATTGACCCAGGAGATTTATACTCAAGCAGATAAGCAGGCGAAGAAACAATCACAGAATCTCATCTTAGTATTATCCGACAAGAGTTGGAATACCGGCGTGGTAGGTATAGTTGCAAGTAGAATAACTGAAAAACATCATAAGCCCGCTATTGTTATATGTAATGATGGTGTAGATGCTAAAGGCTCGGCGAGGAGTTGGGGTGGATTCTCTATAATAGACGCCATCAGGTCTTGCGATGAAATACTTGATAGGTATGGAGGGCATGAATTTGCAGCAGGTATTACTCTAAAATCAGAAAATTTAGAATTATTTACTTACAAGATTAATGAATATGCAAAACAGAAAGTAGATATTGAATCGATGCTTCCATCGATAGATATAGACCTGTCATTCGATCATCTATCACCAGACTTAAATTATGTCAGCAATCTTGAGGCGCTTAGGCCATATGGTAATTCCAATCCTCAGCCAATTTTTTCTTCTCAATTTGAGCTACTTGACTTAAGACATATAGGACAACATCAAAACCATCTCAAATTTAAGCTCAAGACAAACACCTCTACTTGTGATGCTATTGCGTTTTCGGCAGCTCATAAATGGCCAAACTTAAATGTGGGTGTCAAATATCAATTTGCTTATTACATCAATGAAAATGTTTGGCAAAATATTTCCAAACCACAACTAGAAATTGTCGATATTCGGGCCATATAGTCAAATAATAAAAGAATAAAAATTTAAAACAATAGTAAACATAAATGCTTATATATAAGTAAAATAATAATTTTTATAACAATATAAAATTTATTCTTAACAACTAAATATAGTTCAATAGTAAGAATTCTAGAATAAAGACTTTTCTCACTCAACACATGTATTACTTGATAAAATTCCAATAATAATGTAAAATAATAACTACCAAAATATTATGAATTTAATCATATTCTAAAGTAAGAATTATGAAAGGAAATCCAAAAAAGTGTTAGAAGTTGTAAGAAAAGATCAAGAGTCATCCGAAAATTTAGTTCGCAGATTCAATAAAAAAGTAATACAGTCAGGCATACTTGCTACTGCAAGAAAAAAGAAATACTTCGAAAAACCAATAAGCAAGAGAGATGCAAGAACTGCTGCTATTAGAAAAAGAATCCGAAAAGAAGCAAAAACTAGAGAACTTATGGGAATAAGATAGGCAATGAGTCTAAACGATTTAGAACAATTAGACTCCGAACTAAGTGAAGCTGCAAAAACAAGAGATCAGATTAGACTTACTGTGTTGAGATTGCTAAAAAGTGCTCTTAAAAATTACGAGATTGAAGTTGGACACGATGCTAGCCCTCAAGAAATCATGGCTATTTTACAGAAAGAGGCAAAGAAACGGCGGGATTCTATAGAGCAATATGGAAAAGCCGGTCGCAGCGATCTTGTTGAAGAAGAAACAAAAGAGCTTGAAATCATTCAAACTTATCTTCCTAAGGAGATGAGTGATGAACAGCTTGATAAGTTGGTACGAGAAGCAATAGCCCAAACTGGCGCAAGTGGATTATCGGATATGGGTAAGGTAATTCCCGTAGTCATTAAATCTAGTGAAGGATCGGCTAGTAATGATAGAATTAGCGCAAAGGTCAAACAGGTCCTCGAAAATTAATATTACTTAATGCCAAGAGATCATATCACACACAATCATTTGGTATCTCGCTTTGTATTTGCTACTTCACTACCTAAAGACATTACCGCGTCTTTTTTATTGAAAGTGATTAAGAATACTTTAGAGGAAATAAATTGGGATTCGCAGGGAATAGTATCGGTGGCTTTTGTGAGTAAACAAAAATCACGTGATATCAACAATAAATATGCTAAAAATGATTATCCAACTGATGTATTGAGTTTTAGCTATCCAGTTCAAGAAAGTACAGTGACAAATCATCGGGCTAAAGATTACTCTGGAGAAATAATTATTGCTAGTCAAATTGCAGCTGAACAAGCCAAGAAATACAATGTTGATTTTAAGTCTGAAATAGCTTTGCTTTTGGTGCATGGCATTCTTCATCTGAGTGGGCTAGATCATCAAGATAATGATCAAAAAGCTAGCTTTGAGAGACTACAAAGTGTTATATTGAAATCACTAAATCTAAAGTATCACGAAATGTTATGGTAAGTTTTAATAGTTTTAAATATGCCTTTAGGGGATTGAGAGTAGTTCTGAGCTCGGAATATAATGCTCGACTTCATTTATTGTTTGCGATTTTAGCATTGGTACTTAGTATTATTTTGAGAATCAGCATGGAAGAGTGGTTGTTTGTAGTTATTTCAATCATCATGGTATTTTTTGCAGAAATCGTAAATACTGCTATCGAAAAGACACTAGATCTTATCTCGCAAAAACACAACCAACTAGTAAAGCTCATCAAGGATATGACTGCCGCTGGAGTGCTAGTCACGGCGCTTGGAGCGGTAATTGTTGCAAGTATAGTATTCTTGCCTAGGATATTTAGTATCATACAGGAATTTTATAAGTGAAAAGTCTTTATGTTATTATGGGTGTCCCGGGATCCGGTAAAGATACCCAAGCCGAATTATTAGAGACTAACCATGGCTTCAAAGTTATTAGGGTAGGCCATCTTATAAGAGAGCTTGCTAAGCACAATGATTCTCTCAATCAGATCCAAAAACACGGTGATCTTGCAGATGAAAAATTGGTAAACAGCATCATGTCAAAAGCTCTTGATGCTCAGCCTGAGGATTCCACGATACTAAGCGACGGTTTCCCTAGAAGTTTGTCCCAAGCCAAAGATCTGGAGGGTATGTGTAAAGCTAAGAATATAGATTTTGTTAAAGTAATTTATCTACATATATCATTTGAAGAGTCGATAAAAAGACTAAAACTTAGAGCTAGAATTGATGACACTGATGAAACAATTAAAAACAGATTGGATATATTTAACCAAAAGACAGTTCCTGTTATTGATTACTTCAGATCAAAAGGGATCCTTAGTGAAATAGATGGTCAAGGTGAAATAGATGAAATCCAGACTAGAATATTAGGTGCTCTAAAATGAAGACTCAAGTTAAGACTGTTAATGAAATAAAACTGATGCGACAAAGTGGCAAAATTCTTTATGACATTCTTAATATTCTCTCAGATAAAGTAGAGCCTGGGATAACAACCAAAAAACTTGACGAAATTGCAGCAAGTGAGCTAAAAAAGCGTTCAGCTAAGGCGGCATTTTTAGGCTACGAAGGATTCCCTGCAAGTATTTGTATTTCTGTAAATGAGGAAATAGTACACGGTATACCATCGGATAGACAACTGAATGATGGCGATATTGTCGGTCTTGATTTTGGCGTAGATTACCATGGAATGATAACTGATTCAGCCGTAACTTTGGCAGTTGGAGAGATTAGTAAAGAGCAAAAGCGGCTTCTAGAATATACTCAGAGAGCATTATATAATGCTATTGATGTAATAAAAGATGGTGTCAGGGTAGGCGACATAGGTGCTGCTGCTGATAAGCAATTAAGAGAAGGCGGCTTAAAGGTAATAAAGACTTTATGTGGGCACGGGGTTGGTCATAGGGTGCATGAGGATCCAGCGATTCCTAATTATGGATATTCAGGTACAGGTGAAACTCTCAAGGCCGGGATGACTATCGCGATTGAGCCTATCGCTAGTCTTGGGACTCACGAAACTTATTTGGCAGGAGATGGCTGGACATATATAACCAGTGACAACTCTATGTCTGCACAGTTTGAACACACAATACTCATTACTCAGGACGGGGCAGAAATATTGACTGTATAAAAGTTTTAAATCTGTGCATTCCTTACGTAGGTTTGTTATAATTTATACATATGGCAGCACAAAAACATGAAGCTACATTCGTAGGGCTAGATATAGGGTCTAGCAATATAATCTGTGTGGTAGGTCTACATCAGACTGACTTGGCGACCCCAAGTATTATCGGTATTGGGAGTTCCAAGGTAAACGGCATAAAAAGAGGGGTTGTAACCGATGTAGAAGAAACAGTTAGTGCTATCACGGCAGCACTTGAGGAGGCCGAACGAATGAGTGGAGTAGCAATTGATAGAGCTAGTATCAATATTGACGGTTCTCATCTACAAAGCCTCAATACCAATGGTGTGATTGCTGTAGCAAGAGCCGATCATGAGATAGGGGTCGAAGACCTGGCAAGAGTTGAAGATGTAGTAAGCGGAATCAATCTAGAAGCAAATAGACAAATAGTATCGATTATCCCTAAAACATATAGCGTGGACGATCATCGTGATGTAGAAGAACCGATCGGCATGAATGGTATGAAGTTGGAACTGGAAGCTCATATTATTACTGCATCCACTCCGGCAATCAAGAATCTTCAAAATGCAATATTTAGATCAGGAATTGCTATAGATCAGCAGATACCTACTCCTATATCCGCCGCAAGAGCGCTTCTAGATAAGCAAAAGAAAGAACATGGGGTGGCTGTGGTGCATCTCGGTGCTGAAACTACCGGTATTGCAGTGTATCAAAAAGGCGTTATTAGTTATACTAGTATACTTCCATTGGGGTCTTCTCATATTACCAAAGATTTGGTCTATGGACTTAGAATTACCCCTGAAGTAGCAGAGAAACTCAAAGTAGATCATTCTATAGCTTCCAAGCCTCGAGCCAAGACAAATAAGAAAATAAATCTTGAGCAATATGGGGCAGCTGGTAATGTTTATCAAGTAGATATTGATACAATAGTATCTTCTCGACTAGAAGAAATATTTGCTATGATATCTGACGAACTTCATAAAGCCGTTAAAACTCCATCTAATCTAGGTGCTGGAGTGATATTGACCGGTGGAGGTGCTAATATGCCAGAGATAACTAATTTTGCACGAAATAACCTTTCAGTGCCTGTTCAACTCGGAAGACCTACTGGTTATAGTGGTATATCTGAAAAAATTTCTGATCCAGCTTACTCTTCTGTCATAGGATTGATGCTCTCGGATATGGATTCACCACCTGAAAAGTCAAAATACAAAGGTATAAAAGTAGCCAATGGTTTGTTTTCTAAAGTGAAGTCTATTGTAAAAGGTTTAATCCCTTAAATTATTTTAAAATTAATATATTTATTAATGACAGAAATGTCATTTTTTTTGAATAAATAATTTATTATTATGAACACATTTATAAACTTAAGCATTAAATAAAAAAAGTCGAATAAATATATTGTATTTACAACTCACTATGGCTTATACTAGTAGTAACTCTTGCTAGTCAAGAGTGTGTGGCAAGGATGCAAATCCTATCTGGTAGGACGATCTCATAGAGCCTACCAGTTTTAGAAATAATCCCAATTTAGTCTTAAGTCTATAAAGAGGTATAAATGGCAGAAATACTTCCCGATATCGAAACCTTTGCACGAATCAAAGTGGTCGGCATTGGTGGAGGAGGTGGAAACGCATTAAATAGAATGATTCAATCAAAGCTACGTGGCATTGATTTTGTTGCTATTAATACTGACGCCCAAGCTTTGCATCACTCTCAAGCCAATAAAAAAGTACACATCGGCAAAGAAGCAACTAGGGGATTGGGTGCTGGCGCCAATCCAGAAGTTGGTAGAATGGCTGCCGAAGAATCAGAATCAGAAATTTATGATGCGCTGAAAAATACCGATATGGTCTTTATTACTACCGGGCTAGGAGGCGGCACGGGTTCTGGCGCCACACCAATAGTAGCTAGAATCGCTAAGGAAATAGGAGCCCTTACGGTTGCGGTTGTTACAAAACCCTTTTCTTTTGAGGGAGAGAGAAGGAGAAAAATATGTGAACAGGGTATCGAGGAGATAAAAGATAAGGTCGATACGCTAATAATTATCCCTAATGATAGAATATTACAGATAATTGATCGTAAAACATCCCTACTTGATGCATTTGGTATAGTGGATGATGTCTTGAAGCAAGGCGTTCAAGGTATTGCTGATCTGGTAACTGTTAATGGCAATATGAACCTTGATTTTGCAGATGTAAAGACTATTATGCAAGATGCCGGAAGTGCACTGATGGGTATTGGTCAAGGTCAAGGTGACAATAGAGCAATCGATGCAGTAAAACAAGCAATAGATTCACCACTTCTGGAAGTATCTATTACTGGAGCCAGAGGAGTGCTTATTAATTTCACTGGTGGTAAAGATATGGGAATGCACGAAGTAGAAGAAGCATCCAAGCTGATACACGACTCCGTAGACCCAGAAGCAAATATTATATTCGGTACAGTTATAGATGAAAATATGACTGGCGAAATCAGAGTGACTCTAGTGGCTACAGGATTTGATGGAGACAGAAAGAAAGTAGCTACGGGATTCGGTACATTTGGTGTAGTCAATGAACCCAATGATGATTTCTTACACAATGAACCTGTTCATGAACCAGAGTCTACGCCATTTCTTAAAACCGAATCAACAAATGCTGTAGTAGAAGACAATAATGATCCATTGGTCAAAGCAGAACCAGAGAATATTCCACTTGAATCTGAAGAAATTCATCCTGATGAAGAAGTTATCGGATTTGATATAGATCAAGAGACTCTAGATGAAGAATCTAAAAAACAACCACTTGATAAGTCCGAACCAATAGTAGAGACTGTATCGTCTCAGTTTGAAATCGATGAAGACGATCTAGATAAGCCGGCATTCTTGAGAAAAGGCGCAAAGATATCCGAAAGAATAGATGATTCTGACGATGATTCTGACGATGATTCGATGCCAGCTTTTATCAAAAGAAAATTATAATAAATTAATTTAACACCATAAAGAGCTACTATGCGATGTCCTACTTGCGGATCAGAAGATAATCGAGTCCTCGAATCTAGAGAAGTAGATGATGGTATTGCAGTTAGACGTAGAAGACATTGTCAGTCCTGTGAGAGTCGTTTTACAACTTACGAGAGGGTAGAACTCAAACACGTAATTATTGTCAAGAAAAATGGCAATAGGGAACCGTATGAAAGAGACAAATTGGCACGGGGTATATATCGTGCATTCGAGAAAAGGCCTATTCCTGTAGATCAAATTGAACTAATGATCTCTAGAATAGAGCAGACGATACAATCTTTTCCAGATTCTGAAATCATCAGTTCGAAGTTGGGGGAAATAGTGATGGATGAATTGATGAAGATAGATGCAGTTGCATATGTTAGATTTGCAAGTGTGTATAGAAGTTTTGCTGATATTAAGAGTTTTGAGCGTGAACTTAACAATATGAAAAAACAAAAAAGAATAAATTAAAAGTTCAAGAATATAAAAAAATGTTTCTAGTAAAGCAAAAACAAAAAGTGAGTAATTGTATTATATTTGATCATTTGATAGAATATAATACAATATATGAAGACGCTTGTGCTTATTAACGAGGATCAATACAAAGATGAAGAATTGGCAGAACTATTTAGTGATATGTCGGAGAATGGTATTAAATTTGAAATACTTGATATAACGAAGAAAGAGAATCAAGACATATATAATCTATACGGATTAATGCAAACCCCTGCTATAGTGGTTTGCCAAGATGATGGCAAGGCGGTAAGTATTTGGCAAAAAGATCTCCCTAGAGTAGATCAGATATCAAATGCTGTTGGATTTGTTTGATTAAATATATTGAAATAAGGTATAATTAGATAGTTAATGACACTAAATGCACTTCTGTATTAACTAATTTACAGGATAAGTAGTTATCAGCTATGAAGCAGCGGGAAGAATAGTCTTACAAGATATTAGTAGAACCCGACGCATATTACGAGCGTAATCGTATAAATCAAGCGCCATACCCTATGGAAGCAGGATGGTACCGACCGTTATAAAACGGTTTCCTGCAAAATCTATAGGGTTTTGTATTATAATTAAGGATGATATGAAGTTTAAAAATCGCGTCAAGCAAAAACCAAGTGAATATGAAAATGAAATAATTGCTAAGTGGGCAAATGATGGTACATTCAAGCAATCAATTGCGCAGAATTCTAAGGATAATGCTTTTGTTTTTTATGATGGACCACCTTTTCTTACAGGTACACCGCATCATGGTCACTTACTTATTTCTACCGTCAAAGATACTGTGGCTCGATATCAGACTATGCAGGGCAAAAGAGTAGAGAGACGCTGGGGATGGGACTGTCATGGCTTACCTGCAGAAGTTTTTGTAGAAAATCAACTTGGTATCAAGAATAAGAAAGAGATAGGTACCAAAATAAGTATCGAAGAATATGTAAAAGCCTGCAGGGCATCGATGGTCAAGACCGGCACTGAGTGGGAAGATACTATCGACAGGCTCGGGCGATGGGTAGAATTTAAGGGTGCTTATAAAACAATGGACAAGGAATACATGGAGAGTGTTTGGTGGGCATTTAAAAAGCTATATGATGATGGAAAAATATATGATGGTGAAAAAATTCTGATATATTGTACCAAAGATGCTACCCCTATCTCAAAGTCCGAAGTCGCAATGGAGAATAGTTATCAAGAAGACACTGACCCAAGTGTATATGTTTATTTTCAACTTGAAGATAGCGATGAATACCTGATGGCATGGACCACCACTCCCTGGACATTACCAGCCAATGTCGCTATTGCCATCAATCCAAGTATTGAATATTCTCTAGTCGAGTTTGATGGTAAAAAAATATACGTTGCTTCCGAAACAGTCCAAAAGGTATTTACAGATGAAAAACATCAGCCATTGGACTATAAAATATTGAGAACTATTAGAGGGGAAGAGTTGGTCGGTAAGCATTATCATCCCTTGTTTGAAAATCACGGATCGGACGCACATAGGATACTTGGAGCAGACTTCGTAACTGCACTAGATGGTACGGGTATAGCCCACGAAGCTCCTGCTTATGGCGAAGAAGATTATGAATTGTGCCATGCTGAAGGAGTGCCGTCGGTATCAATAGTAGACGAAAATGGACACTACACCTCTGGACGCTGGCTAGGCAAAGACATCTGGGAAGTCAATAAAGAGATTGCAAAAACATTGGTAGAAGAAGGAAAAGCATTCAAGGTAGAGTACATCAAGCATGACTATCCGCACTGTCATCGTTGTGGAGGTAAGCTGATGTATCGAGCGCATCCAAGTTGGTTTATGGATATTCAAGGTCAAAAGACTGAGATGTTGGAGCAGACTCATCAAACCAAATGGGTGCCATCCAAGATTAGAGATGGGCGATTTGAGAATATTATAGATTCAGCCCCTGACTGGAATCTATCAAGAGATCGATATTGGGCTACGCCAATACCAGTATGGAAGGGTGAGCGACCTGATGGAACTGAAGTAATCAAGGTAATTGGATCTTATCAAGAGTTCCAGGATCTTACAGGTAAATCCCTAGATGATTATCATTTGCCAAATGTCATGAAGGTAGAATTTGATTGTGATGGTGTAACAATGCAACATATTGGAAAGGTTCTGGATTGTTGGTTTGAAAGTGGATCCATGCCATTTGCTCAATTCCACTACCCTTTTGAAAATCAAGCGAAATTTGAGGAAAGTTTTCCAGCAGACTTTATTACAGAAGCTATAGATCAAACTCGTGGATGGTTCTATTCATTGATGGCTGTCAATGTAGGTTTATTTGGCAAAGCACCCTTCAAAAATCTTATCTGTACTGGGTTTATTAACGCAAGTGATGGCAAGAAGATGAGTAAAAAACTCAATAACTACACTGATCCATTAGAGTTAATGAATCAAACTGGTGCTGATGCATTTAGATTCTTTTTTTTGACATCTCCCGTGGTGCTTGGTGAAGATATAAATCTTGATAATAAAGATGTCTCTGCAGTAGGTCGTAAGCTTAGCATGGTATATAATGTACTCGATTTTTTCTTGATGTATGCAGAGGTAGACAAGTGGGAGTCAAATAACAATGTACCAGAACCAGTTAATATCTTGGATCAATGGATACTTTCTAAGCTTCAAGGTTTGATAGACGATATTAGTAAGAACATGGATGAGTACAATCTTATGCATGCCACTAGACCAATCTATGAATTTATAGACGGACTTAGCAATTGGTATGTGCGTAGGAGTAGAAAGAGATTTTGGAAAAGCGAGAATGATGACGATAAGGCCCAGGCGTATCATACTCTATACTACACTTTAACTGAATTGGCCAAGCTCATGGCTCCTTTTACTCCATTTATGAGCGAAGATATTTATGCGAAGCTTGTCTCACAAGATGATTCGGTCCATCTTCAAAAATACCCAAGTGTACAAAAAGATCTGGTCTATAGTGTGCTCGAAAACGAGATGGATACAGCTCGAGCATGCGTAACGGAAGGTCTTAGGATGCGCTCAGAAAAGCAATTAAAGGTTCGACAACCTCTAGCTAGCGCTACTATTTACACAA
>OEIV010000960.1_pt1 | contig 14255 bp, 8 predicted proteins | sample 1539231 | NCBI WGS metagenome assembly OEIV01 (sample SAMN03794762, study PRJEB22550) | activated sludge metagenome | feature: wastewater treatment plant; material: activated sludge; isolation source: Wastewater treatment plant of a petroleum refinery complex | place: Argentina: Buenos Aires ...
CTGATTCCGAAAGACCCCTATGATGAAAAAAATGCTATCCTCGAAATCAGGGCCGGAACAGGAGGTGATGAAGCGTCGCTTTTTGCAGGCAACCTGCTCCGGATGTACCTGAAATATTGTGAAAAAAGAGGGTGGAAAACCACCCTGCTCAGTGAAAGTGAAGGCACCGTGGGTGGTTACAAGGAAGTACAGGTAGAAGTGGAGGGAGATGATGTGTACGGTACCCTGAAATTTGAAAGCGGGGTGCACCGTGTACAGCGTGTACCCGATACCGAAAGTAGTGGAAGGGTGCACACCAGCGCAGCCACCGTTGCCGTGATGCCCGAGGCTGATGAAGTGGACTTTGAACTGAAAGAAAGCGACGTTAAGATGGAAACGGCCAGAAGCGGCGGAGCCGGTGGACAGAACGTGAACAAAGTGGAAACCAAAGTTTTCCTTACGCATAAGCCAACTGGCATCGTGGTTGTTTGCCAGACTGAACGCAGTCAATTAGGTAACCGGGAAAAAGCCATGGACATGTTACGGACAAAACTGTATGACGAAGAAGTAAGAAAAGCGGAGGAAGCCATTGCACACAAGAGAAAAAGCCTGGTAAGCACGGGTGACAGGAGCGCCAAGATCCGCACCTATAATTATCCGCAGGGGCGTGTTACCGACCACCGGATCGGGTTAACTGTTTACAACCTTGATTCAGTGTTAAATGGCGACATCCAGGAATTCCTGGATGCATTGCAATTTGCAGAAAATGCCGAAAAACTAACCGCCCAGCAATAAGCAACCCCATACCCGTGAAACAAATTTTTACTCATATTTAAATCAACTATTATGCTGAAAGAAATTTTCGACCTGATAAAGGAAAATGCCGCAGGGCCGGTCATCAATAACCCACAGGTTCCCAATGAACAAAATGATGCAGTGGTGGCAGAAGCAACAAACACGGTTGCATCAGGCCTGCGGAACATGGTTGCAGGCGGCGGATTACAGAGCATCATTTCCTTATTCAACAATAACGGGCAGGGTGGCCAGGTAAATATTCAAAGCCTGCTGAACAATCCTATGGTGAATATGATGATTGGCCATTTAACCGGAAAACTTACCAGCAAATACAACCTGGGAAGCCAGGAAGCTGGTAATGTTGCCAGCAACCTGATACCAGAAGCGCTCAGCAACCTGATCAATAAAACGAATGACCCGGGTAACAGCACTTTTTCTATTGAAAGCCTGTTAAATTCCATTACAGGCGGACAAAGCAACCAGGTGGTTCAGGAACAACAGCCGAACAATGACGGTGGCGGTTTGATGGATATCATCAGCCAGTTCAGCGGAAACAGCCAAGATGGCGGTGGCGGATTAATGGATATCGTTTCTAAATTTGCCGGAGGTGCCCGGACCCAGCAACAAAAAAATGGCAGCGGCGGGCTGATGGACCTCATCCAGGGCTTTTTAAAGTAAGTATTCACAAAATCTTGTTAAAGCAACCTTATTGTAAAGGTTGCTTTTTAATTTACAGAACAATTTGAAGTCAATACTGTAATTATAAAAAGGTCTAAAACAGGTTATCCGGCGCATGTATCAGATTAAGGGTTCCTTAACATTCCGCTTGAAGATTTGGCATCCTGTTTGAACATATTAATTAAGAACGCAAAAAGTAAAATTTTCTCATAAGCAGTTAGTTTTGGTAAACGGCCCCTGTTTCTACAGGGGCTTTTTCGTGTAAACCAGCTCACCTTTTTACCATATCCTTTGATAAATAACAGTAAACAAACCGGTTTTCAAATATTATAAGCAGAGTGTTTTAACTTTGCCGTTTAATCAAAAAGTTTGGCAACAAATACTTCAGAAAAAAAATCCTTATTTAAACGGGTCAATAGTAATGGAAACCCCGAAAATGCCGAGATGACATTTATTGATCACCTGGAAGCCCTGCGCTGGCATATCATCAGGGCCGTAATCGCCTGGATTTCTGTATCTATTGCCATTTTTGTAAACATAGACTGGGTTTTTGACAACCTGGTATACGCCCCGGCACATTCCAATTTCATTTCCTACAGGATATTATGCAACCTAAGCCATACACTACACATTGGTGAAGCATTGTGCATGCCGCCTGTTGATATTCCATTGCAGGGAAACACCATCAGCGGGCCATTTATGTCGGCCCTTTCTATCTCTATGATTGGAGGAATCATCGTTGCTTTCCCCTACCTGTTCTGGGAACTCTGGAAATTCATCAAGCCTGCACTTTCAAACAAGGAAATAAAATATGCCAGGGGAAGCATCTTCTGGGTTTCACTTTGCTTTTTTACCGGGGCTGCATTTGGTTATTTCCTGCTGGCTCCTTTCACCTTTAATTTCCTGGCCAATTTTACATTGGGTTCGGCAGGTTCATATAAGTATATGCCCACCCTGGATGATTATATAGATACGCTGAACAGCCTGATCCTTGGCTGCGGTATCGCTTTTGAATTACCTGTACTGGCTTATGTACTAGCTAAAATCGGAATCATTTCGGCAGCATTTCTTAGAACATACCGTAAATATGCATTTGTAATCATACTCGTGGTTGCAGCTATCATAACGCCATCTCCCGACTGGACCAGCCAGTTGATTGTTTCCATTCCATTGCTTATCCTGTATGAGATAAGTGTGGTAATATGCAGCCGGGTTGACAAACAAAAAGCGAAAGAAGAAAAGGAATGGAGTTAGTAGGATGAATTATTACATTCCTTATAAATGATATTATACTAATTTTGTAAGGTAAGCAGATTCATTGTTAACCTTATTTTCAATAAATCCTCATGTATAAATTTGATAAGACAAAACCTATTGCCATTGGTTGCGACCATGCAGGTTTCGATTGCAAAGAAGACCTTATTTCTTTCCTGGAAGGAGAACAAATGATATTTGAAGATTTCGGTACCTACAATAAGGATTCGGTAGATTACCCTGATTTTGCGCATCCCGTTGCTACCGCCGTTGAAAGCGGCCGGGCATCATTTGGCATATTGCTTTGCGGAAGCGCCAATGGTGTTGCTATTGCAGCTAACAAACACCAGGGTATAAGGGCAGCCATTTGCTGGGGAGAAGAACTGGCAGAACTGGCCCGTAAGCATAATAATGCCAATATCATCTGCATACCGGCCAGGTTTGTAAGGGATGGCGACGCTGAAAAGATGCTGGATGTATTCATGAATACTGAATTTGAAGGGGGAAGGCATGCAAACCGGGTTGAAAAAATACCGGTTTAAATATTTTATACAGGCCGGAATCATGCCCGGTAAACCGAAAAAGATGAAAAACTGATTAAGGTTTCGTACACATGCCTTAATATAATTCCACATTTCCAGTAACACACACCGCTTATATAAAAAGAAAGCAGGATTGTTTCCGTTTCATTATTTTGCTTTAAATAAGACTGAATGAGTATGAAAAAATTATCGCTGATACCTTTATTGGTTCTGGGCCTTCATGCATACGCCCAACATGACGACGCATCCAGGTTTGCTTCCTTAATTACAACGGATGGGTTGCAAAAACACCTTACCATTATTGCAGGAGAAGAAATGCAGGGCCGTGAAACCGGAACAGAAGGCCAGCGAAAAGCTGCCGCATACATAGAAAGCCAGTTTAAGTTAACAGGTTTAGGAATGCCGAAAGGGATGGGCAATTATCAGCAATTTTATCCTTTACATAAAGACAGCATGACCGGTTGCAAATTGATGGCCGATGGCAGGGAACTGGTACAGGGAACCGATTTTATCATTCCCGCAAATACCAATGATAACGGAAACTTCAGCAGCAGCAGCTTAGTTTTTGCCGGATATGGTATAGAAGATGCAAATTATAATGATTATGCAGGCCTTGATGTAAAGGGAAAAACCATCATCTTATTTTTAGGTGAACCCAAACAGGATGGAAAATACCTGGTAAACGGAACAACCCGCAGCAGTGAATGGACTTTTCCGGGCCTCTCCAAAAAACTGGCGCTGGCGGCTCAAAAAGGAGCAGCCGGCGTATTGGTTATCAACCCTAATATGGAAACCTTTAACAAGCGTACCGTTGATAACAGTAAAAAGACAAATATGTATTACCCGAGAAACAAGGGTGATAAAAAACTGAATTTTGCAAACCTGTCACACGCTCCTGCCAGCATATTACTGGGCAATACATTTGACAGCTTGCTGAAGCGTTCAAAAAACAATCTTCCTTTTAAGAAGGATGAACTGTTTGAAAAAAACATACCTGTTTTATACAACTATACCGAACAAAGGGAAGTGATAAATGCCAGCAATGTGCTGGGAATCGTGGAGGGCACAGATAAAAAAGATGAATACGTTTTTCTTACTGCTCATTATGATCACCTTGGTATGCATGACGGGAAGATCTATTACGGTGCTGATGATGATGGCAGCGGAACGGCAGGTATCATTCATATGGCCGAAGCATTTGCAAAAGCCAAAAAAGCCGGGAAAGGCCCACGCAGAACAGTGGTATTCATGGCCGTTAGCGGTGAAGAAAAAGGATTACTGGGCAGTGAATATTATAGTGAAAATCCTGTTTATCCTATGGAGAAGACGTCAGTAGACCTGAATATTGATATGGTTGGAAGAATTGATACAGAAAGAAAAACAGCCGACACGTTGAATTATGTATATGTAGTTGGACATGATAAACTGAGCAGCGACCTGCCAGTTATCAATGAAGGAGTTAACAACAAATATTGCAACCTGGTACTTGATTATAAATTTGATGACCCCAATGACCCCAACAGGATTTATTTCCGCAGCGACCATTACAATTTTGCCCGCAAAGGAGTTCCTGTCCTCTTTTTTTACGACGGGATGCTGAAATCAGATTATCATAAACCTACTGACACCATCGATAAGATCAACTGGCCGCTTTTTGAGAAAAGGGTGCGCATGATATTCCATACAGCCTGGGAAATGGCCAACAGGGATAACATGCTTAAAAGAGATATCCCATTACCGGAAAGCGCTTTACAAAGATGATGACAAACATCATACTGGCTCCTGAATGCAAGTTGTAAAATTATTTCTACTTTATTTTTGCAAGATGCAGGAACCTAAGCCTGTTTATTATACACTTTTTTACACAGCCTGGTATACTGCTATTGCTGTTGATTTTCTTTCAACTTCCTGTGCATTTTCACTTTTATCCTGATTATATAAATCATTACTTGCACAGGTACCAAAGGAAAACTGGAAATTCAATAAAATATATTGATATGCCTTTTCATATGGACTGGCCAAAATCCGGTTCATTTATTTCCATGTAACTATTCATACACTGATTGTTTTGCTTTATAATCAGAACACGTTGATGGAAGAATACAAATCGCATGAGATGAATCATTTTCCCTGCATGGTACACACATGCATACATGAAAATACTCTTATTCATAACCTTATCATTACTGGCAAGCAGGCTTACTTGCTTTTGCCAGGATAGAAAAAACCTGTATAACAGGCACGATAGTTTACTGGTAAGGCCATTTAAACCTGAAATATTCACCAATGGATTTATTGATATCATGAATAACGGCCAGGTGAATGCCAGCGCCAGGTTCATCAGGTTGTTCATTGGCGAGCCAGGAAAGTTTTCATTTCCGTTATCTATTTACGGAGGCGTATCAGCAAATAATTTTCAAAACAACAACAGCCAGCCGGCGTTGCGCAACAACGATCACCTGGTGAACAATTACATCAACCCATTAAGCGGACTGATTAACTTGTCGGTAGATGGTGTATTGATGAAAAAACGTTCGTATGAAAAATTAACCAGGATTGGAATCCTGTACCATGTTGGCGAAAGGGTGCTTACCGGAGTTAAAAGCAATAACGGGTTTTCTGCAGGAACAGAAAAAACGGTAAACTTCCTCAATACTTTTGCTTCTGTCGGAATTTATTTCCAGTCAGGCGCCTGGGAAAGGAATAACACAAAAGACCTTGGGATATTCTGGATAGCGTTACGTTTCATCGGCTGCTATTCAAATCCGAACCAGATCAGGGATTTCCTGCCAGGCATTGAAACCAATGGTGTTTATTTCGGTTATTCCCCAGCTTTTGGAATTGAAATCAATAACCTGGTAAACATCAAAGCCATTTATTACAAATACAGCAAGAAGCCGGAATTATCCAATACTGTTCCAATCTACCAGTTTTCTTTTAATTATTCACTCAGGAGGTGACAGGTGTTTTACTGCCGGCTGCATTCATCATTTTACATCATAGAAATTATCTGCCTTATTCACATCAGGTACATGTGTGCTACCCAATTGTAATGATGTAACTTTTTTAAGTGAAGTAAAATTCAACAACACCGATTTATTGCCTTTTTCCCATACAGCAATGCTCCGGTGGATCTTCTCTTTACTTCCATCAGTATATATAACGGTAAGGTCTATGGGCAACGGTTTAGTTCCTTTAGATTCTATAAGTACCTGTTTCGCGTTGCCTTTTGCATTAAACTTCGCTATAGCAAGGTCAGGAACACCTGCATCAAAAAACCAGCGTTTCCAGAACCAGTTCAGGTTTTTTCCTGCCCCTTCGTTCATACAATTGAAAAAATCAAGCGGAACAGGGTGACGCCCGTTCCAGGTTCGTATATAATGATGTAATGCCTTAAAAAACAAATCATCACCCAGCATGTCTTTTATATACAGATAACCCATGGCGGGTTTTGGATAACTATTGATGAACATTGTTGTGCCATACTGTTGCGTGGTTAATGTAGTTATGGGTAAATCCATTTCGGTGCCAGCCGCATTTTCATAGCGAGCTACGCCGTATTCGTCAACAATGCTGCTGTCAATCATCGGAGAAATGAGCCATTCGCCCAGGGTTGCCCAGCCTTCGTCCATCCATCCATACTTTGTTTCATTGGTTCCCATATAAAATGGAAACATCGTATGAAAAATCTCATGGTCAGTCAGTTCAATGCTTTCAGCCCTGTCTTCTACAGGGTTATCATTCACCATCATCGGGTATTCCATCTGGTCAAGCCCGTCGAAAACCGTTATATGGCTGTAAGGAAAGGGCCATTTTGGAAAATGAAAACTCATAGCTTCCACAGTTTTCCTGGCATCGGAAACCACCCAGAAATAATCTTTGTGTTTGGAGTTAAATACGGCGTCAACCCTGGTACGCCTGCCGGTTGATTTATCTGCAACCACACTGCTGCTTTGCCACATATAATGATTGCTCATTGCAAAAACAGCATCCGTTACATTCTTTGCCTCAAATGTCCATGTATGCTGCTTTTCATCAATTGTGGCGTGTTCTGCGGCAAGATCAGTGCTGTCTATTACGGTAACAAAACCATCGGAAGGTTCTGCCTGCCTGATTCGTTCAAGGTATTTAGCCTTAAATATCCTCTCTGCATTTTTTAAATCCCCCGTTGCCCAAACGGTATAATCTGCCGGCGCTGTTACAGAAAGGTTGAAGTTGCAGAAATCATTATAAAATTCATGTGTGCCAAGATACGGGTTCAGGTTCCACCCGTCAATATCATCATATACTGCGATCCTCGGAAAAAAATAGGCTATGAAATAAGCGCCTGGCTCTACTTCGCCTGTGCGTAAGTGTGAGGTCTTGTTAAGGGAATAACTAAACACTACCTGGAAACGCATTGATTTTCCTGGCAGTAACGGGTTTATCCTAACAGTCATATTTGTTGCTGATATCCGGTAATTTTTTTCCGGCACTGTTTCGTTGTCAGCAGACAATTTCGCTATGGTTACCCCTTCTGTTACATCTTCCGGCTGTATATTGGTCAACCGGGAAGACCCTTTCTTATAAATATTCGGATACAGTTTAAATACGATTTCTTTCAACGTATCGGGACTGTTATTGAAATAAACGATTTGTTCATTTCCTTTTAAAAGCCTTGTGGAGGGTTCAAACAAAACGTCAATATTATAATCGGCCCTGTTCTGCCAGTAATTTTTTCCGGGCAATCCGCTCAGGCTCCTGGTGCCGTTATCATATGCTTTTTTCATATTGAATGGTACGGGCAGCGAAACCTGCGCAAACAATGAGGTACAAAGAGAAAGCATTAAAGAAAGTAAGCATAATTTTCTCATCAGCAATTTTTCTTAAAGGTAATTAAAAGACAATGCCCTTTCTGTTGGAAAGAGCATTGCAAAGTTGGAAAATATTTTTTTTACCAGCCCAGGATCCAGGCAAAAATCAATGGCGCAACGATGGTAGCGTCACTTTCCACAATGAATTTAGGCGTATGTATATCCAGTTTGCCCCAGGTTATCTTTTCATTAGGCACAGCGCCGGAATATGAACCGTAAGAAGTGGTTGAATCTGAAATCTGGCAGAAATAACTCCAGAAAGGAACATCATGCCATTCGAGGTCCTGGTACATCATAGGCACTACACAAATAGGAAAATCGCCGGCGATGCCTCCGCCAATCTGGAAAAAGCCAACCCCTTTTCCTGTAGAATTCTTCCTGTACCAGTCTGCCAGCCAAACCATGTATTCTATTCCGCTTTTCATGGTAACAGCCTTCAGTTCATTTTTAATGACATAAGAAGCAAAAATATTTCCCATGGTACTGTCTTCCCATCCTGGTACTACGATAGGAATGTTTTTCTGGGCTGCTGCCAGCATCCAGCTGTTCTTTGGATCAATCTCATAGTATTGTTCAAGCACACCGCTCAGCAGCATCTGGTACATAAATTCATGGGGGAAATAGCGCTCTCCTTTTTCATCTGCATCCTTCCAGATTTTATGGATGTGTTTCTGAAGGCGCCTGAATGCCTCCTCTTCCGGGATGCAAGTGTCGGTAACCCTGTTATAATGGTTTTCCAGCAAATCCCATTCTTCCTGGGGGCTCAGGTCACGGTAATTAGGAACCCTTTTATAATGGCTGTGAGCAACCAGGTTCATGATATCTTCTTCCAGGTTTGCACCGGTACAACTGATGATACTCACTTTATCCTGCCTGATCATTTCGGCCAGGCTCAGGCCAAGTTCTGCAGTACTCATGGCGCCGGCTAATGTAACCATCATTTTACCCCCTTCATCAAGATGTGTTACATACCCTTTGGCTGCATCCATCAAAGCAGCAGCATTAAAATGCCTGTAGTGATGTTCAATAAAATTTGAAACCGGACCTTTACTCATAATATTTGATTAAGGCTGCAAAAGTAATTTTTTTTCTTCAGCCTCCTGCTCAAATACCTGGTGAATTTATACAAAAAACCTCCGCTTTTAAGGGCGGAGGTTTTTACCGGTGGTTTATTCAGCCGGTTGGAATATCTTAATTCTGACGAATCACTTTTAAAGTGCGTTTTTCCGTACCTGTGTTTATGTGCAGCAGGTAAACGCCGCCTGGCAGGTTATCCAGTTCATCAAGCAGTATCACATTGCTTCCTTTGTTAATGCTGGTATTTTGAACACGGATACGTTTTCCATCCAGGTGTGTCAGCACGATGATTGCATTTTCCTTTTTATCTGATTCAACCTGCACACGCAGATGGTCTGTAAAAGGATTGGGTGATGCTGACACATCAAATCCTTTGCTGTTGTGCTTAATGGTAACCACCGGACTGTATTTCTCCTGTCCGGAAATATCCACCTGTTTCAACCGGTAGTAGAACAATCCTGCATTCATGGCACTAATGTCATCATTGAAATTGTATTGTTTTGTTACGTTACTGTTTCCTGCAGCTGAAACCCGGCCTGCTTTCATAAACCTGGTTCCGTCGGTGCTTCTTTCTATATCAAAATAGCTGCTGTTTTGTTCGCTTGATGTTGACCACTCCAGCAGGTTAACATTACCGTTATTACGTCCGCTGAAACTCAGCAGGTTTACAGGAAGCGGTGTATTGATCAGGCTTGTAAATACATAAAAACCGCTGAATCCGTTTACATTGAAAGTTACTTCCCACCTGTTGAGGGTTGCATTCCAAACAATATTATTATCGTCAGGATTAATCAGGTCCGGATTGGCAGGCCCGGAATAGTTACCCGGGTAAGTGCCGGTTCCATGAAACTGTGTCACCCGCAGGTTGGCCTTATTATTGGCAGCATCTAAGGCATCAGCAGGCAGTGCAGGGTTAAGTCCGCGTGCCAGGTTATATGCATCAAATTCTCCCTGGGTGAAATAGAGTGTGATTGTAGCCGTAGCGTTTTCAGCATTGGTTACCGGTGTTATATCATAATGCCGTTGAACATAAGGCCTTGTCTGGTATGTATATACCTGGTCGTCAACGGTAACACATACATTAATATCCCCGGCAACCGGCACCAGGCCTGATGGTACAATGCTGGCAATGCTCTTGCAGCTTCCATCGGCAAAGGTTGATCCCCCGGGCTGTACAGTTGCAATGCTGCATACCATTGGTCCTCCCGGTGTTCCTGCAAGCCCAGCGTTGCCCGTTACTGTTAGGGTCAATAATGATGATACAGGGCTTCCGCAACCAGCATTCACTGTATAGGTAATGTCTGTTGTACCGGCACTTAATGCAGTAACAAATCCTGTTGCAGGATTTACACTTGCTATAGCCGGATTGGTGCTGCTCCATGTACCGCCGGAAGTTCCATTACTTGTAAATAATGAAGTTAATCCGCCGCACAGCGATGACGCTCCGCTTACTGTACCTGCAGAAACGTTAGGGTTAACCGTTAGTAATCCTGATTGTGTAAATACATCACCGCAGGTATTATTTGCTTTAAGCCTGTACCTGTTTGTGCTTAATGAAATATTTGGGTTTGTGATTGTAAGTGTATTTGAGTTTACGCCGCTATAAGGTGCTGTTTCGGAAAGGTCTGTAAATAAGCCAACTCCACCGGTTTGTACCTGCCAGGTTAAAGCAGGGATGGGTGAACCGCCATTAAATGATGCCGTATATGTAGCGGTTCCAGAAGTGCAGACTGATTGGTCAGAAGGATCACTGTTAACCGTAGGCGAAGAACAGGAAGCAGGAACAGTGAGGCTGCATGGAGGAGCTAGGGTTCTGAGGCCGCTTGCCTGGTTATAACCGGTAACAGCACCAGCACACACCTGGTACAGGTTACAACTGCTGGTAGTTTGCCATATAAAAGTAGCATCAGCACCTGCAACAAAATTTGCACTTGTTATGGTAAAGGAAAAACGACCGATTGTTCTTGTTTGTCCTGGAGCAATCAAAGGGGCTGTACACGTAAGGTTGTTATAAGCTCCTGCCGTTCCGGTTGTAAATGTTAACAACCTGGATGCAGCCGTATAACTGGCGCCCGCAGCGGGTGCCGGAAAAACAGCAGGCCAGCTTAATGGAAAATCAGAGCCCCCGATATATTGTACAGTATATGTCTGTGCACCGGCAGGTATCATCGCTGCAGGAACAGTCATCCTAAGTACCGTACTGTTCCACCTGAGGTCTGCCGCACTATTGTTGGTAATCAAAATATCCATCTGTACCTCATTGGCACTAATGGTACAATTGGCTGTAGACATCGTAATTTGTGCTTTGCCCGCATTAACCACTGCAAATAACGATACTGCGAAGAGCAGGGTTCTTTTGTAAAAAAACTGTAGCACCTTTTTCATAATCTCATGTTTTAAAGAATTATCTCTTTTCCTGTTATTCGGATGTTTAATTAACATATCACTCATTTATCCGGTTGTTATGGATGGATTGATGTAACCCCATTGAAACTGTTATTGTCAAATACAGGGAAGTCATTTACATCAACAAATCCATCACCGTTCATATCTGTCGCTTTATATTCAAAAGCTACTCCGTTAAAGCTGTCATTATCAAAATCCGGGAAATCATTCACATCAATGAATTCATCCTGGTTAAGGTCACCGGTATACAATGCCCATACAGAGCCTATCTGAACCATATTATCGCCAAATGCCTTATTGGCTGCTGTAGAAAAATCATATGATGCAGGAACAGCGCCAACTGTAACCGGGTTTGCACTCCAGGTTTGTACGGTATTCCTGTGCAGAATGGCTATATAATATGATCCGGAAACAGGTGCAAAACTAGCCGTTGCCGTACCGTCTGTATTCAACATGGCGGTAGTAGTAGCAATCATCGCATGAGGTGCATTGGCATCACGCAGTTCAACTGTGATGTTATCTGTTTCAGTGGCACTTGCACCTGCTGCCTGGTTTAATAATACAGGTTGCATCTGTCCGCCACCTATATAATATCCCTGCAGGTAGAGTTTAAGGTTAACAATACTTGCACAACTGTTAACTGTTAAAGTTTGAAAAGCACTGGCATCTCCTGTACATCCGTTCACCGTATATGTAATATCGGTTGTACCGGCTGACAAAGCAGTAACCTGTCCGGTCAGCGGATTAACTGTTGCTACAGCCGTATTCGTACTGCTCCAGGTGCCACCTGCATCACCATTGCTGGTATAAGTTGCAGATGCACCTATACATAATGGTGAGGTTCCGCTTACCGTACCTGCATTAGCAACTGAACTAACCGTAAGTGTTTTAAATGCAACTGAAGGACCGTTGCAACCAGTTACCGTATAAGTAATATCTGTTGTACCATTTGATAAAGCGGTCACTTCGCCTGTAACCGGGTTAACGGATGCCACAGCAGTGTTTGTACTGCTCCAGGTGCCGGTAACAAAGCCGTTTGAAGTATAGGTAACAGTTGCACCTACGCATAATGGTGAGGTGCCGCTTACCGTACCTGCATTAGCATTGGGGTTTACGGTAAGAGTCCTAATGGCAACCACCGGGTTATTTCCACAACCAACCAAAGTATATGTGATATTACATGTTCCTGCTCCAACTGCCGTTACCAGCCCGGTTGATGCATTCACGGTGGCAACACCTGTATTCGTACTGCTCCAAACACCGCCCGGTACACCGTCGCTGGTATAAGTTGCCGTAGCCCCGATGCACAGCGGTGTGCTGCCGCTAACCACACCGGCACTGATGCTCGTTTGTACCAGTATCGTTATGAAGGCCGCTGACGGGCCGTTACAGCCGGTATTTTTCGTATAGATGAAATCTACAAATCCTTCGGCCACTGCCGTTGCCTCGCCCGTTGCTGAATTGATCGTTGCAATCAACGGGTTCGTTGTACTCCATACACCACCCGTATCGCCGCTGCTGGTATAGGTTGCTGTTGAACCTACACATAACCTGCCCTGCCCGGAAACCGTTCCGGCATTGCCATTAGGCGTTACCGTAAGTGTGCTGAATGATGAAACCGGGTTGTTGCAGCCGGTATTCACCGTGTATGTGATATTTGTTGTACCGCCGGATAATGCCGTAACCTCGCCGGTTGCCGGGTTCACACTCGCCACTGCAGGGTTCGTGCTGCTCCAGGTTCCGCCGGCATCACCGTTGCTGGTGTAGGTTGTAACCACACCGATACACAAAGGTGAGGTACCGCTAACGGTGCCCGCATTGGCATTAGGGCTAACCGTAATATTGGCCGAGGCAGCTCCGCTGCATCCTACTCCGGGAACAGTATATGTTATGGTGGTGGTTCCCGCTGAAATGGCTGTAACCAAACCGGTGGCTGGGTTCACTGTAGCAATCAGCTCATTGCCGCTGCTCCAGGTTCCGCCGGTTTCACCGTTGCTGGTATAGGTTGCCGTTGCTCCTATGCATAACGGTGAGGTTCCGCTGATTGTACCGGGGTTTGCGCTTGCATCCACCGTAAGTGTTTTGAAGGCAGTCAATAAACCGGAACAGGTGGTTACAGAATATGTAATATCTGTAGTACCCTGGGCTAATGCAGTAACCAATCCTGTTGCAGGATTAACAGAAGCTACTAGCGGGTTTGTACTTGACCATGATCCGCCCGCATTACCATCAGTTGTGTACTGAGATGTAGCCCCGATACATAAAGGAGAAGTGCCGCTAACGATACCTGCGCTACCACCTGCGTTAACTGTTATGGTTTGGAATGCGCTTAGCGGGCCTGAACAACCTACCAGGGTATAGGTGATATCAGCCGTACCTGCAGTGATTCCGGTTACAAGTCCGGTTGCCGGGTTAACGGTTGCAACTGCCGTATTGCTGCTGCTCCATACACCGCCCAGTTCACCGGTTTTGGTATAGGTTGTTGTTTGGCCTGCACATATCGGGCTGGTTCCGGATACAGTAGGCGTATTGATATTTGTCTTTACTTCTATGGTTAAATAAGCTTGCACAGGACTGTAACAGCCTGTTGATATTGTATAAACAAAATCTGCAAAACCCGGGCTTTGTGCTGTAACCAGTCCGGCTCCGTTGATTGATGCAACTAAAGGAG
>OEIV010000961.1_pt1 | contig 14249 bp, 35 predicted proteins | sample 1539231 | NCBI WGS metagenome assembly OEIV01 (sample SAMN03794762, study PRJEB22550) | activated sludge metagenome | feature: wastewater treatment plant; material: activated sludge; isolation source: Wastewater treatment plant of a petroleum refinery complex | place: Argentina: Buenos Aires ...
AATTATCAAGGAATATCCTATAGAAATCGTTGATAAAGGATGTTATTCAGAAGATTTGTATATGATAGCACAAAGGTTTGCTATAAAGAATCAAGGAAAACATTTGTTGATTATCTTAGACCAAACTTCTAAAGTAAGAAGAAGGTCAAAAGATTTAAGGCAAGAGTATATTGATATTAGTAGTCAAATGAAAAACATTACTACTGATTTCAATTCTACTACTATTGTGGCTAATCAGCTTAATTCTAGGAAAATAAAAGAAAGAAAAGGAGATTTTAGACCACAAGCAGAAGATTTAAAAGAATCTGGTATAGCACATGAAGATGCCAATATTCTTTTATTGCTTCATAGACCAAGCTATTATGAACAAAAAGGTGATTATAATAGTGAACTTATGGAGAATAAAAAAGAACCATTTTTTATTATTGTAGAAAAAAATAGGGATGGCATACCTTACATAGACATAGAATTAGATTGTCTAATGTCTTATTGTCAATTACATAATCCCAATGAAGAAAATGTAAAAAATAAAACAATAAAAGATATTAAAAATGCAATAAGTTCTTTAAAAGAATTTTTACCATCTATAGATAAACAAATAGAGTTATGACAAAAATAATTCCTTTATTTTCAAGAGAAGATTTAAGAGTTTATTTATCTAAAGCAGATAAATTCTACCCAGAACCAGATGCCTTTTTAAAAGAGGAACCTTTTTATAAAGAAGATGGTGCTTTTGGATTACCAGCAAAACTATTAGGAAAACATGTATATGTTCAATTAACTAAATGGAAAGAAGAAGGAGCTTTAAATGAACATATATACTATATTTACCTTACCAAAGAAGAGGTATTAACAGCAGGATATAAGTTTGGTAATAACAGGTATTATATTCCTAAAGAAATCTTAGAAAAAAGAATAGTTAAATTAAAACCTTATATGATGCCTAGCAAAGTAAAGAAAACTCCTAAAATTCCTACAATGGAAGAATTGGATAAAAAGATTGTTCAACCTAAAATAGTTGAGCCAATAGAAGAGCCTAAAGATGAAAAACATATCCTTATCAATGGATTAGTTAAGATTATCAAAGGTGTAACAAGTAAAGATAAATTTGTCATTAATAATAATAATGGAGAAGGATATATTGTAGATATTAATACTTTAAGCATGGAATCAATACCTGTTATTGTTTAAAATTTAAAACACAAAATATATGCTGTTACAAGCTGAAAAAATTGCTTCTAAGGAAACCTTAGAGCAAATCCAAGGGTACATAGATAATATGTACCCTTTTTCATTTAGAACGCTTACAAAAGAAGAAAAATTAGATTTAGCTAGGGGAGAAGTTATATATGTGCAAGACATGTATATAGTTTGGGATTTTAATAGAAAAATATTAACAGATGCTCATGGATACTATTTTAATTAAACAAGAAATACCTGATATAGAGGAATTTGTAAAATTGGATTTTGAAAAACAGAAAGAAATTTATCAGAATTTAATTAGACCTCACAATCCATATACACTTCCTTTTTGGGCTGAAAGATTATTAACTGCCATTGAGAATAAGAAACCAATGGCTTTATATGCCATAAATATTTTAAATATTTTTTACCTAAGATACATGAATTGTAAATAATTCTTCTTTAATTTGTTGAAAATTAATGATACAGTAATGTGTTGTTAGTTTGAATTTAGCATGAATGTCAGTCAATATTTGGCTGGCATTCTTTTTTTATATAGATTTGGAACGCTAAATCAAATATAACAATAACAATGCAAATCATTAGTATAGTAAACCTTAAAGGAGGTACTGGTAAAACTACTACTACCCTCAATTTAGGCAAAGCACTTAGCTTATTAGATAAGCGTGTTTTGCTTATAGACAATGACCCTCAATATAATTTAACAAAATCTTTTGCTGTAGACGTTGAAGATAAAACTATTTATAATGTCTATAAAAATACTAGCAAAGAAAGTATATTAAATAATATTGTAAATATTAATAACCATCTTTGTTTAGTTCCATGTTCAATAGAATTAGCCATTATAGAATATGAATTACATGGAGATGCTGTTAATGGCTCTTATTTATTAAAAGATGCGTTATCTCACATAAGTGGGGATTATGATTATGTTTTAATTGATTGCCCACCTAGTTTGGGTATATTTACTTTAAATGCTTTAAAGGCTTCTGATAAAGCTATTATTATCTGTGATAGTGATGCTTATGCTAAGCAAGGCTTAGAAAAAATCATGGAATTTATAGGGAATCTTAAAAAAAGAGAATGTAAACATCTTTCCATAGATGGCGTACTTGTTACAAGGGTAAATAGAACTGTTTTTAGACAAGCTGTTTTAGAGGCTTTATGCCAAGTATATCCTACTTACCAAACCTATATCCATGAAAATATTAGCATTACAGAAGCACCAGAATTGAAGAAAGACATATTTTCTCATGCACCCAAAAGTAAGGGAGCTGAAGATTATATGAATTTAGCAAAAGAAATATTAGGAAAGCATGAATTAGTAAATAACAATTAAAATTTAAAAAAAAGTATGACTAAGAAGAAGTTTGATGTATTAAAAGACATAGTCAATAATACATCCAAATCTAGCAATAAGCCTATTACGATATTGCCTGAATTAAAATCTTTTATATTGCCTTTAACTATAGAAGAGTATGCAAGATTAGAGGATAGTATTATTAAAGAAGGATGTAGGGATAAAATAGTAGTTTGGGAAAGAGAAAAAGACCTTGTAATTGTAGATGGTTATAATAGATATGATATATGCACTAAAAATAATATTCAATTTGAAATAGACCCTAAAGAATTTCAAAATATTGAAGATGTTCAAGATTGGATGATTAATAACCAACTAGGTAGAAGAAACTTAACTCCTGAACTAAAATCTTATTACAGAGGCTTACCGTATCACAGAGAAAAGAGTAAGCATGGAGGTAAAAGGCAAGCAAGTTCCCAAAATGAGAACTTGAAGACAAGTGAACGTTTGGCAGAACTTTATAAAGTCTCTAAGAATACTATTTTAAGAGATGAAGAGTTTGCTCTAGGAGTTGATAAGCTTGCTGCTAATCATCCTGAGATAAAGAAAAAGATTCTTATGAGGGAGGTAGACATAAATTTAGGGACTATTAGGAAAATGGCAAAGGAGCAAGATGATAAAGAAATAGAAACCTTAATCAATTTTATCCTTGAGCATAGTGAGGAAGAAGAAAGAAAAATAGAAAAAAAGGAATATATAGATAGAGAATTAAACAAATATAGGAAAGAATTAATTGAAATCATCAATAAATACTTAAAGGAAAAAGATATTGATGCACTAAAAAAGAGCTTTTTAAATTATTTAAAGACCATAGAAAAGAAATTTGATTCTTAAACTGTCTATGTAATATTTTTAGTAAAAAAGGAATTTGTAAAAAATTCCTTTTTTTTATTTTTATGTTTCAAATATTTAAAGTACTTTTATTATGCAAGTTAAAACAAGACCAGAAATTTTAAAAAATAAACCTGTATTGAGTTTTAAGAATTTAATTCAAGAAGACATCAAATATGACCAAACAGAGATAGTTGAACTGTTATTTGACAGTGGCATATTTGATACAGAGTTTATTATTAATTATGATTATATTCTCTATCCTAAAGTCAAACAAAACATAAAACAATAGTACTTAGTGTCTCCTAGACTTGCAGGGGCTTTAATAGGAATAGGAGCTTTTGTGTATTGGCATAGAGATAGGAATGACAAGCATTCATCTAGCAAATCATACTTCTGGGGAAGAGAAGAAAAAGGGAAAGTAGAAGATTTATTGGAAGATGATATATTGATAAATGCTTTTATGAAAATGAATTTTTATAAAAATAGTGAGATGCAAACAAGCTAGGGATTTTCCCCTAGCCTGTTTTAATAAACTAAATTAAATAAACTATATGAGTATAAAAGAAATGGTAAAGCTTCCTAATGAAGAATTCAAAAAAGAATTTCAAAATAAATGGCAACAAGAACCAAATGAGATTTTTAAATATTTAGTAGACAATTATGATTTTTATATGTCAAGGTCTTACAAAATGGAAATCTTTTTATTAAAATGGTTTACTATGCCTTGGTGGTTAAGATTATGGAAAGGAAGAAAAGGATATATGAAACTATATTTTGAATTAGAAAAAGAAATGAGTGATTTTTTAAAAAAATGAAAAACAATTACTATCAAAGAAACGGCTGAAGTTAAGTGAGTAATACAAACTATCAAGTGGATATTCTGCTTGATAGTTTTCTTTCAAAAAGAAAATAAAAAAGTCATGAAAAAAGTAATTAAAATAGACCCTATTTATGCAAGTCCTTTTTATAAGGATAGTTATTTAAATGATGCTATTTTATCAGTAAGAGCAAGTCTTACATTCAGGCAACATATCCTTGATTTAATAAAAGGATATAATTATGTGAAAATATTCCAAGATAAAAAAGATTTAAGCAAAAAAGATAGTTTTTATGAAAGTTTTTTTTGTGAATTTGTAAAAAGTCCACAAGAAAATGCTTTTCATATTGGAAGCAATAAAACAATTGTTTTACATAGCTTTCTTCACAACAATGGTTATAAAACTTGGATGTTAAAAGAACCCATAGCTTATGAATTTGAAAGATTAAATGAAACTACATTTCAAGCCAAAAGAATAGCATACAAGAAATACAAATTAAAACCGACTATTTTAAATCACCCTACAATTTCAGAGAAATAATGACAACAGAAAATAAACCATTAAATGGGATGATTCCCTTATATGTTAAAGCTCATTATGTTTTATTAAGAGATTTTTTAGAAAAAGATGTAAGACATTCAAGATTTGATAGATTCAATGTAAAGAAAAAGCTTTCTTTATTATTGGATGATTTACAAAAAGAAGCTATACAAGTAAGTAAAGCTTTAAAGCACAAAGATGAATTAGAAGAAAATGCTTTACAAATGCCTTTTTATCATATATCTACGATAATAGAAGGGTTTTTAAATATTTTAGTGAGAGGTCTTTATAACAAAGAAGAAGAAACTATTAAAAAACTTCATAATATAATGGTGAATTTTGATAAAATAATAGAATTAAAAGAAACACCTAATAAAAAGAAAAGAGGTAGTATAAAAGCTTCTAAAGAAGAAATTAGGAATTTGGATTTTTCACCTAATGAAAAAAGAGAGTTAATAAGAATAACTAAAGCATTATCTACATAAAATGTTAGAAATTAAAACAATTAATATCTCTCAATCTCTTATCAAAGAATTAAGAAAAGAAAACTTTTGTCCTAAAAGAATAGAAGCCAGCTATATTTTAGGGATGGAAGGCTATACAACAGATAATCAGTTAAAAGGAAATTATTTTGAATACAAAACTTTAGAAAGTCCAGATAAATTTGGGAAAATACCTGAATTGCCTAAACTTAAAAATGGTAGTACTAGTGCAGAAGAAATAAGGATATTAGAACAAGTAGAAGCTTTTAATAAGCATAAAGACAATGAAAAGTTTAAAATAGATATTTTAGCTAAAAATATTTCTTTAGCTGTAAATTACAAAGATGTTACCCTAACAGGAAGATTAGATTTTATTGGTAAAATACATTATAAACAAACCAATAAAATAGCCAATCTCATAGGAGACTTAAAGCTTACAGGAGAGTTTCAAAGTTATGGAGATTTCTCTTGGAATAGGCCAGAGTTTATGGATCATACACAAGCAATTATGTATCAGTTTCTAGTAAATAACTATTTAAAAGATGATACAATAAATGACATAAATAAATTGTTGGATAAAAATTTAGAAACACATTTTATTTATTTTGTATATGATTACTCTACTAAAAAACAGTATAGCTTTATTAAAGTGCTATATAGCTCTATGAGAGAAGCAGAGTTAAAAGAAGATATTAGAAAGACACAAATAGCTATGTTAGAAATGCAAGAGCAAGGATACCCTTATAATCCATCCTATGATGATTGCAAGAAATGCCCTTTAAAATATAGCTGTACAGAAAGACAAACTATTAAAGATATAAAAGAAATATAGTTTCATAAGTTAGGTTAAAGTAAGAGTAAAAAGGTGGAATTTTGTAAGTTTCACCTTTTTTGTTATTTTTAAAGTATAAATTAATTAAAACTAAAACAAAGAAATCATGACAACGCAAGTAGAAAAATTTACTCTTAGTGTATTACCTGAATTTTTTATGCAGAAAGACCCTTCATTCCGCCCTAAAAGAGTAACAACAGCGGGATGGATAAGAATAGAACTAGAGGATGTAGACTTATCAGATGATGCTGAAGATTTGTCGGAGTTTCCATTACAAAATATAGTGTCTGGTTGGTATATATTAGTATATCATCCAAAGATGGATAAGTTTGCAGTATACGAAAGGAATTCAAACCTTAAGTTACCTGGGGGTAAAGCTACCATAGTAGATTCGTGCATACAGCGTACACAAAGAACAAAAGATAATATAGAAAAATATAAAAAATTATTAGGTTAGCTCCCCGCCCCGCAAGGGGCTTAACTAAACATCATGACTGAAAAAGAAGATAAATATAAAGTTAATATTTTGTGTTTTTTGTTTGGACATAAAATATCAGACACTACAGATTCAGGCTATGCTACTTGTGACAGGTGTAGCGCTCATGAGTATTACGATAGAGAATTTACCAACAAATGGGATAATGCAGGGTGGTTATTATATCCTTACTATAAGATTTTAAGGGTTATTAATAATCTCAAAAATAAAAAGATTGAATATTACGATAGTGATTTACCATTTTAATTTATGACTGAAAAAGAAGAATTTGAAGCAAAAAAGAAAGCAGATGAGCTTGTATATTATTATTATAACTTATTAGAGCCTTTTATTGAAGATAAAGATTTTTTATCAAAAAAAGCTAAACAGTGTGCTCTGATTTGTATAGAGGAAGTAGTTTCTAATTATATTTCAGAATGCTACACAACAAGATTCTACAGACAAGTAAAGCAAGAACTAGAAAAAATGTAATATGAAAGTTTCTAAAAAAAATAGAAAAATAATATTTGAGAAATATAAGGGTAGATGTGCCTATTGTGGAGATTCCTTACAAAAAGGATGGCATGTAGATGAAATAGAACCTATTGTAAGAAATCAGGATGGTACTTGCAAATATCCTGAAAGATTTCATATTGATAACCAAGTTCCTACTTGTCCTTCTTGCAATATAAATAAGCATTCAATGTCATTGGAATCATTCAGGAATCTTATTAAAGGATTTATGAAGCGTCTAAATAATCAATCAACTCAATATAAAATTGCAAAAAGATATGGCTTGGTGAATGAAAATGATATTCAAGTTAAGTTTTATTTTGAACTAGAAAAAATGTAATTATATGGAAAAAGAAAAGAAAATGACCGCAAAACAAATTCTTATAGAAGAATTAACAGAACAAGGACATCTTGAAAAAGTAGAAGATGTAATATTTTGGGCTTTGGAACATTATGTAAATTCAGAACCAAAAGGCACGTGGGGTAAGTGTATTGCTTATTGTCTTAAAGAAAGAATTTTAGAAGCTGAAAAAATGTAATTATATGGGACAACCTTCAGTAGGAAAATTAGATAAATATAGTGAGTTCCACCGTAAGGTGATGCAAGCTAAAATGAACTTTTGTAGATCTCATATTAATGAACCTACTAAATTGCTTATACATCCAACATTATATAAAGAAGTAATAGTTGCTTATGTGCAATATATATCAGGAGGAACTGATATAGAAAACGTAGTTGAGTTTTCAGGAATGAAAATCATAAAATCTTACGATGTAGAAATTGATAGTATAGAAGTATTTTAAAAATGTAATTATGAGATATCTAATAGTAACAAAAAATCAGCCTCCATTTTTCACCAACTGGTTTGATGCTGAGAATAACTTCGATGCCAGTGTAGATATGATAGTATTTGATTTACAAAGGCTAGTCTATACAGAAAATGGCACTGATTGGGTTGATATAGAGAAGGATAGTTTATGGTAAGATTTATTGATTTAGAAAGTATTCAACAACAAATAGGAAAAAATGAAACTTTATAAAATAATGTTTTCACATCATGCTCCTAAAGATAGTGAGCAAGGTATTAAATGTTTATTACTTGCTGAAAATGATGAGCAAGTTTATAATTGGATTGCATCAGAACCCGAAATAAATGAAGAAAAACTATATAATTCTTGGAAAGAGAAAGATAGTTATACTTGGGATGAAGAAGACGGATTATTTGTAAATGAGGAACTTGGAGAGGCAATAGATGAAGGTTGGTGGGATGAAGATGGTAATCCTGAAAACTTTAAAGACAGAATGTTGAGGCTAAAAGGTGAAATAAATGATGAATCTGCTGATTTTTCTGATTCATATTATGGAATAACTTTGTTAGGATGGGAGCTATTAAAAGAAAATGTTACTATAGATTATTTAGAGCTTATTGAATTAGGCATTGTTTTTAATGTATCCAACAAATAGAAAAATAAAATGATAATACTAACCGAATTAAAATATAGACCTTTAGATGCTTTTAGGAATTCATATATCAATGAAAGTGTGGGTAATCTTCTTGATACAAATGACCCTAATTGTGAAGAAAGGGTAAAAATAGACTTTTTGAGAAACTTTTTTGACTATTTAAAATCTAATATTAAGCATTTTGATTTTGCTATACATAAGGACTCCTTTCATGATGAAATTATCTATAGAGGCAAATTAGGCATTTTGGATTATAATGCACGTAAAGGTATATTCCAAAGTTTAGAGCATCTACAAGTGCTTATAGAAGTTATAAGTCATTTTATGAATGATGATAGGTTTAAATCAATGGCATTGCGTGAAATTGAAGAAATTAGGCACATACTCAAAGAAGATTAATGAACAAATAGAAAAATAATTATATGAGTAAAGAATTTCAAAAAATATGGGATAGTTTCCCAAAACAAGTTAAAATTGAGCAAGCAAAGCACTTTTTGAATAATTGCAAAAGTATTCATAAGGTTAATAAGCTTATTGTATTTGAAGTTTTAATGGCTTTTAGAGGTAATAGAGGCAATTATGTAGTTGTTAATGAAGAAACATTACATTGTAAATTCTTTGATACAGAAGAAGAAAGTATTAATTATTGTTTAGATGTTTACCAAAAAACTTTCTCTAGTTATCAAACAGAACTTTTTGAACGTAAAACCCCTAACAACTAACATGCAAGAAAAATTAGATTTCGAAGATGTAATTAAAAATCTTTTCACTGACAAATACTCTAAAAAAGAGAAGTTAGAAGTATTGGCTAAATTGGAGAATGAAAGGAAACTAGATGACTACATTAAGAGATTACAGCCTGATTATTACTGTGAATGCGTAATTAATGGTTATATTGAACTTTCGGGCACACAAAAGTTTTTGATTATTGAAAAATTAGGATGGTAACATGCAACTAACTGAACAGGAATTAGAATCAAAACAATTTAATTTCAAGGTATTTGGAATTAATATTTGGGCAAGTCATCATTCAAAAAAGCAAGGTTGGCTTAGAATATTTGGGAAAGGTATTAAATGGAAACATAAGAGTGTAGGACTTATTTTTAGCGAAAGAAATGGATATACTAAATATTTTAAGATAGGGAATTATATTTTCGGTTATTTATGCTAGAACCTCAAGAACTAGAATCAATTTACGAGCTCCTACATAGTGCAGATGAGAGTAACGTGGAGATAGCTCTAACTATAATTAAAAATAGAAAAGATGTTAAAACGGTATTTGATAGAGGTTTAGAATTAACAATTGAAGATTTCAAAAAAGAAACGAATGAAATTGTAAGAGAAATATTACTTGCTAGTGTTACTTATTTTGACATTCAATTGAAAGAACTTATAAGCTCAATAGAAGTATGTTAGACCCTAAAGAATTAGAAAGTATTTATGATTTGCTACATAGCAATGATGAAAACAATGTAAACCTTGCTCTTACGATTATTGAGAATAGGGAGGAGGTTAAGAGGGTGTTTGAGCAAGCTCTATCTTTTCATGTGTCAAGTAGAAGAGACAATTTAATAGATTTTCTTATTTCAGAAGGATATAAAGATGTAAATTTTTCATTAGCAGATATAAAAGAATGGGTTAATATTTATTTCTATGCATCAAATAAAATAATTAATTTCAAGGATATTGAATTTGAGCTAGTAATGAAATCATATAATATTCTCTACACAAAGAACAAATTGAAACATGATAACAGGTCAAGAACTTGGAATAAAAGAATAACTTTTTAAAGTTTTACTACAATTAAAATAATTGATAAAAAGCTTTATTTTTTTGTAGTAAAACTTTAACTTTAAATGTACTATTAAATATAAAGTAAAATGTCACAAATAACCAAAGAAGAGGAATTACTTCTTTTTGTACATACATTCAATGAATTTGAGGCAAAGATTTTAAATGCTTTAGTAAATTCTAAAAAGGTTTTATTACAATTTATTGCTCAAAGTGAAAGTTTTAATGAGCATTTAAAAGATAAAAATTTACAAGAGATTAATACTACTAATATTTTGCTTATTTGCAATAAGTTAAGAAACAAGATAACTGAAATATTAGATGATGAAGAAATGGCAGAAATATTATTAATGGATGCAAGAGATATAATTAAAGAATAAATATATGTGTAATGAAACCTTGATAGTTATTATAACTTCATTTTTAACTTCATTAGTGATGTGTATAATATTTATACCATTTATAGTAAAATCTTTATGTAAAAAGATAGATAATTTATTTGAAGATTTATTAAAAAATAATGGAAAATCTAGTAATAGCTGTTAAAAGCAAAAAAGCGGAAATTATAATTGTTTGTGTAGACAAAAATTATAAAGAAACTGAATTATGGTGTGGAGATACTACTTATTTAAAAGTAGATGGCAAAGACATTAAATTAAATGTGTCTACTTTAAATAAATATGATATTTATAATACCAAAGATTTAAAAGAAGAAGATTGGGGTAAAATTATTCCTTCACATAATGTTAAACCAACTATTGCTTATGTCAATAGAGAGAAAGAACATGAAGAATTAATATTAATTAAAAGAAATAATTAAATATATGGAATATAAAAACAGTGTTACGCTTATTGATTATATGGGTTCAGACAAACTTCATTCATTAGCTGCATGGGCTTCTACTTTTGCAGAATTAGATGTAGATATGCCTGATGATATTGAACCTAGGGTGGATGTTTTAGTCAATCATATTTTAAATAATGGAAAGAAGAAAAGGACTATACAAGATTTGTTAAGTTATCTTGCTGAAAATGAACACAATTCCCCTTTTAGATTTAGCTCTTTTGTCTTTGCTATGAATACTGATATTGCTACGCATATCCAAAAACTAAAACACAAAGTTATCCTTGAAGCAGAAAATGGTGAATCCGCTAGGTATAAGGAACTAAAAGAAGATAAGTTTTATTTACCAGAAGATTGGAAGGATATTAGAGTTTCAGAAAAAGGAATTGCTTTTGATTTTGGTGCTGATAATTGGTATGATGTTCTTAAAAATAATACAATAATACAAAATGTATTGTATCACGAATCTTTAAAAGACTTAACACCAATATTAGGTAGAAAAAGAGCTAAAGAATCAGCAAGATATTTTAAAACTTATAATTCTCAAATAAACACTTTTAATAAATTATCTTTTGATGGTATTATGCAATTTTATTATAAAAGAGCAGATAGTAATGTAGCTCAAAATGAGATAGCATTTATTGCGAATGAGATGATTAATTGTATAAAAAACATAGATAATAATCCTTTTGAATATAGCCTAAAAGCTTTTAACTTATAATTTTTTTTGTCAAATTACTTTTAAATTTAAAGAAAGATTTATAGCTTTAAGTGTTTAATTATTAATAAGTTAAAAAACAAACTATGAATCTGGAATTAGTTACAAAACAAAAATTAGAAAGAAAACTAGTAAATATCTGTGCTAATCATTTTGCTTTTAAAAAAGAAGTATTTGAAAAATATAACTTAACAGAAGAAGATAAATTGGCTATATATATTGACAAAGATGAACCATATGTACAATCTATTTATTTTGTAAAAGCTACTAAAAAAGAAATCAATGATGCTTATACAGTCACTTTAAGCAAAGGAACATTCAAAATAGGGGCAAGTAAGTTTATTAAAAACTATGAAATCAATTTAGAAGCTAATTGGATTATTAAGCATATTCCTGTTACAGGAATGAAAGGTTTTAGAATGATAATGGAAAATTAACTATGGTATTACAATTAGAAGCTAACATCCAAATAGAACCAGAAGAATTAGAGATTATTCAAGAAGAGCTTGAAATAATTTATCATTCAGATAAACACATGAGAGAGGAAATAATAGAATTTCTTTCCCAATTTATAGTAGGATTTTATTACCCTAAAATCCTTAAAAATGAATTAAGAAGCATTTATAAAAATTACTTTTATAAAACTACTATCAATGAAGTAGAAACACCTTATTTGTATAATCTTAAATTATTTTTTCAAGAAAAACTAAAATAATGAATACATACGTGGAAATTCATAAAATATTATCTGTTCTTTCATTAGCTATATTTTTAATAGGATTAGATTGTACTCTAATTCGTCTTGTATGTAAAAACTATATTGAATATGATACATATAATAAATGTATGGGCGTTTCTTATGCTGCTACAATGTTATTAATGCCTATAATATTATTAATATGAAACTAATAGCCATTTCAGGAGAGTCAGGTTCAGGAAAATCAACTGTAGCTAAACTAATACAGTATGTTATAGCAAAAGAAGATAAGCATACATATAATCTATTAAATCCTTGGGATAGTGATTGGAAAACAGACCAATCTTATAAGTTAGATTTAAAGTATATCCAAGAAGTTTTAGATGAATACACTGAAAACGAATGGTGGTTAGAAGAGCAATCATGGTTTAAAATTAAATCTTTTGCTACACCTTTAAAAGAGACGTATTGTAATTTTAAAGGCATTAGCCTAGAAGGGTTCAATAAAGATAAAGAATCTCATAGACCTTATCTAATAGCTTTAGGAGATAAAATTAGGGAATGGGATAAGAATGCTTTTGTGAATTGTTTATTTAAAGATTCAATTTCAGGAATGAAAACTCATATAATTTGGGGACATGTATCACAAGAGGCTATTTACAATAATATTATCATTGATGACCTAAGATTTAAAAATGAATATGAGGCTGTTAAAAGTAGGGGAGGAGTTACTATTAGAATAGAGAGAGATTTTTTTTCTATTATAAGTAACAATGAACATCAATCAGAAGCAGACTTAGATGACATTCAAGATTGGGATTATAAAATTAATAATAGTGGTAGTCTTGAAGATTTAATAGAACAAGTAAAAGTAATTTTGAAAAAAGAGAATTTAATATAAAATTAATAAAATATGTCTAAAGAATCAGGAGTATTAGGATTGCTTGGAATAGCCTTTTTAGTTCTAAAATTATGTAAAGTAATAGATTGGTCTTGGTGGTGGGTTACTCTTCCTTTTTGGGGAGGTATTGTATTATTAATAGTTGGATTAATAATATTTTTTATTTATCACTTTTTTAAAGACATATATCGTGAAAAAAGAATTAAAACTACCAAAAGGATTTAACTTTTTTGTAGATGAATGCACTTCTCATAATGGATCTGAATACTTAGTATCTATTTGTTATGGTTATTATGCTCCTTATGTAAGAAAACTATGTAAGGAAGAAGATATAGAAAAAACTAAACAAGAAGTATATAATCAATTCCAAGAATATATCAAAGAAAATCCAATACAAGAAACAGGCATTACATGTGAATATTGCAATGATAATGGTTGTACAAATAAATGTAATGAAATTGAATTTTAAAAACTAAATAAACTAATATGACAATACAAGAAGCAAAACAGAAAGTAGCCATAAAGTATGGCTATAAAAATTGGCGTGAATTACACGATGATAGTACCGTTAGTGGAATTGTTGCCAAAATAGATGAAGCTTGGCAAATGGTCGTGGGTAGCATGCAGGAGGAAATAGATAGACTGAAAGAAAAGATATATCTACTTGAAAATCCTAATTGTGTAGGGATTGTGAGAGAATCAAAGCAAGATGATGCATGGGAAATGTATGGCAAGCAAGGTATACCCTTAAAACCAATGCCAAACGGGAATTATTT
>OEIV010000962.1_pt1 | contig 14241 bp, 10 predicted proteins | sample 1539231 | NCBI WGS metagenome assembly OEIV01 (sample SAMN03794762, study PRJEB22550) | activated sludge metagenome | feature: wastewater treatment plant; material: activated sludge; isolation source: Wastewater treatment plant of a petroleum refinery complex | place: Argentina: Buenos Aires ...
GCGATCATGCGGTTGAAGAGCAGGTTGGGCGACAGCCAGACGACGATGTCGTCGAATTCGCCGTTGGCCGCGCCGGCAGGCGCCGGGTCGTGGCTGACGAAGACGGCGTCGCCGTTCAGGTTGGCCGCCTCGTCGGCGCCGCCGCCGCCGATGGCGCCGTTGCGGCCGATCGATAGCAGCACGGCCGGCGCCCGGTCGGCGAGCCGGGCCGCCGCGCCGCAATTGGCGGCGGCGATGCCGGTGGCGCTGACACAAATGGACAGCGCGTCGACCTTGCCGAGTTCCGGCATGGTCGCCCCCTTGGCGCCATCGATGCGAGTAAAGGGATTGACGACGCCGTTGATCGTGCCCGTGTAAACCGCGTAGCGAATCGGCTGGTTCCAGGCGTCGATCAGTAAGCCATTGCTGTTGGTCGGCGCTAGGCCGAGGGTGGCGGCCGGCAGGAACCCGTCCTGAAAATTGGAGCAATTGCCATTGAGTGCGCTGCCGCCGGCGGCGAAGCTTTCCTGGCCATTGCTGGCGGCGGTGGCGGGGCAGGGTAGCCGGCCATTGGCGGCGGCATGGCCGATCAGCGCCTCGATGGCCTCCTTCAACTGCTTCTGGGTCTGCTGGCTCCGCCGGACGTCGTCTTGCGCGAGCAGCGGCATGAGCATGCCGCCGATCAGCAGTGCGATGATGGCCACCACCACCGCCAGTTCGGTAAGCGTGAAACCGCGCGCCAAAGTCAGTCGTGGCAAGACGCCGATGTTCATTGCAGCCAGCTCGCGAAGAAGTCGCCGATGTCCACTCGTTGATCCTGAGTCCGCTGCGAACCGGTGAAGCCGAGGCGAACCGATTTGAGCGCCGGCCGGTAGCAGACATTGTCGCCGCCGCATTCCTGTCCGGTCGGGCAGCCACCGGCGCAAGCGCCGCCGGGTGCATCATAAACCACGGCGCTATCGGCCAGTTTCGCCGCATAGCCAGGATAAAGCTGGGCCATCGGCCGGGTGGTGTTCTGCATGGCGGCGCGCAACTGGGCGCTGGTGCCGCTGTCCCGCTCGATCCAGACTTCGGTGCGCATCGTGGTCTTGCGCAGTTCCGGCGCGACGCCCGTGACATCCCGGCTGGGCGTCACATCGATGCGGATGTGATAGAGATAGCTGTCGCCGCCTTCGTCGGCCTGCCCGCGCAGGTTCACGAAGGCGATGCCGGGCGCCGCGTCGGGATTGCGCGGCGATGGCCGCGGATTGCCCGTCTGGCTGTTGGGGCCGGGCAGGCCGTGGGCGTTGTCGTCATCGGCCGGCAATGTGACACCGTCGGCGGCGTTGGCGGCGGCGTGTCCCCAGTAAACGATGGCGGCGTGGCTGTTGTAGCCGACGCTGCCGCCGCAACCACTGGTACCACAGGGGTCGTTGCGGCCGGCGGTGACGCCGGTTTCGCTGAAACCTGCCTGGCGACCCTGATCGAACTCGATGCCGATCTTGGGCAAAGTCAGCGATGGCGTGACGCCGTTGTTGCCGGAATAACCGAGCTGCGAACCCGCCGCGCCGCAGCCCAGTGTCGGGTTGCTCTCGGCGTCGACGGCGGCGAAGACGAAGCCGTTGTCGCCGACGCTGGTGCCGATCTGCCGGAAACGGAACGTGAAATAGGCCCTGAAGCCTTTGCCCTGACTGTTGGCCTCGGGGGTCCAGGCGCAACCGAACAAGGCCCCCGCCGGCGCGCCGTCGTTGGTGGTGACCCCCGCCTTGCCCAGCGTGAGGACGCGGGTCGCCGGGTCGTAGTCGACCAGTTGGCCGAAACCGAGATTGGTCAGCGTCGGCGATTGCACGGGACTCATGCTCGGTGAGTTCGGCACGCAGCGGACGATGTCCTGCTGCCGGGTCTGGCCGGACTCGATGGTCGTGAAGAGCGCATCGCCGGCGAAGGTCGTGCCGCCCGCGTTGATTCCGGCCAGATTGACTCCTTCGAGGTACTTGCTGAAATCGTTGCGCTCGATGGCCGTCGCGCGCGACTGGCCATTGCCGCGCTGGCCGGCGAACACCACCACGCCGGGACAGACCGCGCCATTGACCGTGAACCCGCCGGTGCCGGCGAAAACCAGATCGCGCCAATGCGTGAAGTACTGCCGCGGTGCCTGGTTGTCGTCGTAACAGACATCGGCCGGAATGCGGCCTGGAGCCACGGCGAATCCGCCGGACGCGGCAATGCGGTCGCGCAGGCAAGTGACCATGCGGTCGAGCATCGAGTTGATATCGACGCGAAAGTTGGATGACTTGCGCAAGGCGTCGAACAGGCTGTCAGCGGTTACGCGCAGGCCGCTGTCGTTGGCGGCGGGCGTGCAGGCGACGCCGACGGGGCAGCCCCTTGCCCACAGGGTGCCGTCATTGGCTTTTTGCACGACGCCTTGCGGCGACAGGGGCTTGTCGGTGGCGCCCGTGTCGCCCGAGGCGTTGTTGGTCGAGCCGGTGAAATAATTGGTCACGCCGGCCAGAGCGCCGGCCGTGCCGGGATCGAGATAATTGGTCGCGTCGTAGTTGCCGCCGCACTGCGTCACGTCGTCATTGGCCGATGCGCCGCGGTTCTGCCCCGGCAGCGGGGGGCCGGCGGCAATGATCACGGCGATTGGCCGCTCGTGCGGCGCGGCGATGATGCTGGCCAGCGTGGCGGTGCCGTTGGCGGCGACGACATCGAGCTGTCCGAGGGTGTCCCAGTTCATCGGGCTGGCCTGGTGGACGCGCTGGTGGCTGCCGGAGACGGCCAGCCACAGACATTCGCCGTGACTGTCGCGCAAGGGGCCGGTGCCCAGCATGCGCCAGGGGAAGCGGCCAATGACCATGACATTGGCGGCGTTGCCGGCGAAGTTTCCGGCGTCGCAGCCTTCCTCGGTACAACTGACGTTGTTGTTTCGCGAGGTGCCGAGGTCGGGCAGGGGCAGGTAGCCATAGACCGTCGTCGGCCCTTCGACATCGCGGTACTTGAGCGCGTAGCCGATCAGCGCTTCGCGCGCCTGGGCCAAGACGTCCTGGTCTTGGCGCTGGCGCCGGGCATCGATGGCTTCGGGCGACATGACTTCCAGAAGAAAGAACAACGCACCGGCCGTGATCAGCGCCAGCAGGGCGATCAGGGCAAAGCCCGCCGAGGTATGCCCGTGGCCGCGCGGCGAGGATGGCATGGTGCCTTGCCTGGTCAAGGTTGGCGGTTGACCGTGACCCGGCCACCGTTGAGGCCGTCCGCCCTTTCCAGCGTGCCGCGGTTGATGGCTTCGCCGACCCTGAGCGGCGCGGGTGTTTCGTCGGTCGGTGTCAGCACCCCCCGCCCCGGCGTTCTGGTCGCCACCGCGGCGGTAACGCCGGTGGGCGCTTCGTCGGTCGGTGTCAGCACCACCCGCCCCGGCGTTCTGGTCGCCACCGCGGCGGTAACGCCGGTGCCCACCGTGTTCTCGTGCTGCGCATGCTGGTTGATCCACACGGTGGTCTTGCCGCTGGAGCGGGTGACGACGCCATCGAGGCTCATGACGGTGCCTTCCAGCGTCTGGGCGGTCTGGACATTCTGTTGGCGCTGGCGTTCCAGCATGGCGCGTCGTTCGGGCGTCAGGAACAAGCGTCCGAGCGGTTCGGCATGAAGCGGGCCGCCGGCCAGCAGCGTCAACCCGATCAGCAGCGCTCTCATCGCGCCTCTCACGGCTTCCTCTCCCTGAGCGTGATCCACTCGATGGTGCACGCCGACCGCAGTTGGCCGGCCAGCTCCGGCGCGCCGGGCGGCGGCGCCGACCGGTCGATCACGCACTCGCGCACCAGCAGGTGCGCATGGACGGCGCGCCGCAGCTCGTCGAGGAAACCGAGCAGGTCGTCCTCGTGAAGCAGCGTCATGCGCAGACTCATGGTGCTCGACATGAATTCGTGTTCGCCGGCAAGCGGACCACCGGGCAGCAGCGCGTCGTCGACGGGATGCTGCGGCGACAGTTCGTACTGGACGTCGAGCAGGCGACGCCTGGCCTTGATGCGTGAAATCTGCTCGACCCAGTCGAGCCGTTCCTCCTGGCCGATGACGCCACTTGTCCTCAATTCGGCGAGCAGGGCGATGCGCTCGCGTAATTCCGCCTCTTCCTCCCGGGCGCGGCCGAGCCGGGCGCGCAGGTCGCCCTGCTTCGCGACGAGTTGGCGATGGGCGGCTTCGGCGGCGTCGACCTGTTGCCGGGACGTCATGATCATGGCCACGCCCGTGACCATCGCCATCGCCAGCAGGACCAGCGGCCAACGCAATCTCGTGATGTCCCGCATCGAGACGCTCATAGTGCCTGCATGACGCGCAGATTGAACTTGGGCGGCTCGATCTCGCCGGTGGCATCGCTGCTGCGGATGGCTTTGCCGGATTCCTGCTCGAACGGCCGGCTGATCACGCGGACCTGGATCTCGCCGGTCGAGAGCAAGCCGGTGAAGGCGTTGACCGCCTCGATCTGTCCGCGATGATCCAGTGCCATCGCCGCCGGCAGGCGCGCCTGGATGTCGAGCAGGGCATGGCTGCCGCCCTTGGTAGCGCCCTGGCCCTGGGCGGCGTCGGCTCGCGGGTCGTGGGCGCCGCCGTCATCCAGCCGCCAGTCGACCCGCGTCAGTTCGACGCGCGGCGCCTGATCGAGGGCGTGGCCGAGATGCCGCAGCAGGGGTTCGGGGCCGGCGCTGCGCCGCGCCAGCACCCGATAGCGGTCGGTCAGGTCGCGCAGGCTGTCGCGGGAGATGTCGATCGGCGGCAGGCCGCGCATCAGGTCGTCGTAGCGACGCTGGCCGGTCTCGACGTCGAGCCGGACCTGCGCGTTCCGGTCGGACAGCTCGGACAACCGCAACATCTGGCCGCCGGCGAGGAGCAGGCAGGCGCCGAACACGGTGGCCGAGACGATGGTGAGCGCATGGCGGGCCTGCCAAAGCCGATAGAAGCGGCGATCCTCGGCCGGCGCGAACTGCTGGTGCGGCGTTTGCCGCATCAGCAGGTGCAGATAGAATCGGTCGCCGCGCGCGTCGACGGGCGGTTCGGCCAGCCCCTGCTGACGCGCCAGTTCGCCGATGTCGGCGAACTGCACCTGCCGCTCCGGTGTGTCGGGAAGGTTGCGCGCCAGGTCGGCGCGTTGGCCGGCATGGGCGAGCACCAGCACTTGCAGTGGCTGGTCGCGGCTGATGAGGCGCTGTCCCGCCAGATACTGGTAGATCTTGCCGGCTTCGCTGGCACAAGTGGTGGCGATCAGATCGGACCGGTCCGTTGCCATGGCGGTCAGACGGGAAAAGCGCAATTGGCCGTTCTCGAAAAACGATTGCCGCAGTCCGGCGCTGCTGGCGGAGATCACCAGTATTCGCTCGGTGGCCGCCGGCAGCTTGCCGACCAAGGCGGCGATCACGAAAGGCATCGAATAGATGCCGGCCAAGCGGGCCTCGGTCTCGCGCATCGCCTGCAACCACGGTTCGATCTGGCTGACGCCGAGCAGGCCGGCGAACAGGAATTTTTCATCGCGCCGCCCCTTCTTGCTCCGCCCGAGGGATAGCGCCAGCGACAGCGGCGTGCCGTAGTAGTACTGCGCCAGCTTGCGCTTGATCAGTTCGCGACGGTCGTTGCCCTGGACGTGGGGAAGTTCGTCGACCTGGAAACCTTCCTCGGCGAGGTCGGCGAGCAGGTAGAACAAACTGGCCGACCGTTCCCGCAAATAGTCGCGGAACGCCGACAGTCCTGGCTCGTTGGCCGCGAAGCTCGCTTCTTCCTTGGGGCCGGATGGCAGCCAGTGATAGGCGGTGACCCGGGTGGCGTTGACGAAAAGCAGACGGCGGGCCGGCATGATTCCTACATCTTCAGCTTGGTGATGGTGTCATACACCGGGCCGAGCACCGAGAGCATCACCCAGCCGAGCATCAGGCCGAGCACGATGGTCATGACCGGCTCGATCAGGGCCTGGATGCGGCCCAGCGATTCGCGGACGTCGCGTCCGTAGAAATAGCCGACGTTCACCAACGCGGTGTCGAGCGCGCCGGTGTTCTCCCCCACCTTGAGCATGCGGATGACCAAGGGCGGAAACAGGCCGACATTCTGGAAGGCAGTGGTGATGCTTTGTCCCTCGGCGATCATCTCGCCGACCTGGCGCAGGCCGTTGCGGATCGCCTGGTTGCCGACGACGCCTTCGGACGCGCGCAGCGAGTCGAGGATGGAGATGCCGGAGCCGTACATCATGGCGAACACGCTGGCGAAGCGGGACAGGATGACCTTGCGCAGCAGGACGCCGACCAGGGGCAGGCGAAGCTTGGTGCTATCGAAGCGCAGCCGGGCGGCCGGGTGGGTGCGCACCATCGCCACCGCGATGGCCACCAGCGCGAGCGGCAGGCCGATGACGAGATACCAGTGGTTCACGAAGACGTTCGAGGTTCCGATCAGCAGCTTGGTGTGCAGCGGCAATTCGTGCCCCATGTTGGTGATGAAGCCCACCATCTTGGGCACCAGGTAAATCATCATGAACAGGATGACGCCGATCACCACGGTACCCATGAAGGCCGGATACATGATGAGTTTCTTGGTCTGCGCCGCCAGCTCATCCTGCCACTTGAGCGATTCCACCAGGTTGCCCAGGACTTCCTGCAACTTGCCGGTGTGCTCGCCGGCGGCGATCAGGCTGACGAAGACGTCGTCGAAGACGCTCGGGTGCTCGGCCATCGCCTGCGACAGGGTTTTGCCGCCGTCGATGCTTTCGATCATGCCGGCGATCACTTCCCGGAAGCGCGGATTCTCCAGGCTGTCGCGCAGGTCGGTGAGCTCTTCCAGGATCGGCACGCCGGCCCGGCTCAGTTGCTCGAGGTGGAAGCAGAAGTTGATCAGCTCGCGCCGGCTGGCCGCCCGGCCGCCGAATATGCCGATTTGGCGCACCGGATTGCCGCGGATGTAGTCGAGATCCATCCGCTTCAGGCGCAGTTCCAGGTCGATGGCGTTGGTGGCGTCCATGCGGCCGAGCACGATGCGGCCGTCGGCGCCCATCGCCTTGTAGGCGTACAAGGTCACGACATGCGTTCCGTCAGGTCCACCACCCGGGCGACCTCGTCGATCGAGGTCGAGCCATCCAGCGCGCGGCGCAGCCCGTCTTCGGCGAGGGTGCGGAAGCCCTTGGCCAACGCTGCCGTGCGGATTTCACGATGGGTGGCGCGGCGGGCGATCAATTCGTCGATGTCGCCATCGAGCCTCAGCACTTCCATGATCGCCAGCCGGCCGCGATAGCCCTGGAAGTCGCAGTGTTCGCAACCGCCGGGACGATAGAGCAGGGGCGCCTGCCCGGCGCGGTCCATGGCGAGCAGCCGGCGTTCGTGCGGCTGCGCCGTATAGGGCTTGCGGCAATGCGGGCAGAGGCGGCGCAGCAGGCGCTGGGCGACGATGCCGATGATGTTGCCGGCCATGATGTCGGGCAGGATGCCGATGTCGAGCAGGCGCGGGATGGCGCCAATGGCCGAGTTGGTGTGCAGCGTCGAATAGACCTGATGCCCTGTCATGGCCGCGCGGAAGGCCATTTCGGCGGTGTCGGCGTCGCGGATCTCGCCGACCAGGATGATGTCCGGGTCCTGGCGCATCATCGAGCGGATGCCATTGGCAAAATCGAGCTTCGCCGCCTCGGCCACCGAGGTCTGGCGGATCATGGCCATCGGGTACTCGACCGGATCCTCGAGGGTCATGATGTTCTGACCCTCCTCGTTGATGTGGTTGAGCACCGAATAGAGCGTGGTGGTCTTGCCGCTGCCGGTCGGTCCGGTGACCAGGATGATGCCTTCCGGCCGCGCGATCATCAGCTTGAGCGCTTCCATCTGCTGGTCGTCGAGGCCGAGCTGTTCGAGCGGCACGATGCCTTTCTGGCGATCGAGGATGCGCAACACGATGTTTTCGCCATGAATGGTCGGCTGCGCGGCGACGCGGAAGTCCACCAGCCGGCCGCTGATGTTGAGCGAAATCCGGCCGTCCTGCGGTGCCCGCGTTTCGGCGATGTTCATGCCGCTCATGACCTTGATGCGCACCGCCATGGCCGCCCAATAGGACTTGTGCAGGGCGCGGATTTGCCGCAGGATGCCGTCGATCCGGTAGCGGATGCGCAGGAAGCTGGCCTCCGGCTCGAAGTGGATGTCGGAGGCTTCGCGCTTGACCGCGTCGGTGAGCAGCGCGTCGACCAGCCGTACCACGGGCTGGCTGTATTCGTCCATCGACACGGCCAGCGAACGGTAATCGATCTCGCCAGTCTCGATCTCGTGCAGGATGCCGTCGATCGACAATTCATGGCCATAGTACTGGTCGATGGCGCGGGCGATTTCCGATTCGCCGGCAAGCAGCGTTTCGATCAGCAGTTCGTGCGGCACCAGGGCGCGCAGCTTGTCGAGCGCGACGATGTCGTTGGTGTCGGCGATGGCGATGGTCAGCCGCCGCTGCTCCGGCGAATAATCCATCGGCAGCAGGTTGTGGCGCTTGGCGACATCGCGCGGCACCAGCTGCAGGGCGGCGGGATCGACGATCGCATGCACCAGATCGACCGATTTCTGGCCGAGCGACTCGCCCAGGGCGTCGCGTAGCGTCGCCTCCGAGACGAAGCCGAGCGAGACCAGCAGGCGGCCGACCGGCTGGTTCGATTTCATCTGCTCCAACAGCGCGATGCGCAGTTGATCTTCGCTGATGACGCCCTGGGCGATCAGAATCTGGCCAATGGGGCGACGGTGGGGGGTGGGCGAGTTCATCTGCGGTTGGCCGGCCGGCGTGTCGTTGTCGATGCGGGCCATCAGGGCTGCTTCAATTCACCGAGCCGTTGCGTGGCCATGCCGCGATCGAAAGCGGCCTGCCGTGTCTCGGCCGCCTTCAGGGCCCGGCGGTAGTAGTCGGCGGCGAGTCGGGATTGATGCAACTGGTCGAGGCTGACGGCCAGGTTGAACAGATAGTCGGGATTGTCGCCATCGGTGGTCATCGCCCTGAAATAGGCCTGCTGCGCCTCGCTCCAGCGATGTTGCCGGGCGTAGAGGTTGCCCAGCGCGAAGTGCAGGGCCGGCATGTCGGGCTGCTGGGCCAGCAACGACTTGATGCGGCTCTCGGCCTGTACCGGATCACTCCCGCCGCGCAGGCCGGCCAGTGCCGCATGGGCTTCGGCGTTGCGCGGGTCGACCTCCAGAATGCGCAGATAGCTGGCCTCGGCATCCTCGACGCGACCTTCGCGCAGCGCGATGGCGGCCAGGCCGAGCATGGCGTCGACGCCGCGCGGGTCGGTGCGCAACGAACGCTCGTAGGCGGCCCGGGCCGCCGCGAGATTGCCCGCCTGGAGCGCTTCGTAGCCTTCGGCGGCGACGGACGGGGTTGGCCGATCGACCGAGCGGGCGAACCGGATTTTGGCCGGCGTGGGCGCCGGGGGCGCGGGCGGCGCCGCCCGCGCCGGTGGCGTGTCGCCACGGCTGACTTTGCTCGCGGCGGGCGCCTTGGCAAGCGGACGGGCTGGCGGTTCGACGGCGGAGAGGGGAATGGGGGTGGGCGACGCGGTGGCGATGGCCGGGGCCGCCGGCGTGGCGGGCATTTCCGGGGCGAGGGGCGTCGAGGCGAGCGGCGGCGCGGCAATGCCAATGCCCGGCGTTGGACGCAGCTGCATCCAGAAATAGACGCCGATAGCGGCGACGGCCGCCAAGGTCAGGGCGGCGATGGTTAGCCAGATAAACTTGCCGCTCGCAGGCGACTCCTTGACGGCAAAAACATTGCGGATCGCGGCTTGCTGTGGTGTCGAAGCCCCGATGTCGGCACGGGCCCTGGTGGGTGCCGACTCTTGCCTCGGGGGCGAAGCGGGGCTGGCGCTCCGTCCGGACATGGTGTTACCGGTGGAGTGGGCGCGCCCCTGGGGTGGCTGCTGCGCGAGCGCGATAAATTCCGCGTCGAGGTCTTCCAGTTTGTTCAGGCTCGGCAGTCGGCCGGCATTCGCTCGCGACGTAACCGGGTCGGAGGCAGACCGCTCGGCCAGCCCTTCGGCAGGCGCTGTCGCGGGTGGGTTGTTGGCCAGGGGCTCGAGCGACAGGCCCTGGGTTGCCGCACCTCTTTCCTTGGCTTGCTCGGCACGCTTCAAGGCGTCCATCAGCAAGCTCACTGGCCGCCTCCGTCGATGCCGATGGTCGGATTGCCGACAATGCGGTGGTCCGGGCCGGGGTTCTTGTCGAAGAAATCCTGGCCGGGTAGGCGGCCGCGATAGGCGGCGTAGTCGCCGTCGAGGCTGGCATCCTTGATGACGATGGGGCGGAGGAAGATCACGAGCTCGGTCTTCGTGCTCTTGTCGTTTTTATGCTTAAAGATATTTCCAATGATCGGGATTTGCGATGCGGTGGGCACTGCGTCGGTCAGATCATTAACCTCATCCTGCATTAGCCCGCCCATAACCGCGATGTTTCCGCTCCCGATTCGGATGATCGACTCCATTTCTCTCGTCTGAATTTCCGGGACGCGATTTACAACACCGGTACTCGCCAAGGCCGGGTTGGGATCGTTGATATATCCAGTGATCCTGGTAATCGTGGGGCGGATATTTAGTGTTACCTCGTCGGCGTCATCGATGTGCGGAGTGACGTTCATCATGAAACCGACCGAGATTGCATTGGGAGTGCTGGTATAAGAGGTTTGCGTGAAATTGTTATTGGTAGTGCTCTTCGCTTCGACCGTGAAATAAATCTTGCTATCGGCAACCTTTAGGGTGGCGGTCTGGTTGTTCATCACGCTCATCTTGGGACTGGATAGCACTCTTACGTTGCCGAAAGACTCCAGTAAGGACACTTCAGCGGAAATATTGCCGACTCTCGAGGTGGCATTGGCGTAGGCGAGAGTCAAGATATTCAGAGGGTTCGTCGTGGCTAATCCGGCCGATCCGGCCTGAATGAGTGAGAACCCCTTGTTGCCAGTCGGCAATGCAGCCCAGTTAATACCCTGTTTATATGCATCATTCAGCGTCACTTCGATAATCGTGGCTTCGATCAGTACCTGACGCTTGGCTGTTCGCATTACCTGATCGATGAACTGCTGCACCTTTTCGTGTTGTCGACTTGTGGCTCTGACGATGAGAACCCCCGTTTCCTTGTTGGCAAATACGGAAACGGATGGTTCATATTCGCCAATTTTCTGTTTGGCCGTAGCGCGGCTGTCGGCCTCTTGGTTGCCGCTTCCAGATACTTGCCCGCCTGGTCCGGACTTGGCGACAGCCGCCGCGTTGGGAGCCACCGCCGCCGCCGTCGTGCCTCCGGAAATGCCCGCCGAGATCGTGCCATCTCCAGTTGTTCTGGCCTTGATTCCGATTTCTGTTTCTATTTGCTGGCGATAGCGGATTCTGTCTTCTTCCTTCAGCATGTCTGTTACGTTGCTGATCAGGCTCTCCATCAGATCGTTTTTCGTATCGCTAGTTACGGACGTCGATGCGACATTGCCTGATTGGGAGGTTGAAGAAGAGGAAGTGCTACTCGAACCACCGCTCGTTTGGGCGCTAGCGATTTGCGTAGCCGTGGCGACCGTGCTCTTGACCGAGCGCGCCATGTTTAGGAAGTCGATCTTGTAAGTATGCAGATACGGTTTGTCTGGCATTACTGAAAGATTTGGCCCATTCATCTCCCAACGCATGTCGACTTGCTTGGCGATGCGGGTCAGCAACTGCGGAAGCGTCTGGTCGATGGCGTTAAGCGTGACGAGTCCCTCGATGCCGGGATGGATATCGACATTGACCTTGGCATCCCGGGCCAAGGCGAACAGCAAGTCCTGCACGCGCACGTTGTTGACCACGACGCTGTAGGTCTCGACCTTGGGCGTCGGTTTTGGCCTGGGCAGCGACAGCGTGTTCTGCACGGGCGTCGGAATCGTGCCCTTGGCCACGCTCGGCGCCGCTTGCGCGTTCAGGTGGCCGGCCGACGGCGGCGATACCGGCGCATTGGCGCACGCCGCCACGGCCAGCGCCAGCAGCGACACCGCGAGACTTCGTGGCGCCCTCGTGGGGGCGTGTTTCGGTGACTGTTCAGCAAACATGTTTCGAGGCCTTGCCTTCCGCTGTGCGAGTGGATCATGAGAGCTGCGGCATCCACGCGGGCCGCTTGCCATCTTACCTGCTAAACAATGCCTATGTGGTTGATTTTCTGCTTCCAATTTAGCAATAACGGTCATGTGCGCCCCCGCTTTAGCCAAGCGACCTTGCGGGCGAACGGCCGCTGGAGTTTTAGCTCGTCCGGCAGCTGGTCGATGGCCTGATTGGCCGCCTTGCGGCTGGGGAAATCGCCGTAAATGACGCCGATTCTCGTGCTGGCGGCCGTTTCGGCAAGGTAGAGCCCTGCCCGTCCCGTTTGCAACAATTGATCCGTTCTGGCCAGGTAGTCGCCGACTCCCGCCATTTCGCCGGCGCTGCCGGTCGTCAGCTGGACGAACCAGCGGTCGGCGGCGGCGCGGTCGAGCCATTGCCGGGTTTCTTCGATTCGCTCGCGCAAGGCCAAAGTCAGCGGTGGCGACACGCCGCTGGCGGCCTCGGGTGGGGGCGACGCCGGTTTCGGCGCCTCCGCTGGCGTTGGCGCCGCGGCTGGCATGGCGGGTTCGGCCGGGGGTTCCGTCGGCGCCAGCGGCACGGGAGGTGGCGCCGGGGCCATCGGAGCCGGCACTGCCGCGTCCATCGCGTTCCAGGACGTGAGGCCGACCACGGCAAAGGCGAGCGCCGCCGCCGCTCCCGCCGCCGTCATGAGGCGATGACGAATCCGCTGCCCGGGCTTTTCATACTCGGAATCGCGGATGGCTGCGTCGACCTCCTTCGGCGTGACCTGATGGAGTCCTTCGGCGTAGGCCGCCAGCAGCGATTTCTCGGCGAGAATATTGACGCGGCGGGTCAGACCCTGCGACGCCGCGGCGATCAGCTTGAGCGCGTTGCGGGAAAACACTTCCGGGCCCCGATAGCCGGCGGTGCGCATGCGGAAGTCGATGTACTTGGCGACGTCGTCGCGATGCAGCGGCTCGAGCGCGAAACTGTGCGTAATCCGCTCCTTGAGCTGGCGCATGTCCGGCCGGGCCAGTACCACGTCGAGCTCGGGTTGGCCGAACAGCACCAGTTGCAGCAGCTTGTGCTGGCCGGTTTCGAGATTGGACAGCAGCCGGATTTCCTCGAGGGTCTCGCGTGGCATGGCGTGCGCTTCGTCGATCAGCACCACGACCTGCTTGTCTTCGCCGTGCAGTTCCATCAATCGGGTTTGCAGCATCCGGATGACGGTGCTGGCGCGCGCTGTCTCGGAGACCGCCAGTTCGAGTTCCTCGGCGATGGCGAAGACGATGTCTTCCTTCGAGAGCGACGGGTTGGCCAGGTACACGATGACCACGCGCGGCGGCAAGCGCTCCATCAGCACGCGGCAGAGCATGGTCTTGCCGCTGCCGACCTCGCCGCTGACCTTGACGATGCCCTCGTCGTTGATGACGGCATAGACGAGGGCGTCGAGCGTGGCGCCGCGATTGGCGCCGGCGAAGAAGAATTCGGTATGGGGGGTAATGCGGAAAGGCGACTCGGCAAGTCCGAAATGCTCGCGATACATGGCCTAGTCCTCCTCCGGCGCGGGGCCGTCGCCCTGGGCGCGGCCCAGCACCTCGATGCGGTTGTACAAGGTGGTGCGGTTGATGCCGAGCAGCCGGGCCGCCTGGCTGATGTTGCCGCGGCTGAGCTGCTGGGCGGCGTTGATGTAGGCCAGCTCCCAGCGGCGCAGCGTGGCGTCGAGACTGAAGTTGGGGCTGTCGCGCAGTTGCGTCAACGCCAGATGGATCAGGTCGGCGTCGTCCCGGCCCTGGAACGCGACGGCGGCGGGTGACGCGGCGACGGCGGCTTCGGTCCATCAGCCGGATGACGATGTTGCGCAGTTCGCGAACGTTGCCCGGGAAGGCATAGTGTTCCCAGCGGGTCTCCGCCTCCGCCGTCAGGGAGAATGCCGTGCGGTGGCTTTGTTCGGCGTAGACATGACGGAAGTGATCGAGCAGCAGGAAGCGGTCGGCCCCCCGGTCCCGCAGCGGCGGCACGGTGACGGTGAACACGGACAGCCGGTGGTAAAGGTCGGCGCGGAACCGTCCTTCGCGCATCTCCTTCTTGAGATCGCGGTTGGTGGCGGCGATCACACGCGCGTGCGACACGCGTTGCTGCGTCTCGCCGACGCGCTGGTACTGGCCGTTCTCCAGCACTCGCAACAGCTTGGGCTGCAACTCCAGCGGCAGCTCGCCGATTTCGTCGAGGAACAGGGTGCCTTCGGCGGC
>OEIV010000963.1_pt1 | contig 14235 bp, 15 predicted proteins | sample 1539231 | NCBI WGS metagenome assembly OEIV01 (sample SAMN03794762, study PRJEB22550) | activated sludge metagenome | feature: wastewater treatment plant; material: activated sludge; isolation source: Wastewater treatment plant of a petroleum refinery complex | place: Argentina: Buenos Aires ...
AAGCTGCTCGATGGAGCTAACCTTTACTGCTCGCACCCCATTGTGTATTGTTTTCACTTCGTACCAAGTATCATCAATCTCAAAGTCCTTGTGGGCTCTATCAATGCCTATAAACGCTTCAAGTGCACGATCGGCGCCATACTTCTCGACCATAACAGTTTGAAGAAAGTGCACCTCGCCAATTAGTCCGATAATCTCGCTTTCTGACAACGGTAGAGCTGTTCGTTGGAAGAATGTAATCCATGTCTCCCATCGTCGTACTATTGGCGAGAAGCCATTGCTAGGGTTGCCGTCACGAGTGCTCTCAATGATATCTCCGCAGAACTTGTAAAAGATATCTCTAAGGTCATCATCCTCAAGACTAAATCTGAGCGAGCTACGCCCATCGGCGCGCTTGAAGAAGTCAACAGCAATTGTCTTGGATGAGGTTACTCGCTCGCGACTTGCCTTGAGTGTCACTACAAGACTCTTTCGGCCTTGGTCATCGACTCCAAGGAAGATATCGAGCGGATGTTCACCGTCGTAGCGACTGTAAGCCTCAAGTTGCGCATGCTCGAGTAGATCCCTAATCTTATCTTGCGTGGCTCTACTCATCTTCGTACTCCTCAATACCTCCGAGCTCTTGATGAATCTTATTAATCTGGTAGGTTATATACCTCGTCTTTGTATCTGCCAACTTGGGGATACCTATGCAAAAGCCAATTAAAGGCTCCTCATCGAAGTTAGCAAGCTTGTGCTGGTCTTCGGCGGATATTGGACTAGGCTCAATAAAATAAACTATCAATAACGGCTTTCTATTGATGGACATGTAATCGTTGTCATTGACTACATTCCGCTCAGCTCGACGAACATCATTTTCTACTTGTTGAATTTCATCGTCAGTTAAACCATGTTTGGTATTGCCTTGACTGCCAAGCCGTTGGTTCCGACCGCTCATTCGCACTAAGCTATCTCCGTGCATATCAAAGCGTCGTACACTTGGCTTGATGACTAGGTCGCTCCTTAGCTCGTATATGCCGTTACTTCTACCGGACATGAGCACTATGTCCCACTGAGATAGCTCATCACCTGTATAGTTCTGGACGAAATCAAGTATAGCTTCTTGGTTAAATCTTACGTTGGCTGCGGGTATGTCTATAGATTCAATAAAATCTACGACCCGACTCTTCTCGACATCTCTTATTCCTAGTTGTTTCCCAAATTTAATGACGGGGTTGTTGCCTAGCAACCGGAGCACTTCATTCTTATTGTGGCTGTTCTTTACGGGATCGTTATGGATGAATGGAGTTTCTATCGCTTCACCACTTAGAGATACCTTAAATGTCTCCGACTTTGTTGTGCGCATTTTGTTGCGTGCCGTAACTATTAAAGGTATGTCAGAGTCATTTCGTACTTTTAAGCCGAAGTCGAGAGGTGTCGCTCCTTTACGCTTCATTACACGAACCTCATCAAGTAATTCATCTGTCGCGTTGCTTATGAACGCGTACCATGCTTGGCTAGTGTCATCCATGTAGACACGGCATAGGTCATCATAGTTACCTCTGTACCCAAACCAGCGCCCCATCTGCATTAATGTGTCGTAGGCCATAGAATTGCGATGTATATAACTAACGATAAGGCCTTCAAGGGTGAGGCCCCGTGAAAGACGTTGTCCTCCGACGACAATCGTCCCCAGTCCACCATCGTAGCTCTCATAATCCAGATCATCACCGCCTCCATGTGCGACCTTTGGGAGAATGGGCATGATAGAAGTGAAGAGACTTGCTTGTATTTGATCCCAGGTAACGCCGACATCTCCGTACTCTTTTTTGAACGCAATGAAGAGCGCATTGATGTGCTCGTTCCTTAGAGCCTTATTTGGAGGTAGTCCTGCGTAGACCTTGATTGAGGTTTTGATGTCAGACAAATGACTTTGTACTGCTTTGTGAAGCATCTTCTGTGTGTCGACAAAACGAGTAACATGGATCATCATCGACCGATGAGCCGTTGTGTCGCCGCGCAGATCTCGGATAACATTCGCAACGAGGAAGATATTAATGGCGTCTTTTAAGCTATCAGAAATAGTATTGAAATCATGATCCTTTTTGTGCTTGATAGGATAGTGCTCCTCGGCATCATCGATGTTGCGAAGAATGTAATGATATTTTGCGTTTGCAGGAAAAATATCACGCGCGCCGATATAGTTCGTAGGGGCATCAAGGGCATAAATATAGTCCTTCGGAAAAAGACCTTCATGCTCCATGTCTGCCTCAGTCGCGGGATCAATAAAAATATTTGCATACGGAGTGGCTGTAAAACCTGCGTAGCTCGAGAACAGAAACATATTTAGTAATTTTTCTATCAGCTCATTGGTCTTTGACGGATCATCGCCTTCATCCTTTGTGTTCACGGATGCATAATCTGCTTCATCATCGATCATCAAGATCGAATTGTTTATTTTTTCACCTTCCTTGACTAAGTTATTCTTCTCAATCCAACTTAGTAGACTTTTTAATACGGACGTGTTCTTCTTGATAACAAATAGCATCGGGCGCTCACCTAGGCGTTGCGATAGAGGTTGGGATAGCTGTTTTGCAGTAGCTCTATTGAAATCCTTGGCAGGAGTTGTAAGTGCGATCGGACGCAGAGAAGGGTCGGCATTAAACTTACCGACACCAATCGGAGTGAGCTTATTGGCCTCCTCATTCATAAGATCACTGTCGACCCCGACAAAAGCCTCATCGATACGAATTTGTGTTTGTTGACGAAGGTCGTTAGTCGTACCTGTGAGTAAGATGACAGTGCGAAACCCTGCGTCTACAGCTTTACAGATAATGCCGCTATAGTTAACTGTCTTGCCAGACTGAACATCACCTATAATGAGGCCTCGGCGCTGTTCCGATTCATTGTCTCGTGTTGGATCACCGAGTAGGTCGACAATCTCGTCAGACACTTTATCCATACTACTAACAACGTTCGCTGGCATACCTCGGTCTTGCAGGAGATACTCCTCAAAGCGATCCCAATATTTCATGTCTAGGCTATCCTTGCGCTGAGCAAACCACTTAGAGTGTCGTTGTTTACGCACTAATGCCGTGCCAAGTCCAAGGAGAATCTTATTGTTTGCAAGTATCTCTTTTCTTACAGCTTCTTTTCCTGCTTCGTCAATATCTATATTTACGATGCTTCGTGCTTTGAATAGATTTTCTACTATATCGTTAATGGTATCTTCGCTAATTGGTTCACCATCACCAACTTTAGGGAGTTGGGCATTAACCATATCTTTAAATGTTTTCATGTCGTTAGTCATTTTTATTCTCCCTCCTGAACAAGCTGACGAAGCTCGGTAAACTTTGAATACGGTTCTGTATTGAGTAAGATGTTAAGTAATTCGTCTCGTGATAATCCAATGCTTCCTGCCTGAGCGAGTTGAACTTCGATGTCTTGTTTCATTTTCTCTATATCCTCGGCGGGTTGGCTTATCTCGCCACTCGCGACATCGAGGTATACTCGGCTAGCCGGGAAGTTCTGCTCTATCGTCTGCAAGAGTGTCTCAAAAGTCTTTTGAGCCTCTTGATCAAGTCGATTGTAGACGAGTTGAACTTGCGGTAATTCACGGTTGATCGTATACGCAACAGCACCGTCACGATCTGTAAGGCGTTGCCAAATATAGTGAGTATCTTCATCGCGATGGAGCTTGCCTCTGTGTTCAATAACTTTCTTACTACCAAAGACCGACTCCTTGATGCTACCATAGAGATTCTTTCGTATCTTATCTGGAAGATTCGCAGTACTCTTCTTTACGTCAATACTCCAAATCTCATCAAGTGAATTAGGAATATCCACCTTTACTCGGGCGAGCTTGTTTAGCTCATCTTTACCGAGAAGCCTAAACCATGTACCCCATAAAATAAGACGCTTACAGCGATAGATGTAGAATCCTTGATTTGTGCGTAGGTCATCGGCTCCACCCACACGACGCAAATCATCGTGAGATAATTTATTGCGATGAGGGAGTATGTAGGGCTGAAGTGAAATAGTTTCTCCGTCAATATGTAGCGTTTGCTCACGAAGACGCTGGGTTGATTTGTGGTCTTCAAGGAACGGGTCTTTCGGCACAATGGCTCGTCCATTGATGCGAATATTCACGCCGTCTTCAGAGATAATACGATGGAATACAAGAGACAGGTGGTCTTCGGCCGCTTCAAGCAATGAATCGAGTGTCTTTTTGACATCGTGAGATGATGCTGAGATTCTATCGAAGTTTTGCAGCAATACATAAGTGCCTGACTCGACATCATCAAAAAGATTTATTGATGGTAGTTGAGTAATTTCTTCGAGTGAATACTCCAGCACAGACCAATCATTAGTACGCTGTACCTCGTCTAAATCCCACGAAAAACAGCATATGTTGCCGTTAGTCTTACTCGCTACAATAAGTCGTCTACACTGTGAAAGTGATGCGGATTTTAAACCAAGACCGAAACGGCCAAGGTCATGCTCGTTGCGAACTTCGCTTGGTCCTCGACTACCGAATCGTAATGCTTCTTCAAGGGTGGCCGCATCCATTCCTAATCCATTGTCAAAGATAATCAGTTGTGGATCATCGGAAGGATCAAGCAGGATATCTATATTTTTTGCTTTTGCGCTGACACTATTATCAATCAGGTCAGCAATGGCCGTATCAAAGGAATACCCGAGAGACCGCATGGACTCAATAAGGAGTGGCGCATACGGCGTACTCTGTTTAACTTTCATGTCCATATTATACTGTAATTAGTACAATTTTTCACTCCTTGCGGTCGCCAAATTGATTAACGCTCTTATTTATGCTAATTTAGTAATACGTTAACAATTTAATATCAAGAGCGTAGCGAGAGATCTGACTCTGTGACCTACCAGCAACCGACCCATACGGCACGGTGCTCCATTCAGCCCATAGAAAGGGATGATATGAATATATCTTCAGAAATAACCAAGTGTGAGGCGTGCGGTGAGTTCCGTGGTTTTATAGTTGACGGTGAAAATCTGGCGCAAGCTATGCGCGGCTACTGCAGGTGCGAGCCGGCCGGCTGGGAGAAATGCAAGCGCCATGCCGGCCATGTGCGACGGCGATTTAAGTCGATCCGAATCGATAGTCTGGACGGTGATTATCGCTACTTCAGTCTCTACGCAATGCTGGCGCCGTGCCGTGAGGACACCTGCGTACCCGAAGCAAGCTAGTGGAATCTGGCTATTTGCCGTTATTTATTGTTGGTAATACCGTTGTGATCAGCTCGTCAGTTTCGCGCCGCTTACGCTCTTCGGGTGTTTCTTGAGGTGTATTTGTTTTTGATGGGTCATACGGCGTCGTTTTACCACGCTTCTTCTTTCCTAGTAAAGCTGCTATGACGACACCGATACCAATTCCGATTGCAAATTCCATATATCTATTATAACGCTTTGCAGTAATCCGATCATAACCACGGTGGTGGCACTTTTAGCTCTTGTGATTTCGGTCATCTCAATCTGGGCGGTGTCAGGTTAAACTATTTAATTTCTCGTAAATCGCCACCATGGCATACGTATCCAGTCCGCAGTATTCACGCAGATCGGCCAGTATCTGGTCTTTGTCAGCTCGTGTGCCGTCCACAACCGCCTCACGCCACGAACGACTAGCGGTCGAGCCCTCTTGGATACCAAGCTCTTCGTACGAAAGTTTAGGACAAAGTAGCGGTAATACCTTTTTAATTGAGTATTTACCTTTGAGCGCCTTGTCGAGGTACATGCGTTTACTGAATATGTCTGCCAGATCGACAGTTCGTTCGTTGAGGTCTTCAAAGAACGGAGCATGGGTTGGATATAACTTGGCATAGTCATTGTGACGTGAGCATTCAAAGGTTTTGTTCCACACGATAATCGACCCCTTGCTGCCGACATCCTTTTGTAGATACTCGATGACACTCTCGGCCGGGTTTGTATTGGTATCGTGGAGGTATTCGGTATGCGTGAGGTTGCCGCTCTCGTCCATGATGTGAAGCGAGTACTGAAAAACAACCTGCTGGTACGGAAAGGTGTGATTGAACGGTGGGAAGATATGATTGATTGACTCGTAGTCGAGGAAATAGGCTGGGAATTCGATATCGTTAAGAAAGTTCTTGATAGATTCTTTGTCAATAATAATCTCATCGAGTTTCGTGACTCGCACTTGATCTTGCTGATGAGCCTGGAGTTTAGTTGAGTCTGGGATATCTATGATGAGTTTTATGCCGTCGTCTTCGAGCTGGCCGATGAGCTTGTCTGTGCCAGCGCCCTTGTTTGAGGCGAGGTCGTAGATGCTGTACTCGGGGATATCCGGATGGAGCTTGTAGAATATCTCGCGGTAGTCACCGGCAGCGCCAAGCCCAACATAACGAAGCGAGTCGCTTGGCATCGTCTCGCTCTCCGCTATCTTTGCCGCTTCACGCATTTTATCTGGGGTGGCAAGTATTTCTTTATTGACTTTATCAGTGACATCAGTAAAAGCGGTAATGTCCTTAAGGCTAATATCTCCGCTGCGAAGATACTCTTTATTAGCGTGAAGTACTTGCGTAGTGCGTACCGGGAAACCGCTCCATTCAATAACGGTCTTTTGAAAAGCGAGGTCGCAGATATGCTCTTTATCTGGTGAAGTAGTGGCTTTAATTTCTGTCAGAGTGTAGGCATCGCCAACTTTTGTAATCGCATCGGCAATACAGAGGAAGTCGTCGTATAGAAAGGCGGCTTGCAGGATAGTATCGACACCTTGCTCAAGCAAGGTTTTCGTTTCATTCGCCCATTCCTGGATATCTGCATAGTCGTTATGGTCAAGATGAATCGCATCGGGGAATATCTGCTCGGCGAGTTTCTCAAACTCTCGACCCTCATCGATGATCGCTTGGGAGTTTTCGTCTGGTGCATCTAAAAAGTCTGGATCGTGCTTGCGGAGCCAGAGCCAGGCTGGGTGTTTGAGGTGGGTGATGTAGTCGGTTTTGGATAGCATAAGCTAGGCCCTATACTTATGTAAAAGCTTTGGGCTTGATTTCATGCGGTGACTCTCGAGCGATTTTAATCTTTTTTCAATATCTTCTATCCAATCCCATTTTGGGTGATACTTACTGTGTCGACGAGAAGTCTTTCTTAGTGCGGCTAGTCTAGACTTAAGCATATGCTCGTGCTGGTCTTCGTGACAAACCAGACAAAGATAAACTAGATTCTCAATGTCGTGAGAGCCTTTTTGAGATATGGGCAATATATGATGGGCTTCATGTCTTAAATCTCCCTCACCAGATAAATTCCTGGTGTCGTTGCACAAAAAGCATCCACCGTCCCTTATTCTTATGTACTCCCTGCGGACCTTCCAGTCCATCGGATATTTACTTGGCTTGCCTTTAAACATTCTGTAGCCGACACCTACCCTATGGGTGTGTCGGTCATTATCAAACCACTGTTGAAGTTCCTCATACTTTTTCTTGATTGCCTCCCTGAGTGCCAACTCTTTACTATATAAAGCATCTGCCTCCTTGTATTTTGTGAATGTACTATATGCAAAGCTTCCTGCACCGATGAACGCAATTAAGTGTATTAATCCGTTATGGTCAAAGACTGATTCGATAATCGGTATTGCAATGAATAGATACAGCAGAATGATCCCGCCTATCTTAAGAGTCACTAAAGTACCGTCTGGCTTCTCGGGCATAGGCTTATACCTAGCTTCAATTTCGGCATGCATTTCGACTGGTCTTATATTAGACTCTGGGCTAGGTGGACTCATAGCGACAATTATACAGCACCTTCAGGAAATTGACCTCCAGTCATCACCCCAGATGTAATTAACGACTCCCTACTTCACGTACTGTTCAATTATACGAGTCGAGCAAACGTATCAAGGTAGTATTCACTCCTGAAAATATTCTTATCTTTTAATGGCTATTTTCAAGCGGAATCTCCACCTGTGACACCTTTGCCATGCGACTCCGTGCTTTAACTCCGTTACATAAAGTAAAGGAGGAAGAAATGACTAGCGTAGCTCTAGAATCACAAACTGTAGCCACCGGGTATAACGGGTGGTGTAATCGGGAGACATGGGTGGTGAATCTGTGGCTAACAAATGACGAGTGCTATTACCAAGAGCTCTGCAGTATTATCAAGAGCTTTGACAATACAGACGAACAGGCCGAAGAGATCGAGCAGTATGTACACTGGATCATCGACGTAAATGAAGCGAGCATGACGACCGACTTGCTCTCCACCTCGCTCGGCAGAGTAAACTGGCATGAAATCACCAGAGCGAATCAAGAGTAGCTCCGAAACGTCCTAGGCATGACGGTAAACTGCCTTTATTGTCATGTTGTACGGAACTAAGTGGAGATGTGCAAGAGTCTTCCTCCCTCTGTCTCTTCAGTATACGGGTGAACCAAAACTATCAAGGTCGTATTCACACCCTAAGATATGAATCTTTTTTCTTTTAATTGAATATCTTAAGGGGAATCTCCACCTATGACAGCTTTGGTGTCATCCCGAGCCCTATCAGACAGAGAGGGAGAAAGCCCTCTCGTTAAGCAAGGAGGGTTATATGACCACAGAAGTAATACAAAACGAAACGTCAGCAAAGATAGCTGCGCTAAACGACGAGCACCGTCGCAGTATGCAAGGTTGTACCGTCACGAAAGGAATCGTGGCGATGGGATCCGCCGCCAACGAAGTATTTGTTGGTGTCAGGGATTATACGGACTTTAACGAAGATAACGATCCGTACGGTGAGCACGATTTTGGCTCACTGAAAGTAGCCGGAGAGAAAATCTTCTGGAAGATAGATTACTACGATGAGAATTTGAGTAAATGGTGCGATCCGCTCGATCCGGATTGTCAGCGAGTTCTCACCATCATGTTAGCCGAGGAGTACTAGCTCCTCGGTTTTAGTTTGGTGCGTTACGTCGTGGAGCTGGACGTTAAACAGCTCCGTTTTGGTTTAGTAGAAATTAAAGCATTGGAGTTTGAAATGAGTATTCAAGAAAATATTACCCGAGAAGAAATTAGTCACCGTGGCGGAGGCGTAGAGCTTGACTTAAGCGACTTTGGCTACGAAGATGAGTATTTGAGCGCCTATCAGAATTACTTAGGCGGCGGAATGCGTGGCGCGGTTGCCAACAGCTGCACTATTGAGGACTGGGAAATGGATGAGAAGCTGGTTCGGCTGGCAAGTGAGCTACGAGATTACTACGATGAGCGGCTCTACGAACTGGAGCTTGTCGATGAATATAACGAAGAGACGATAGGTAGGCTTGTGAGCTATCCGGGGCTTTAGCTGACCGTCCTAGGCAAGACGAAAAACTGCCTGAGCCAGGAAAGATATAGCGGGTAGACCATTTAAAAAGTCCTAAAGGACTATTTAAATGTCTATCCAACCAATAACATACAGGCATGTTCCATACTTACCCTCTCGGACATTCACATGCGTTCCGCAGTGAAGTCCTCAAGTGCAAGAATGAACCATACCAGGGACGCACCTACGGTACGACATCGGCTGATCATTGTTTAATAGTTGCCACGTCCAGTGCAGCAGTCGGCACGTACTGTCCGGTGGACAGAACGCACACGCCTGCCACACTCGACGGGCAACGAAATCCCGGGTCTTGTCTAATATAGAGCGATAGAGGCGTGACCATTACTCGCGCGCAAGCTTACGAGCAATCGTCACGCCAGTGTACTACTTGATAACTACGCGAATAGCTTAACGTATTCTTTCGGCTTAAGGGGTGATGACCATGGTGAGGCGACGGGTTCGTCGAATGACCCGAGAGTGGCGGCGAGAATTGGTAGCTCGCCCTCCTCTAGGCCCATGCTCTCTAGTTTCTTGCTGGTGGTATAGAGAAAGCTATACTTAGCAGAATGATCTTTTAGGATAAAGCATATAGTCGGGTAATTGTCGCCGTCCCATTCCCCTTCTTCACTGTGCGTAATAATCTCATCGAGGCGTTTACGGACGATATAAAGGGGTTTATCGTCAACAATTATTACTATAGCCTCTTTGCCCTCTGGAGTGCGTATATACATATCTGGACGGCTCTTAGGGAACTGTGTGAAGCGATTAATCTCTGTCTTGGAGAATATGTCTGAGCCTTCCGGGAGGTACTTCTTGATGGATACGTAGCACTGAATGAGCTTCATACTATGCTCGACAAAATCATTTGTCATTTCATCATTCTTGTATAGGGCATGGACGACAGACTCTTTGACATCCATAACCTTACGAGTGATTGTCACACCAGATTTATTCAAATAATAGTACGCCGGTTTACGATCTATTCTCCACTGCTCTTTATATACCTTGGTTACTAGACCTTTACTTACTAGCTGCTCTAAGACTTGATAGACACCCTCTCTACGAATACCCATAACCATTGCTAATAACCCTGCTGATACAAATCTAAACTTGAATAGTAATTTCAATATACGTTGCTGTTGACCTGATAGTTTTTGACTGTTTTCGTCACTACTCATCACTACTTCTCTCTCCTATACGTAGTATATATAAGAAGAGAGTAAAAAGTAAATGTATACTACTGTTAAATATTACCTGTTTACTACCTATGCACAGTTAGTAAATAATACATCATAAATATGTTTAATTAGTATTGCTTTTTATGTTAAATAGTAATACTATTTATATAGAGGTTGTACGTTAATAATTCGGCTAGATACGGATGCATATCATTAAAGAGTAATACATGTTAAAATAGGGACAAATGTCCAGAAAGATAGTTAGTATGCAAATCCGCGTAACCGACGACCTGCGTGAACGAGCGAAGGCCGTCGCAAAGCAAAAAGGACTCACATTGAGCGAGCTTATGCTTCAGTTGCTCGCAAGCACTGGAGATAAGCAGCTCAAGGACTTAGTAAAGAAAGAACTAAAAGAACGACCAAAGCCAGGACGACCCTGGGACAAATAAACCCCGCACCTAGTCGAATTATTAAGACGTAACCAATCTCGGAGCGTCTTTTTCGTTTCATGGAGGGTATATGGTAAGCAAAAAGTCATTCAAGGGTATTACGCAAAAACTTGTCGGTGTCATTACCGTCAATAATGAGCGTATCGAGGAGCTACGCCAGATACTTGAATCTGAACAGAATCGACCAGTCACCCACGAAGAAGCGAAAAACGTCGGAGAGAGTCTAATAACCGTATACAAGGTGCTCGCTGGTGACAGGGATATCTTAGGAGTAGCACGCACGGAGGGTAAAGATAATGAATAAGAAAAGCAGAGCTGTAATACTGGCTCGCGTATCGAGCAAGTCTCAGGAGGACGAGGGGTATTCCCTCGACTCTCAAGTAAAGCTCCTCACAGGATATTGTGCCAATAAGGGCTTTATAGTCGATAAGATATTTAAAATAGCCGAGACAGCATCAAAAGAACAGAGTCGCAGGATATTCAAAGAGCTACTTACCTACATGAATAAGAACGCCATATATCATCTGGCTGTCGAAAAAACCGACAGGCTGACTCGTAACATGAAAGACGCCGTTGCTATTGATGATTGGCTCAGTAAAGACGCCGGCCGCATGCTCCATCTCGTCAAAGAGAACATCCAGCTACACAAGGAGTCGAAGTCTGACGTTAAGTTTATGTGGAATATCCACTTAGCTGTTGCTAAGAAGTACACTGACAACCTACGAGAAGAGGCTATGAAGGGCTGGGCGGAAAAGTTAGCACAAGGATGGCTACCGGCAGTTCCTCCCGTTGGGTATATGACCGTGACTGATCACGGTAAACGTATACATGTTCCAAACCCGGCCACAATGAACTCAGTTAGGGCGATGTTTGAGCTATACCTAAAACCCGGCCAGTCGATCGAGTCTGTTGCTGCAAAGATGCGAGAGATTGGACTAACAACACGCAACGGTAGACCGATACCAGAAAGTCACGTACATAAAATACTTCTAAATCCCTTTTACATAGGGATTAATCGTTTTAATGGACAGGAATACCCTGGTGCTCAAACACCAATAGTAAGGCGCGAAGTGTGGGAGGCCGTACAAGATAAGCTGCACGGTAAGCGACCTAAAAAACAGGTACGGCACAACGTATCCTTAAAAGGAGTTGTTACCTGTGCGACTTGTGGCAGTCAGGTTTCATGGCAACTACAGAAAGGTCGTTACTACGGAGCTTGCCAACGTCGTGATGAGCGATGCAAGAACCGTAAGTATAAATATATCCGCGAAGATGTAGTACAAGAGGTTGTAAAGCAGGAGCTTGAGCGCCTTCTGTGCCCTTCTCAGAGTATTCTAGAGTGGGTTGTTGAGAGTATGCGTTCTGACGTCGAGAAAGCCGCGGACAACCGCGCAGAAGTCGAACAGAGCACGAAGGCGCGCATAGAGCGTATTAAGTCTATGGACGAAGCCCTATACGACGACAAGCTTGCAGGCGTCATCACACAGGAGCGATACGAAGCTAAGCACGAGTCATTCATGAACGAGATTGAAACCCTAGAGCTTGCTATGGCGTCGTTTGATAGTAGCGTCACAGAGCGTAAACGACGCGGCATATACATGCTAGAACTATCGCAACGAGCAGCTAAATACTACGACGAAAAGGACGATGACGAGAAACGCCAGATTTTGATAGAACTGTTCGAAAGTATCATATTCAAGAACGATGCTGTATCTGTTAATTTAAAGGATCGTGCCGAACTGATCGCTAAATATAGTTCGAAAACACGCGAATTATTAGGAACACAAAAATCAAATGATAGAACTTTTACAAATAGTGAAAATAACAGGGGTCAAAATAACGAAAAAAGCGCCGAAAATGCGCTTTATCCATTATGGCAGGCGTTCATAGATGAGTTAGAGACCGAAATAGATAGCTTTGACTTTCTAAATGGTGAGCTCAGTACTCTTCTTGCCTTGTAGTTGGTAGAATATACCTACACGGTTGGAGGGTCAAATTATGAAGCTTTCAGAAGAGTCATATGCAGAGTTCAAACGAATAAGCGACGAGCAAGGCATAAAGTACAAAGATGATGTAGATATGCGGAATCAGGCTAATTCGCTTGTGAGGCTTGTTAAAACGCTTCAGGAAGGGCATTTTGAGCGAGAAGGTTGGAAGCAAAGGCTCAAAGATGACCCAAAGGGCTTTTCGTTTGAGAGCAAGGGTCGCAATTGTTCATTCTGCAAGCAAACTGTCTGGGGAGACATATGGTACGACAAGAACGGCCTAAAGTGTCTGGGTTGCCAAGAGGCATTCGACACCAAACTCTTTCCTCAATATGTGTTCACAGATAAAAAGAATGAGAAACACATTACTCCTGACTCCCTTGCAGACCTTTGCAAGCTACCTACTCAGACTATCCACGGTTTAATTCGTAGAGGCAAGATTAAAGCACGAAGTGCAAAGAGTGGTAAATCGATTATCTTGAAGAGAGAAAATCCCAATGTCGGCGAGGTGCTTCACGAGGCAATCAAAAAGCGACGTCTGACTCTTGAGAAGAAAAACAGAGATAAGAAGCTCACAGATGAAGAGCTCAAGAACCTAACAGGATATTTTGATACTCTGATCCAGATTGACCAAGAACAGAAACGTAAGAAGAAGAACGAGACTAGTCCGTCTTAAATTTTGCGAGAGTCATATCGAACAAAGCAATATTATCAATGTTCCCATTATCTGCTAGTATGGGCTGTTTATTAACGAAATGGCACTTGACCGATATGACAGTGTCTCCATCTTCGTGATTTTTCACATCAAGAAAAAGCAAACAGCCAATCGCAGCAAAATTTACGTGCTCGTTTACGATTTCTGTTGCGTCTTTAAGATCAAACGAAAGGGATGTATTCTCTGAGTCTGAAGAATACGGGAGAATTAACACCCCACATATAGTGCCTTCTCCTTGGAAGTGTTTACTAAATTTTGGCATCTTCTTTTGCAAGAGGTCAATCAAGCTATCAAACTTATCTTTGTATGGGTTAATCATCAGTGATTTAAGCTCGATTGGTATGGTGTCGACTTAGTCGATGGCTTCTCGGCACCCAATGGAACGTGCTCATAAATAAATCCATCCCAGCTTTCCTTACCAGTGAAAAGTTTCATACTCTCGCCTTGCTTAGCTCTTTGCCACGCAGGTACAAATTTCAAGCCTTTTGATTGGCTTATTGATCTGGCAATCATCAGAATAGCTATGAGGTCATCGATTCTCTGGTTGGGTTCGAATTTATATTGACTCAGCTCTTTTACCTTATCGGCACGAGCCTTAAGAATCTTT
>OEIV010000964.1_pt1 | contig 14232 bp, 10 predicted proteins | sample 1539231 | NCBI WGS metagenome assembly OEIV01 (sample SAMN03794762, study PRJEB22550) | activated sludge metagenome | feature: wastewater treatment plant; material: activated sludge; isolation source: Wastewater treatment plant of a petroleum refinery complex | place: Argentina: Buenos Aires ...
CCCACTTTTACGCGTGCCACTCCGCAAGTCGGACCTGCGACACCTCAAGCCAAGCGCCCAAGCCCCGGAAATGAGGTCGAAGGTGATCGAATCTCGCTTCCATGGCGATCGCGCCGAATCCCGGGAACTGCCCCGTTCGAATCCTCTGCGTCCGCTGCTTCCTAGGATTGAGTGACGTTTTCGACGGGGGATCCTGACAGGGTTCGCTCCGCGGGCGTCTGAAAGATCGGGGGTTGGATTGCCGGGAGTTGACATGTCCAAAAGCCGCACCGAACACGACGATTCCGCCCAGGCCATGCCCGACGTGCAGGCGTCGCACGACGTGCGCCGGGTTGCGATCGATCGGGTGGGCGTGAAGGACGTGACGTACCCGATGCGCCTGCGCACGCCCGACGGCGGCGAGCAGACGACGGTGGCGAGTATCAACATGTACGTGGCGCTGCCTCACACGCAGAAGGGCACGCACATGAGCCGCTTCCTCGAGGTGCTGAACGACAAGTCGAGCGAGCCGATCCGCCCGGATCGGATCTCGGAGGTGGCGCGGGCGATCTGCGAGCGTCTGAACGCCGAGGAGGCGCACTTTGAGGCGTCGCTGACGTACTTCATCAAGAAGCTCGCGCCCGTGACCAAGCAGGCGGGGCTGATGGACTATCGCGTCACGTTCGAGTGCAGCGCGAACCACCACACCGACTTCATCATGGGCGTGTCCGCGCCGGCGACGAGCCTGTGCCCGTGCTCGAAGGAGATCAGCGAGTACGGCGCGCACAACCAGCGCTGCCGGATCGAGGCGAAGGTGCGGTTCAAGGGCCAGCTGTGGATCGAAGAACTGGTGCAGCACCTCGAGAACGCGGCGTCGCACCCGGTGTATGCCGTGCTGAAGCGCCCGGACGAGAAGTTTGTGACCGAGCGGGCGTATGACAACCCGAAATTCGTCGAGGACATCGTGCGCGACCTGGCGGTGGCGCTCGACAACGACGATCGGATCACGTGGTACTCGATCAACTCCGAGAACTTTGAGTCGATCCACAACCACAACGCGTTCGCGCAGGTGATCCGCGACAAGCGGAAGAGCTCCTAAGCCCGCCCGCGAGTTGCTGGGGGCGATCGTGCCTGAATGTCGTTGACCTTCGGGGTGCGGGCCCGCTCTCTATGATTCCTCGTGGCAAACACGCGACCCAAGGTGCTGGTGGCGATGTCGGGCGGCGTGGATTCGTCAGTCGCGGCGGCGCTCTTGGTGCGCCAGGGCTTTGACGTCGTCGGCTGCTTCATGCGCCTGGGCTCTCCGGGAGAATCGCTCGACCAGCTCCTGCCCGGCGAGGCGTGCGACCTTCCCAGCGGGGGAGCGGGGAACGACACGTCCAAAGGCAAGCCTGGCGTGAAGATCGGGCACCAGGGGTGCTGCTCGGTGGGCGACGCGGCGGACGCGCGGCTGGTGGCGGCCCAGCTCGGCATCCCGTTCTATGTCTGCAACTTCAAGAAGGACTTCAACCGCATCATCGACTACTTCGCGGGCGAGTACGAGGCGGGACGCACACCCAATCCTTGCGTGCGCTGCAACGACTGGCTGAAGTTCGGCAAGCTGCGTGAGTACGCCGCCCAGATCGGCGCGGAGTTCGTCGCCAGCGGGCACTACGCGCGGGTGGGGCGCGATGAGAGCGGCGAGCATCGCCTGTTCCGGGGCTATGACTCGGACAAGGACCAGAGCTATGTGCTGTTCGGCGTGCCGGGCGAGCACCTATCGCGCCTGATGCTCCCGATCGGCGGGTTCGAGAAGCCGATGGTGCGCGACATGGCGCGGCTCTTCGGACTGCCGGTCTTCGACAAGCCCGACTCGCAGGAGATCTGCTTCGTGCCGGACAACGACTACGCGGGCCTGCTGGAGCGCCGGAATCCGGCGCTCGCCCGCGAGGGGCGCGTGCTCGACGCGGAGGGTCGCGAGGTCGGCACGCACGAGGGGCAGCATCGATACACGATCGGTCAGCGGCGCGGCCTGTCGGTCTCGCTCGGATACCCGGTGTATGTCGTGAGCAAGGACGCCGCGAGCAACACGGTGGTCGTGGGCCCGCGCGAGATGCTCTCGTCGGCGCGGTGCGAGGCGGGAGAGGCCAACTGGCTGGTCGACGAGTGGGAAGGCCCACGCCGGGTCTATGCCAAGTTCCGCTACAACTCCGAACCGGTTGAAGCGGTCGCGACCATCGAAGCCGACGTGTCGAGGCCCGGGCCTTCGGGGCGCGCGGGCGCGTTCTCGGTCGTGTTCGCCGAGGCGCAGTTCGCGGTCGCGCCCGGGCAGGCGATCGTCCTCTTTGACGAAGAGCACCCCGATGTGGTGCTGGGCGGAGGGTGGATAACGCGCGCGTGGCGCGAAAAGTCCGACCCGGCCGAACCCGGATCCTGAACGCGCTGACGCTCGCGTCTCAAGATCGTAAATCGAGCGGTCGATGCTCCGTGCGGCCAAGCGGCCCCTTCACGGAGTATTTGCCATATGCGTATCAAGATTCTCTGCGTCGTTACTCTTCTGGCGGCCGCGGGCCTCCCCACGGCGATTGGCTCGTCGCTCATCAGCCCGCCGGAGCACGCGACGCCCACGCAGCCGGCCGCCAAGCCCAAGCACGAAACCACCAAGTCCGAAACCAAGCCCGAGTCGAAGTCCGCGACAAAGTCGAGCGGCAAGGCCTCGACCGGCACGAAGACCGACAAGACCGACGGCAAGGTCGAGGGCAAATCGGAAGGGAAGCCCGAGGCGGACAAGGACGCGCACGCGGAGAACGACCTGGCCGCGGGGTCGCACGATGAGCCGAATGCGAACGCGCCGAGCAAGCCCGTGACGAAGATGACGTCGAACGTCTCGGCGGACGGAACGATCACGGCGGAGCAGGCGCTTGCGTTCCTGACCGAGGGCAACGCACGCTGGGTCGCGAACACGCCCCTGGCGCCGAACACCGACTCGTCGCGTCGCGCCGACGTCGCGGAGAACGGGCAGAAGCCGTTCGTCACCGTGCTCACCTGCGCCGATTCGCGTCTGCCTGTCGAGCGTCTGTTTGATCGCGGCGTGGGCGACGTCTTCGTCGTGCGCGTCGCGGGAAACGTCGCGGGCGGCAGCGAAACGGGCACGATTGAATACGGCGTGGGTCACCTGAAGACGCCGCTGCTGGTGGTCATGGGGCACACCAAGTGCGGCGCGGTCGCGGCCGCCGCCAGCGGCGCAGAGTTGCACGGGCACATCGCGGACCTCGTGTCGCAGATCACGCCGGCGGTCGATCGCGCCAAGCGCGCGAACCCGAATCTGACGGGCGCCGATCTGGCGGCGGCCTCGGTGAAGGAAAACGTGTGGCAGACGGTCTTCCAGCTCTTCAAGAACAGCCCCGAGTGCCTCGAAGCGGTGCAGAGCGGCAAGCTGAAGGTCGTGGGCGCGGTGTGCGATATCTCGACGGGGAAGGTCGAGTGGATGGGCGAGCACCCGTGGCAGAGCGAGCTGATCGCGGCGTTTGCGCCCAAGGCCGGTCACAGCGCCCAGGCGTCGAACAACGCGACGCATGATTCGCGCGCCGACCAGCACGCCACGCAGAGCGAAAGCACGGCCCAGCCGGCGACTCAGACCGCGTCGCACGGCGAGCATGACAAACACGACGAGCACTGAGCCGTCGGTCCGAGGGGTTGATAGCTTGTGATCCTCCGTTGTCGCCGTGCCTCCTTGGTGCGGCGATTTCTCATTGCGAACACGGCGCGTCGTTGGTATATTGACGGCGGGGTCCGCCGATCTCTCCGGCGGCTGCTTCGTGTCTCGGCGCGGGGTTCTCTCGCGTCACATCTCGTGGGGTTCGCATGGTTTCTGCACGCGCGGAAGACTTTGACGTTGCCATCATCGGCGGCGGGCCGGCGGGTTCAACCTGTTCCACGCTCCTCAAGAAGTACAATCCGGCCCTGAAGGTGCTGGTGGTCGAGAAAGAAAAGTTTCCACGCGAACACATCGGCGAGAGCCAGCTCCCGCCCATCACGCCGGTGCTGGAAGAGATGGGCGTGTGGGACAAGGTCGAGGCCGCCAATTTTCCGATCAAGATCGGCGCGACGTACCGCTGGGGCTCATCGCCCGACCTGTGGGACTTTGAGTTCATCCCCGCCAAGTACTTCGTGAGCCAGGAGCGTCCGTCGAAGCTGACGGCCCAACGCCGCATGCTCGCGTTCCAGGTCGAGCGCGCCATCTACGACAAAATCCTGCTCGACCACGCCAGGGAATGCGGCGTGGATGTGCGCGAAGAAACGTCGGTTTCCGACGTGCTCAAGACCGGCGACCATGTGGACGGATTCGTGCTGGGCGACGGCACGACCATCCGGGCACGCCACTACATCGACGCCTCCGGCAACGTGGGGCTGATGCGCCGCGCCCTGGGGATCGACATCACCAGCCCGACGAGCCTCCGCAACATCGCGATCTGGGATTACTGGGAAAACGCCGAGTGGGCCGTCAACATCGGCACGGGCGCCACGCGCGTGCAGGTGCTCTCGATCGGCACGGGCTGGATCTGGTTCATCCCTCTCTCGCCCACGCGGACCAGCGTCGGGTTCATCGTGCTGGCGGACTATTACAAGCAGCGCGGCATCTCGCCCGAGGAGATGTACTGCGAGGCTCTGTCGAAGGAGCCAAACCTCCAGAAGCTCCTGCGCAACGCCAAACGCGACGGCAAGGTGCGCACCACCAAGGACTGGTCGTTCTACTCCAACCGCATCGCCGGCGACAACTGGTACATCATCGGCGAGGCGGCGGGTTTCGCGGACCCGATCCTGGCCGGGGGCCTGACGCTGGCGCACACCGGCGCTCGCCAGTGCGCGTACTGCATCCTGGAGAGCGATCGCGACCCTTCCGGAACCAAGTGGCTCAAGACCAACTACGAGCGCTCGCAGATCGACCGCGTGAAGCAGTACATCCGCTTCGCGGACTTCTGGTACGCCGCCAACGGACAATTCGAAGACCTGCGCGAAACGACCAAGAAGATCGCCGCCGACGCGGGCCTGGAGCTGAACCCGCGCGAGGCGTTCCGCTGGCTCTCGCTGGGCGGATTCCTGCTGGAGGACGTCTTCCTCCCGGCCGTCGGCGGGCTGGATCTTTTGGCCACCAAGGAGATCACCAAGATCTTCTGCGGCACCAGCGAAGTGCAATGGGAGCTCAACAAGTTCACGCACTTCAAGCTCAACCTGATGGGCGCCACCCAGGAAAAGGTGCCGATCTATCACCAGGGTCGAGTGCTCCGAACCGAGGCTTACAAGCGCGGCGGCCGTATCCTTCCCATGGTCATGCTCTTCAAGTCCGTCGCCGAGACGCTCCGCACCCAGCAAGACGCCCGCGCCCTCCACGCGGCGTTCCTCCAGCTGTCCGAGTCGTTTTCGCGCCAGGGCTTGCCGGGCTCGATTGGGCAGCTCTACGGCACGCTCGAAACCATGCTCATCGACAACTGGGTCACGGGGCGCGTCGAGGCGGGCAAGCCGACACTCAACTTCGACCCGCTCAAATACCTCGACCCCACCATCCACGCCAATCGCGACAACAAAGACCTCGCCGGTTCGGCGGGCTGAATCTCGCCAAGCAACCCGCCAGGCGCAACACAACCAGGCACTCCGGGAAGCGCGGAACTTGGACGGACGCAGAACGAGTGTGTGCTCACCGGGCACGTCGACCCGATTCCACGGACGCGTCCGGGACTATCGCGCGGGCGAATCGACCGGCGGCGTGGCCTCGGACGCGCTCTTCTCACCCGCATTGCCCTTGTCCGGCGCGGGCGCTTCCAGCGGCTCGGCGCCGGGCGTCGACTCGGTCTCCAGCCCCGCGGCCTTCCATTCTCGAATCCCGCCGAAGATAAGCCGCACCTCGTCGTATTCGAGCTCAAGCAGTTTCTTGGTGACGCTGCGCGCGAGGATCGCGGATCGATCGGCGTCGTAGACGACCAGCGTGGAAAACTCTTCCAGCTTCGGGTCGCGCTTCCTGACCTTGTTCAGGTCGGGGAGGCGGAGATTGATCGCGCCGGGGAGCCGCTCGGCCTCGAATCGCTTGCGCGAGCGCGGGTCGATCAGAACCACGCGGTCCGGATTCTTGGCCCTCTCGTTCACCATCGCCCTCAGTTCCGCCAGCTCGATAGGCTTGATGTCCTTGTCGGTGATGTTGGTCTCGCACGCGCCCAGAAAGAGTGCGGCGGCGGCGAGTCCCACACAGGTCAGCACGCGAACCTTGTTCATGGGCACAGCGTACCCCGCGAACGAACCCGCCGCCCGAACGCCCCGGAGGACCGAGATGAACCCCAGCAAATCGTTCCTGAGCCTTTTGCCTTCCGACGCCGGACCTGAGGCCCGGCGAAGGTCAGAGTTGACGCCAGCTCGGCACGACGCGCGGGCACGGCCCGAAGCGGGGAGCGAACGAAAACCTCGATCATTCGTTCCCGTCGTCGCCGTGGGGTGGCTTGGCGCGAATGTCATTCTGGCCGGCTGTGCCGCCCAGGCAACCGCGGCGAACGAAACGAGGCCCGCGACGACTGGCGCGCCCTGGGGAAGATTGACGCACGCCCAGGTCGAGGTGCTGCTACCCAAGGCCGTCGTGCCGGGAAGCACGATGGACGTGGGCGTGAGGTTCACAATCGAGAAGGACTGGCACCTGTATTGGAACGGGCAGAACGACAGCGGCACGCCGATCGAGATCGAGTTGAGGATGCCGGCAGGATTCAAGGCCAAGCAGACTCTGTGGCCCGCGCCGGAGCGCTTGGTCGAGCCGGGCGGGATCTTGAATCACATCTACGAGCGAGAAGTAATCCTGATCGTGCCCGTGGAAGTCGCCAAGGACGCGAATGTTGGCCCGGCCGAAATCGCGGTCGAATCGAAGTGGCTGGCCTGCAAGGAGGCGTGCGTGCCCGAATCGGGCGGCGCCAAGGCGACCCTGAAGGTTGACGCGGTGCCGGCCGCTCATGCGGCGCTGTACGTCCACGAAGCCGTCGCGAAGGTCCGAGCTGCGTTGCCGATTGAATTGGCGAAAGACGACCCGCGGGTGAAGGCCTCGATTGACGGGCGTCGGGCGACCATCCAAGCCCCCGACGCCAGGGAAATCGCCTTCATGCCGGGGTCCGACTGCACCCCAGTGAAAACCCTGGCTGAACGGGGCGTGGCTAGGTCCGATAAACTCGAGATCGAGTTGGCAGAAGGCCCGAATACCATCCGAATATCAGGAATTGTTCGGGTCGTGAACTTAGAGGGGGTTCGAGCGTACTATCACATCGACACCTACGCGGGGGCACGCCCCGAAAGTGGGCAAGATCGCCCGTGATCCGGGCGTTAGACGGCATGGATTGATGCACTCGGGAACATCTGGTCGAAGTCTGGCGGCCGACGGAGCGGCTTGTTGCTGTCTCTCTGGCCCGCCCTGCTGATCGAAGGTCGAAACACACAAGGAGACGATTCGATGAAACAGCTTTGGAGCCTCGTTGCGGTGGCGGCGATCGCCATGAGCGCGTCGGTGGTGGCCCAGGAAGGCGCCAAGCCCGCCGCCAAGCCCGGCGAGAAGCAGGTCCAGCCCGCCCAGGACGGCAAGAAAGAGGCCAAGAAGGACAAGGCCGAGCTGAAAATCGGCGACAAGGCGCCGGAGTTCGCGCTCAAGGACACCGAGGGCAAGGAGCACTCGCTTTCGTCCCTCTCGGGCAAGATCGTGGTGCTCGAATGGTTCAACCCCGACTGCCCCTTCGTCGTGAAGCAGCACGAGAAGACCAGCGTCATGGCCGACCTGGTGAAGAAGTACGGCGACAAGGTGACGTTCCTGGCGATCAACAGCTCGGCGCCGGGCAAGCAAGGCTCGGGCGCGGAGCGGAACACCAAAGCCAAGACGGATTGGAAGATCGACTTCCCGATCCTGCTCGATGAGACGGGTGAGGTGGGCAAGGCGTATCAGTCGAAGAACACCCCCACCATGTACATCGTCGACGCCAAGGGCAACCTGGCTTATTGGGGCGCGATCGACGACGACAGCGGTGCGGAGAAGGCCGGCAAGACGAACTACGTCGCCAAGGCCCTGGACGAACTGCTTGCGGGCAAGCCGGTGTCGCAGAGCAAGACCAAGCCCTACGGCTGCAACGTGAAGTATTGATTGCGGGCGCGTAGGATCGGCATGATTGGCGGACGGACCAGGCCGCGATCGGCCGATACAACGGAAGATGCGCCGGGGCCTGGCTGACGCCGGGCCCCTGCTTTTGACGGAAGGCACGGAGGCACGCTGATGTCGCTGGTCGGATTCCTCTCCTCGCTGATCGATCTCCTGCTCGTAATCGTGGGTTTTGGCCTCATCATCTTCCTGCACGAGCTTGGACACTTCGTGGCGGCCCGCTGGGCGGGGATCCGCGTGCTGGCGTTCGCCATCGGCTTCGGGCCGGCGCTGTTCTCCTGGCGCAAGGGGATCGGGCTGCGCGCGGGATCGAGCGAGGCCGAGGCCGTCAATCGATTCCGGGCGGGCGAGCGGAGCATCAGCCCGACGGAGTATCGCCTGAACTGGCTCCCGTTCGGCGGCTATGTGAAGATGCTGGGCCAGGACGACGCGGACCCGACGGCGCGCAGCGACGCGCCCGACAGCTACCAGTGCTGCGTGCCGTGGAAGCGGATGATCGTGATCTCGGCGGGCGTGGTGGCTAACCTCATCACGGCGGCGATCCTGTTTGTGATCGTGTTTTCGGCGGGACTCAAGACCGAACCGGCGAAGATCGGCGCGGTGTATCCGGGCACGCCGGCGGCGGCGGTGGTCGCGCGGAACGCGGCGGAGTTGGGCGTGGCCGAGCCGGGACTGCGTCCGGGCGACGAGATCGTGGAGATCGACGGCGACGCGCCGCGCTCGTTCCAGGACATCATTCTCGCGGCCGCGATGGCGGAGCGCGATGTGCCGGTGGACATGGTGGTGAAGCGTCCGGGCGTGAGCGGCCTGCTGTCGTTCCGGATTACGCCGGAGATCGGGCCGCTGTCGGGCTTGCTGGAGTTTGGGTTTGCGCCGGCGCGATCGGCGAAGGTGTTTAGTTCGAATCGCGAGGAAGATCGCACGCTTATCACGGAACAGCTCGGCAAGCTCGGGCTGGCGGGCGTGCGCCCGGGCATGACGCTGATGCGTGCGGGGAGCATCACGAACGTCCTGTCGGGCGAGGATCTTCGGCGCGCGATCGACGCCTCGGGCGGTCGACCGATCGAGCTGGAGTTTGCGGACGGCGGCACCAAGCAAATCGCCAGCATCCGGCCCGAGCCCGCGCTGCAGGACTCGAAGGTCACGCTTCCCTCCGGCACGACGACGATTCTGACCAACCTGCTCGGGCTGACCCCCGTGATGACCATCTCGCCCGATGGCGCGGGAAACGGCACGGGCGCGGAGTATCCGAATCAGCGGGCGGAATCGCAGGGATTCAAGTCGGGCGACATCTTTGTGCGGATCGGCGCGGTTGAGTTCCCCAGCCTTGCGCAGGGGATCGCGGAGATCAAGGGGAGCGCGCGGAAATCGGTGCCCGTGACGGTCGCGCGGGCCAAGGGCGATGGATACGAACTGGTCGACATTATCGCCAAGGTTGATTCCGACGGGCGCATCGGCTTTGTGCCGGGCGACACGGCGGAGAGCAGCACGCTGCTCGCGATGCCGCCGACGAGCGTGGTGAACGTGGAAACTGGGAGCACGCCCCGAACGACGAGCGCCGCGGCGGTGATCACGCGCCCGGGGATGAAGCTCGCACGGGTCGCGGGCACGCCGGTCGCGAACCTGCTGGAGGCGCGCGAGGCGCTGCGTGCGGCGACCAAGGACGCGGCGGCGGCGGGAAAAGACGCGACGGTCGCGCTCGATCTTGACGAGGGCGTGTTCACGACGGGCGGCGCGCACCGCGTGACGATGGACTGGCGGATCGACGCGTCGGACGTGAAGGCGCTGCACGCGCTGACGTGGGCCGCCAAGGTCTCGCCGGGGATTTTCGAGCCCGAGGAGATCCTGCTGAAGGGCGACGGTCCGATCGACGCGATCCGGATCGGTCTGGGCGAGACGCACCGCGTGATGCTCAACACGTACGTGACGTTCGCGCGACTCTTCCAGGGCACGGTGAAGATCGAGCACCTGAAGGGCCCGGTGGGGATCGCGCACCTCGGGAGCAAGGTGGCGTCGCGCGGATTTGTCTGGCTGCTCTTCTTCCTGGCGCTGATCAGCGTGAACCTGGCGGTGGTAAACTTCATGCCGCTGCCGATCGCGGACGGCGGGCAGTTCCTGTTCATCCTGGCGGAGCAGATCCGCGGCAAGCCGGTGCCAGCGGGGTTCCAGAACGCGACAATGATCGCGGGGCTGCTCCTGATCGCGGGGCTGTTCCTGATCCTGACGTACAACGACATCGTGGGGATTCTGAAGCACTGAGCGGCAGACAAATGGCCGAGTGAAGAAAGAAAAGAGACGAAGTGGCGGAGTGAACTGCGTGCCGCGCGTTGCTGGAATCGTGTGAATCGCGTGTGCGGACGTTATGCTTGAAGCAGCCGGCGGCCCTCGCCGACAGACGCGGGACGCACGCCACGCGAGAGTTCATGGATCGCATGCTCGAATCACTCCCGGGCCTTCTGCTCTTGCTTGGCGAGGGGCTGTTGGTCGCGCTTGGGGCGTTGATCGCGCACACCGCGTGGACGACCACGCACCCGCCGCGGCGGACGTTTGCGACGGCGCTGGCGGCTGGCCGCCCGACGGACCCCTCGAAGCTCGACACACCTCTGGCGTTCGAGGAGTGGACGTTCCGCGCGGCGCGGGGCTCGCGATCGCTGGAGTTTCCCGTGTGGGACATCAAGGGTCGGCACGAGTCGGGGCCGGTCGTGATCCTCACGCATGGCTGGGGAGATTCGCGGATCGGGGCGCTCTCTCGCATCCCGAGCCTGGCGGATCGCGCGTCGCGGATCATCGCGTGGGACATGGCGGGGCACGGCGAGGCGCCGGGCACCTGCTCGCTCGGGCATCGCGAGGGTGACGACCTGCTCGCGCTCATCGAACGCCTGGGGCGCGAGGGGGAGATCGTGCTCTTTGGCTGGTCCTTCGGCGCGGGCGTGTCGATCGCGGCCGCGGCGCGGGTGAACGAGTTGAAGGACCCGCCCACGATCTCGGGCGTGATCGCGGAATCGGCGTCGCGGTTCGTCGACACCGCGCCGCGGAACGTGATGATCGCCAAGGGCCTGCCCCATCGCGTCAACCTGCCGATCGCGCTGCGGTGGATCGGGTGGCGCTGCGGGGCGGGGGCGCGCTGGCGCGGCGCTGATCGCGTTCCCATGGCCGCGATGGCCTCGTGCCCGCTGCTCTTCATTCATGGGCAGGATGATCCGATCTCGCCTCTGGACGATGCGTTTTCGCTCGCGGGGGCGGCCAAGAACGCCCGCGTCGACGTGATCCCCGGCGCGGGGCATGTGGGACTGTGGAGCGAGCCGGCGAACCGGGCGCGGTGTGAATTGGCGCTGGATTGGGTGCTGCCACGGATGGCGGAGCACAGCGAATAGTCGCCGGCCGCACCGCCCGGCCGCGCTCGCTGCGGTGCCTTCTCCTTCAGAACGCGCGATCGACAGGGCGCGCGGCCACACTCGTACCCTACGCTTGTTGTGCATGGCACACGCGCCGGGCGCCCCAACTCCACCGTTCGACGCACGCGCTCGTCGCACGCAGCGCACGGTGCTGCTCGGGCTGGTCGTGAACATCGTGCTGGCGATCACCAAGCTGATCGCGGGGCTCATCGGAAACTGCTACGCGCTGGTCGCCGACGCGATCGAGTCCATCGCGGACATCCTGGGCTCGGTGGTGATCTGGGGCGGGCTGCGCGTGGGCTCGCGCCCCGCCGACGACAACCACGCGTATGGACACGGCAAGGCCGAGGCACTCGCGGCGATGGTCGTCGCGGGGCTGGTCTTCTTCGCGGGCATCGGCATCGCGGTCAAGGCGGTCGGCGAGCTGGTCACCCCCCACCACGCGCCGGCGCCGTTCACGCTCGCGGTGCTCGTTGTGGTCGTGATCGCCAAGTGGGTGATGTCGCGCTACACGGCCCACGTCGCGGCGCAGGAGGCCTCGGACGCCACCGGCATCGACGCGTGGCATCACCTTTCCGACGCGATCACGTCGCTGGCGGCGTTCATCGGCATCAGCATCGCGCTCTTCGGCGAGAGGATGCTGTGGCACAGCGACGAATGGGCCAAGGCCGATGATTGGGCCGCTCTGCTCGCGTCGGGCGTAATCATGCTCAACGGCGGGCTGATGGCACGCCGGCCGCTGCGCGAGTTGATGGACACCGAGCCGGACGGGGTGAAGGGCGAGGTGTGCGAGACGATCCGCGGCGTGGAGGGCGTGCGCGGGATCGAGAAATGCCGGGCGCGTTCGAGCGGCGGGCGGCATTACCTCGAGATTCACGTGGAGGTTGATCCCTTGATGAGCGTGCGTGAGGCGCACGCGATCACGGGGAAAATCAAGGCCGCGGTGCGGACCAAGCACCCGCGCGTTGCGGACGTGCTGCTGCATGTTGAGCCGTATGAGACTGAAACGGCGCCTAAATAGCGCCCGCCTCTACAGTCGAATGAATCGGAGGTGGCGGACGCACGCCGCAACGTGGTCGCTCACTTCCGCGTGCTCGCAAGATCGAGAACGGCCTGGAGCGCCCGATCTTCTCCGCCGACGACATAGTCGCCGGGGCTTGGCGGAACGGAGATGTCGGGCTCAACGCCGCGGCCGTCAAGAAGGGCGCCGTCCGGCGCGAACGAGATCATGGAGGAGAGACGTATCGAAGCGTTCCCGATGCGGTGGGAGATCGCCATGCCGCTTCCGCCCGCCGAAGGACGCCCGACCAGGGTCACGCCTTCGATCTCCTTCATGGCCATCAGGAAAACATCGGTAGCACTGAAGCACACATTGTCCATGAGGACAAAGACGCGCCGGCCGGGCTGCCACCATCGGCCCTCGGCCCGCGGCGCAACCACGCCGACATACCAGCCTGTGAACAGATCATCGGGGAGATGAAGCTTGGCGGCGTGGGGCGCGGCGCGCTCGAGGAGAGCCTCGGCCGCCCGGCGCTCGGCGCCGGTCAGGGTCTCGACGCGCCGGAGAAACCTCGTCGCCATCCGCTCTTCGATCGCTTCCCGGCTTTCCTGGAGGCGTAGCGCACGAACGGCGTTGTAGGCGACGGGCGCGTGGGCTTCGGGCATCACCATGCTCGCAAGAAGCAGCGGCACCTCTCGATTGCCCCCGCCGTTGCCGCGAACATCGATAATGAGCGTGTCGCACGAAGCAAAGTCGCTCATCCTCCGGCGGACGAGGTCGACAACGGTCGGGCCGCCGTCCATCTGGGCGAGGCGGAGGTACCCCACCCCGGGCGCGATCGCGGCGCTCTCACGCCGGGGCCATTCGCCATAGGTCGGCTTTCGGATGACGGTGTTGAGCGTGAGTTCTCGGCGGTCCTCGGGTGCCGCGTCGACATGCGGGGCAAGCAACACCCGGAGCGTGGAGGCATCTCCGCTGCACGCCAGCCACGCGGAACGAAGCAGGCGGCAGGCTCGCTCGCGTGTCAGCGCCGCCGAACCATCCGCGATGTATGCCGGGGCGCCCCCGATGATCTCTTCGATGGGTGTTCCGTTGATCGCGACCACGAAGGGGCGGACGGGATCGAGAAAGCCACCGCGGTCGGGGCTGACGCCGACAATCGCGGTTCCCGGCTCATCACCCATTGGGCACAGAAGCGCGGGCAGGTATCGCGGAGGCCGAGGCTCCCAATCCACGCCCTCCAAGCCCGCATGACCGTCGATCGTGGTTCCGAGCAGCCTCATCAACTCCCGAGCTGCGCGGGGCGGCGACGGCGACGGCTCCGCGGCGAGAAACGCTTCAACGGCCGAGGCGATCCGGCCCGACGATCCCGTCGCGATGCTGTAGGAGTGCTTGGTCTGTATGGCCGCGACAAATTCGCGGAGTAGAACGGCATCGTCCAACGTGGCCGCGGGGTCTGCGGCACCGGCTCGCCTGGCCCAAAGGTGATGACGCCGCTCCGTCGTGGCGACGCTGCGCACGTCTTTTTCCCCGCCGCCTGACGCCAGACGGACACGCAGCACGACCTCGGCGGGAAGCACACGCCTCGCCGCGCTGAAGACCTCCGCCAGATCTTCCTCGAACCGCTTCGCAACACGCGCGGCGCCGTACTTCGGCTCCACGAACGAAAGCAACTGTCCGATCGGCCAGCCCTCGACCGCCACAAGCTC
>OEIV010000965.1_pt1 | contig 14220 bp, 9 predicted proteins | sample 1539231 | NCBI WGS metagenome assembly OEIV01 (sample SAMN03794762, study PRJEB22550) | activated sludge metagenome | feature: wastewater treatment plant; material: activated sludge; isolation source: Wastewater treatment plant of a petroleum refinery complex | place: Argentina: Buenos Aires ...
TGATCTTGATGTGCTGATAATGGAATCAACTTACGGAAACAGATTACACTCGCCAGCAGAAGAAGTTGAAGAAGATTTTTCATCTACAATAAATAAAGTTATTAATGAGGGTGGAAAAGTTATAATTCCAGCTTTTGCAGTTGGAAGAACTCAGACTATCGTTTATATGCTTCACAAACTTTTTGATCAGAACAGAATTCCGGAAGTTCCAATTTATGTTGATTCGCCTTTAGCAGTTGAAGCAACGAATATTTTTCGTTCTCATCCGGAATGTATGGATAGAGAAACTTATCGTATCTTCTTAGAAGAAGGAACAGATCCATTTGGTTTTGGACGGTTGAAGTACATAAAGAAAACAGAAGAATCTAAAGAGCTAAATGATAAACAAGGGCCGATGATAATTATTTCTGCATCAGGAATGGCTGAAGGTGGAAGAATCTTACATCATCTAGCAAACAGTATTGGCAATCCCAAAAATCTAATTTTATTTGTTGGATATGCGGCAGAGCACACATTAGCTAGAAGAATTATGGATGGGAATGAAAAGGTTAACATTTTTGGCGAAGAATTCGATGTTCGTGCTAAAATCAAGAAAATGGACTACTTTTCTGGTCATGCCGATCAGAAGGAATTACTGGATTACCTGCGTCTAAATCAACAAAACAGGTTAAATAACATTTTTTTAGTACATGGTGAAGAAGATATGGCAATGCCGTTTAGAGAAAAATTATTGCAAAAAGGGTTTAAAAACGTACAATTCCCGGCATCGGGCGAAATAATTAATCTTTAGTTCGGATAGATTTTTATCTTACATTTGTCTAATTAAGTGTTATATTTGCCTCCTGCGAATTTGACATTTCGATTCTTCGGTTTGAAGAGTTATTTGGAAAATCAAAATAATTAAAATCATAATTAAGGAGACGTGAAGCTTGAAGATCACAAAACAATTTACTAACCGAGAAAGTAAATCTTTAGACCAGTATTTACAAGAAATCGGTAAAGTTGATCTTCTCACTCCCGATGATGAGATTGAACTCGCCATCAAAATTAAAAAGGGAGATAGATTAGCCCAGGAAAGATTAATAAAAGCAAACCTCCGATTTGTAGTGAGCGTTGCTAAACAATTTCAGAACCAAGGCTTATCTCTCGGCGATCTCATCAATGAAGGAAATATTGGCTTAATAAAAGCCGCTGAAAGGTTTGATGAAACCCGTGGATTCAAATTCATCTCTTACGCTGTGTGGTGGGTTAGACAATCTATTATGCAGGCAATTGCAGATCAATCCAGAGTTGTAAGACTTCCTCTTAACAGAGTTGGAAATCTTACCAAGATAAGCAAAGCTTACAGAGATCTTGAACAGGAATATGAAAGAAAGCCCACGACAGATGAGCTTGCACAGATTCTTGAAATGACCTCTGAGGAAGTTGCTTATGCACTTCAGATTGCAGGAAGACAAGTATCAATGGATGCGCCTTTAAAAGAAGGTGATGATGGAAAAAATTCCTTGGTTGATATTCTTCCTAATGATGAACAGCCATTGCCGGATAATAAATTAATGACCGAATCTTTGAAAAAAGAAGTGGCAAATGTTCTCTCAACTCTCTCAGAAAGAGAAGCGGAAGTAATAAAATTATACTTCGGAATAGATGGAGACCATTCAGCTACTTTAGAAGAGATTGGCGAAAGATTTAATCTTACCCGTGAGCGTGTTAGACAGATTAAAGAAAAAGCTTTAAGAAATTTAAGGCAATCAAAAAGAAGCGGAAGACTGAAAGCTTATTTAGGATAACAAATAATTCGTTTCAGGTTTTAGAGCCCCGATTTACCGGGGCTTTTGTTTTTTTAACCTTTCATATCTCTTTACTCTCTCTATAAAAAATCATAGCGATCTTTTGCATAACCATCCCTTCGGAAGCATGAACGGCCGCTAAAAAAATTTCACGCAAAGCTCGTATAAAGAAATTGAAATCCATTCCTCTCGCTTATAAAACCATTTAACCGCTTATCTAAAACAAGCGTATTTTTGATTTCTCACAAGTAAATTTCGGATGTAAAAAAAGATACAAATGTAAAAACGCAGAGTTATGAAACAATCATTAGCAATATTTTTAGTGTTAATCTTTTCTAGCTTACTTTCCGCAACAGGAAATAAAAATTTTGAGAAAGCACTTCGTCTAATTAAAATCAATAGTGATATAATAATTGATGGTAATGTAGAAGAGGTCTGGGGTTTTGCGGATTCAACAACAAACTTTTTTCAACTTGAACCATATTTTAATCAACCAACGTCTGTAAAAACAGTTGCAAAAGTTCTTACAACAGATGAAGCAATTTATTGTTTGATGATCTGTTATGATGATAAAGAATATATTCAGGCTAATGCAGGAATGCACGATGGTTATACCGGTGATATTGTTTCTATAATGCTCGATACTTTTGGTGATAAACAAACAGCATACAAGTTTGCAGTAAATGCCTCAGGAGTAATTTCAGATTCGCGAATGCTGGATGATGCACGCAATAGGGATTACAGCTGGGATGGAATTTGGGACGCTGCTTCGCAAATTTATGAATGGGGTTATGTTGTTGAAATTAAAATTCCATACAAATCAATTAAGTATGATAAAGATCTTGCTGAATGGGGAGTAGATTTTGATCGCTGGCGATCTTATAATAAAGAAGATATTTACTGGTGCGAGTATGAACAAAGCGAAGGACAAAGAATTTCTAAATTTGGCAAACTTATTTTTGAAGATTTTAAACCCACGGTTACAGGTTTAAATTTAGAAATCTACCCCGTTGGTATCGCAAAATCTACTTACCTTGGTGATAATAAATATGATTTTGATCCAAGCGCTGGCCTTGATGTTTTTTATAATCCATCAGAACAATTAACATTTTTGTTAACCGCAAATCCCGATTTTGCACAGGTTGAAGCCGACCCCTTTTCTTTTAACATAAGCAGATACGAAGATTACTTTTCTGAGAGACGCCCATTCTTTACAGAGGGTAACGAAGTTTTTAATCCCGCAGGAAGACAAAGCAACTCGGGTTTTTATCGCCCGCTCGAACTTTTTTACTCAAGAAGAATAGGTAAGTTGCTGCCTGGCGGTGAAGAAGTTCCACTGATTTTTGGAACAAAAGCATTTGGAAGATTTAACGATTGGGAATACGGCGGATTTGTATCAATGACTGCTGAAACTGATTATATCGATGACGATGAAAATCTGACTGAACCACAGGCCTATTTTGGTTCTGCAAGAATTAAAAAACAGATACTTGATAACTCATCTGTTGGTGTTTTGATGGTTGGCAAACAAACAAAAGAAAACACATATGGAGTAATTGATATTGATGGAGCTTTTCGTGCATCCGACTGGCAGCTTGCTTATCAATTTGCAAGATCGTTTGAAAATAGCGATGGAGATTATGCCGCCTCTGTTGGATTTACTAATATGTCAGATAACTGGGGCAATTTATTTCGGGCAAGAGCAATAGGAAAAAATTTTAATATTGATCAAATTGGTTATGTACCATGGAAAGGAACCCTTAACTCTGTTGCTTTAACCGGACCAATCTGGCACCTCAATGAAGGAGCAATAAGAAGTATGTTTTTATATTTTGGTCCCGCTGTTGATTACGAAGATGCTGATCTTTATACAGATTATGCCGGCGTTATCGGTTTTAATATGCAATTTAGAGATGGGTGGGGATATGAAATAAATACTGATTTTGGAAAAAGTAAAGACGAAGGCATTATCTACAATTCTTACAGCATAAATCTAAGTTCATGGTTTAATCTTTCACAAAAATGGAGCGCCAATGCTTGGGGTGGCTATCAGCATACATATAATTTTGATCGAGAATATCTTGCCTTTTTTTCTTGGTTTGGATTTTCAGCCGAATGGAAAGCCTTAGATATTTTAGAAATCGGAACTTCTTACGATATGTTTATTGAAGGTGATCCAGAAGGTGACGTTGAAGATATTACTTACAATGCTCGTCCTTTCTTTTCTTTAACCCCGATAAACAATTTAAATTTTAGAGTATATATTGATAATGTTTTTGTTAAATCAACAGATAGAATGGAAAGAATAATCGGCGGATTTTTGTTTAGCTGGAACTTCTTACCCAAAAGCTGGATTTATTTTGCCATAAATGAATTCCGGGATAGAAGCGATCAATACGATGCGAATAATAATCTACTGCCAAACACAATGCATACAACAAATCGTGCTGCGGTTCTTAAGATTAAATATTTGTATTACTTCTAAGAAAAAATAAAAACTATCAGCAAAACAGCGACAAAAACTTTTACCCCGATTGAAGCATATTTGGGATATTTCTTTTTTATCCAGCCCCAAATTTTGGCAGCAATTATCATTGCAACAATTAAAGTTATTGTAGCAAATGATGCTTCTAAAACAGTGTGTGTCATTCCAATTATTCCGGCAAGACTTTTTCCTCCCCAGAATGCACCAAAAATAATTATTAAATGTAGCCAATAAACAAGTAGTGATTCGCGGCTTGCATCCAGTACAAAAGATTTTTTAACATCAAATTTTTTATCAGCCAACCAGCAGAGATAAAACAAAACAAAAATGTATCCCAGTCTTTCTAAATAAAAAACAGGATTTGGTAGAATTGAAGTAAGTGTTTTAGGGAATAATCCTGAATAAAAAAGATGACCAAACAAAAGCGTAATCAATCCGCCAATTGCTACTTTATTGATGAATTTTTCTTCTTTACTTTGTTCACGAGCCTCAACAAAATATTTTGCAAAGATACCACCGGCAAGTAAGAAATTTAGCCATGGAAATATTGGAAACAAGGATCCATGTATTCGATTAAAGTAATTTGCAATGGCTATTGGCAAGTATTTCGCAAATTCAATTTTCCACAGCAACGGTGAAATAGCCGTTACAACGATTAACGAAGCAATTAGAAAGTAATGATATGTTTTATCTGATTTGATTAATAATCTTGTTAGGAACAAAAACAATAAACCAAAACCTATGCATTGCAAAACATCTACAGCTAAAAATTTTTCTAACAATTGTGGGGTTGACTGGTTAATTATTTTTGATATAGAATAAAATGGAAGGTGTAAAGCATAGCCAATTATTATTATCTGAAAAATTCTTCCAATCTTTTTCCAGAATGCTTTGCCAAGTTTTCTCATTTCATCAAGCTTACCACCGGAGGATACCTGAAATGCAAAACCCGATACAAACAAAAATGAAGGGGCAACCAATCCATTAATAAAATTAAGAACACCAAACCAACCGGATTGTCTTAATTCAGGAAGCAAGAAAGCATTAAATACGTGGACTTCGATCATAATTATAATTACTAGTCCACGTAACAAATCTGCAGAAACGTATCTTACTTTTTCTTTCATAAATTCAATAAAAGTACTTAAAGCTGTGGATTTAATTTCAATGTCATTCGCCTGTAAACAGGAATCTAAGGTTTTAAATAGATTCCCACTTTCGTGGGAATGACAGATAGCAATAATTCTATTATTTTATTGTTATTTAAGTTTTTCCTCAATCGCAAAAACTGGCTTAATATCCACAGGAAGTTTTTCAAGTTTTTTTCTCAACGTTTCTATTGTTGGCGAGTTAACAGCATACTTTGCAATTAAATCTTTAGCTCCTGCATAATTTCCTTCTGCTTGAATTGTTAAAACTAAATTACATAATTCTTTTAAGGCTGGATAAACCTTCATGAAATCCACAGAAACTTTTTGTGTACTTTCATCGTAAACATATCCACCTTTTTCTAACAGATAATTATAAATAATTGCATTACCCCCACCGTGTGCTTCGCCAATTCCAAAACGCATACTGCGAAACGCACCTGCAAGAAAAGTTACCCAAACCTGATTTTCTGTTTCCTTAGAGTAAACACCTTTCTCGATCATAAATATATTGTTGTACATACCAAGAATATCAGCTTTGCATTCTTCTATAGTTGAGTATGTTTCTTTCAGTTCCTTTTTAACTTCAGTGTCTTTGCCGTTTACTTTTATAAAGCCAGGACCAACACCATGAGACATTTCATGCATCAATGTATGATTGAAGAAAGCATCAAAAGTAACATGTTTAAGTTGATCAGAAGCAAGAACAATCTCCGCAATTGGTTTTAATAGTTTTTCAAACTTTGCTTCGTGAACATTTTTTAACATTACTTTTTTTGAACCTTTTGCCTGTCTTACACGCTCATCATTAGGAAGATTAAACGCAAGAGTTTGAGCCCCTGCTTTTGTATCACCGGCAGTAAACACTTCATTAGCAACAACGATTGGAGATTCTGATCCGCGAGTGTAATTTTTATGCTTATCATCAAGCGGAAGATTTTTTTCTATGTCAGTTAAATATTTTGCAAATATTTCGAGCTTTTTTGTTTCAACAGGATCTTTTATTGTTACAAAACTTTCAAAAGATGCTTTGTAGTTAAACATTTCATCTTCATAAACCTCATAAGGACCAATTACAACTTCTATGTTGTGATCTTTTAAATCCATCCAGTCCATATCGCTTTGATAGTAATCGTTACTTAAAAATGCATCCGCACGGGAAAATAAATATTTTTTGAGTGATGGATTGTCTGAAAATTCTGCTGCCTCTTTTAAAAGTGTTGATGCTGCAGTTAATTTTTCTTTGAAGTATTCGCTGTAAGGAATGGCAACTAGCTTTCCATTTTTTCTTCGGATAATCGAAAATTCACTTGTGAATGATTTTTCATCGGCAGGATTTGTTTTTATCCACTTTTCAAATTCTTCTTTCGACATATCTTCAGGATAAAAATTAGCACCCAGCGGTTTTTTATCTTTACCAATAAATGGTTCATTGTCTTCAAGACGATCAAATGGACCAAACATAATGTTGAAAAGTTCAAGCTTCTGTTCAAGTTCTAGCTTAAGTTCGGGGTTATCTGTTATAATAGATTTGTTAGAAAGATCCGAGATCAGTTCTGATTTTAATTGATTGTTCTTTGAGTAAACTTGTTCAAGAAATAACTCATCTATAATCTTAGATGCACGATAAAGTTTTTCCAGCACAACTTTTTCTCGGTCTGTTAAAAGTGTTTCATCATACTGTATTTCAACAGGAACAAATTTGGCAATCTTTTCTTTGAGCATTGTTACTTCCTTTGAATCTTTTTGCGGAGTTTGATTATCAGTGCAGGCAGTAAATAGTGCGACAATTAAAAATGCAACTATTAAATATTTCATTGTATAACCTTTGTTTGATATAAAAGTTTATTTGTTTCGATGAAGAAATATAAAAATATCGCAACTAAAATCTTGCGGAATTTTTAAAGCTCTTTTTTAGCCATATAAAACCATTCATCATTAAAATTTTCGCACATTGGGTAATTCTCCTTAAGTTTACAATACAAAAATTCAATTACTCATATTAGGTGGAGAAATGACAAAACAAAAACTAATTCTTTTTTACACTCTTGTTGCCCTAACAATCGTTACCACAATATTTCCTCAAGCACCCAAACGATCTGATGTACCGGATAAATATAAATGGAATCTTGCAGATATGTACCCGGATTTGTCCGACTGGCAAACGGATATCAATACAGTTGAAGCCAGGATTAGTGAATTTGCTGCATACAAGGGCAGTCTTGGCGAGAATTCTCAAAATTTATTAAATGCACTAAACTCTTATTTTGGAATGCTGAAAATTTTTTATAAAGCAGGTACTTATGCCGGAAATTTTAGTAATGAAGATGTTCGGATTTCTGAACACCAGGCATTGCTTCAGCAGCTTTCTTCAGTGGGAACAAAGTTTGGTGAAACTGCATCTTTCTTTGAGCCGGAGATTCTTGCCATTCCAAAAGAAAAAATTGAAAAATTCTTTAAAGAAAAACCTGAACTGAATACTTACTCAATGTACATAGATAACATACAAAGATTACGTCCGCACACACTAACTGAAGCAGAGGAGAAGATCCTTGCAAGTTTTGGTCTGATAGCGGGAAACCAAAATACTGTTTACTCAATTTTTGCAGATGGCGAAAAACCAAATCCAAAGATTACTCTTTCAGATGGAAATGAAGTTGAGTTGAGTCCAGCTACTTTTACAGGAGTTAGAGCAGTTGAAAATCGTGATGACAGGAGTAAGGTATTTGAAACTTTCTTTAATAGTTATGGTGATTTTAAAAACACTCTCGGCGCAAATCTTGTTGGCAAAGTTAAAAAGGATTGGGTTTACGCTAAGAACAGAAATTATAAAACCTCTTTGGAATCTGCTCTTAATGGCGATAACCTGCCTCCAACCGTTTATACTACTTTGATTGAGCAAGTAAATAAAAGTCTCCCAACACTGCATCGCTTTTTGGATTTGAAAAAAAGAATGCTTGGGGTTGATACACTTCACTATTATGATTTGTATACATCACTTGTTAAAAAAGTTGATTTACATTTTACAGTTGAACAAGGGCAGCAAGCAATTCTTGATGCACTTACACCATTAAAATCAGAATATCTATCTACAGTAAAAAAATCCTTTGATAACAGATGGATAGATTTTATTCCAACTGAAGGGAAAAGAAGCGGAGCTTACTCTAGTGGTTCTGCGTATGATGTTCATCCATACATTCTTATGAATTGGAATGATGATTACGAATCACTTTCCACCTTAGCACACGAACTTGGACACACAATGCACAGCTTTTATTCAAATTCTAATCAGCCATTTGCAAAAGCAGATTACGCAACTTTTGTTGCTGAGATCGCATCAACAATAAATGAAACACTGCTAAATAATTATATGGTTAATAAGGCAAATAGCGATGAGGAAAAACTTTTCTTGCTCGGCAGTTATCTTGATCTTTTACGTACAACTATTTTTCGGCAAACATCTTTTGCAGAGTTTGAATTAGAAATTCACAATAGAGTTGAGCAAGGCCAGCCATTAACCGGTGATGACCTTTGTAATATTTATTATGATATTGTAAAAAAATATTATGGTCACGATGCGGGACACTGTGTAGTTGATCCTTATATTCAATATGAGTGGTCTTACATTCCTCATTTTATGGGATATACATATTATGTCTTTCAATATTCAACGTCACTTATTTATGCAACTGCCTTTGCAGAAAAAATTGTTAATGAAGGAAATCCTGCAGTAGATAATTTTTATAAGATATTAAAAGGCGGCGGATCGAAGTATGCAGTTGAATTAATTAAAGATGCCGGAATTGATCCATTATCACCGGAACCATTTGAATTGACAATGAAGAAGATGAACAAAGTTATGGATCAGATAGAAGACATATTGAATAAAAAGTAATTTAATGAAACCTTCGAGGTTAGTTTGTAACCTCGAAGGTTGCTCTTAATCCTTTGGCAGCTTAAATCTTACCCTCAAAACTCCATCTTCAAAACTTGTAGAGATTATTTGAAACGCCCCTATTTCCTTTGTTGATGAAACGTGTACTCCGCTGCAGGGACAGGCATCATAATCTCCAATCTTAATTATCCTTATAGTATCTCCCGCGTCATCTGGCAATTGAGAGAGCTTAAAATAATTTATTGCTTCATTTCGCTTTAGAAAAGCTTCGGTAACCGGCAAATCTTGTTGAATTATTTCATTTAATCTTTTATTAATTGTTTCAATTTCTTCTTCTGTAAGATTGCGATCAAAATGATAATCGCATTTGGATTTTTTCTTTTCTATATGATTGCTAAAAGATCGTCCTTTGTTAAACATTCTAACCATTGTCTGGTTTAAAATGTGTTCTGCCGAATGCATTTCAGGATTATAATCTTTATTTGATTTTACCTCATCCATATTACCACTTATTAAAATGAATTTTATCCTGACTAAATCTTTCTTCTGTTTTTACAACTTCATCGGGATAGCCAAGTGAAATTAAAGATACGGGAACAATATTATCAGGAAGATTAAATTGTGCTTTAATGTTTCTGTAAACATCATCCATTCCGTGAATTGCAATCCAGCACGATCCAATTCCTAATCCGTGAGCAGAAAGCAAAATGTTTTGTATTGCTGCTGAACAATTCTGTAAAAGCCAGCTTTCATTTTTTTCAACAGATGAATCTCCGCAAACAATAATTGCGGAGGCAGATTGTCTTAACATTTCCGCATAAGGAATTGATTTAATTGTATCAACAAGTATTTCTTTATCATCAATAACTATAAACTGCCAGGCTTGCAAGTTCATTGCGCTTGGTGCGTACATCGCAGCTTTAAGAATCTTATCCAGATTTTCTTTGCTTATTTTTTGATCTTTATACTTTCTTATGCTTCTTCGATTAAGAAATGCTTCCTGAACTTCCATATTTCCTCTGAAATTATTTTCTTACAAATATAACAACACTTTTTTTGGTCTTCGTAATTGCATCGCGTTTTTTTATCATGCACTGCAAAATAAAAGGATTAATGATGAGTGTTTTATTAAGATTAAAAGAAAGCTTTACTAAAAAATCTAAAATGTACTATTTCTTAACTGGCGTTATTACTGTTGTTGGGTTGTTGTTTGTATCAACAAACTTGTTCTTTACGCACAACACTATAGCTCTAACAGATGGAAATTTAGGCGAATTATTTCCTCAAGACTACAAAATTATTTCCCCTAAAATTCCAAACAACATTACAATCTTTGGTGAAGGAGTTCCGTTAGAAAATTTTGAAGTTTACGAAAGAGTTGATAGAGAAATATTAGTCAATACTTACTGGCATTCTGCAACAATTCTTGCAATTAAAAGAGCCGCACGATGGTTTCCGGTTATCGAGCCCATATTAAAACAAAACAATATTCCTGATGACTTTAAATACCTTGCTGTTGTAGAAAGCAACTTGGAAAACGTTGTTTCGCCGGCAGGGGCAACAGGTTACTGGCAGTTTATTAAGACAGCGGCAAAACAATACGGATTAGAAGTGAACGAAGAGGTTGACGAAAGGTATGATGTTCAAAAATCAACTTTGGCTGCTTGTAAATATCTTAATACGGCATATCAAATGTTCGGTAACTGGACTATGTCAGCATCATCATACAATGCCGGTATCAGCGGAATAGAAAAATGGAGCGGTTTACAAAAATCAACCAACTATTGGAATCTTGTACTTGGTTCAGAAACATCCCGTTATGTTTCCAGAATAATAGCAATGAAGTTAATAATGGAAAATCCGTCTGCATATGGTTATGATTTGAAAGACGAGGATTTATATAAACCACTTAAGTTTAAAGAAGTTGAGTTAAATACTTCGGTTGAAAGCTTTGCAGATTATGCGACAACATTTGGGATAAATTATAAAATACTAAAGCTTTACAATCCCTGGCTGCGTGATACTAAATTAAAATTAAAGAACGGAGATAAATATAAAATTACAGTTCCCGAAGAAGGGAGTATAAATCTTATAAAGGAATAGCTTAATTAGAATTTAACACTAATCAAATATCATTAAAAGCGATTCTCAAGAATCGCTTTTTTTAATTTCCTGATAATTTAGTTACTGCACCACTATTGCTGTTAATCCACAATACTAAAGATTTGTTACTTGAGTAAAAATTTACAATCCAGTCTGCAGAATTATTTAGAGCCAACGTTGTGTCTATAGATTTACTGGGAACAAGAAACATATCAATCTTAACTCCGGTGTTCTGTGTAATAAAAATATTTCCGCCATGAACAAGTGCAGTGTCTATTGTTACTGGACTGTCTTTATAATTTGCATTTGGATCGATTGCAAGAGTTGCAAGCTGGTTAAAAATTTTTCTGAGAAAATTTCATTCTATACTTACTGTCTATAATTAAATCACAAAATTATATAAGCGATTAACCGCTAGTTCTAATTCACCCTGAGTAACTAATTAATTTCTTTTGAATAAAAAACGAATAAATATCAAAGATTAATTAACAGATCATTACTTTATATTTGATTTGTTAAGTGGTTTGGAATATTTTTCATTTACTTAAAAGTACTTATGGACAAAAACGCACATGTTACCATTCCATAACGTTGTTGGTGCAGAGTTAAGGGTGAGAAAAGATGGCTTACTAACAAATAAAATTCTTAATAATCTTTTGAGTTTAACAAAAGGGCAATTATAACGTTTGGTTCCCAGTCAAAATAAAATTATCCAAGTTAAAGATGCTATTGTTACAAATCATTATTATCCATACAAAAGTCGAAAGAAGCTAAACTACTATGGAAAAGACTACTAAAAAAAATAATGAGCGATTTGTTTTTTTATCGTTCTTATTAAAACTCAACATAATAGTTGTATTCACCACTTACCTAAATGTATTATATGCTCAGGACTTTATTTCACTTTATAAAGATATTATACCCGAATCAATCTCGTCTAATCCTGTTTTAAGAACCTCAATAAACTTGGGCTTATCAGAAAGAGGTAAAATTCATCCCGAGCTCATTTATTTTAATATTGAACAGCTTAAAAATCTTTATAACAAAAATATGAACCAAGAAGAAATAAATAATTACACTTATCTAAAACAAAAGTATTATTTATCGAAACGCAATATATTTTTAAACCACCAGATAATTAAATTGAATGAAAGTGCAATTAATCAAACCGTACAGCGTAAATGCGAATCTTACTTATCTGAATTAATAGAAGATCCTTATGAAAGTCAAGATGCAATATCAGATATTTATGAGGTTGAACATAATTTGATAGATTATATTGTTTACCAATATATAGCCAGAGACACTTCTTTGTTTTATGATTCTTCTAAGGATTATCATTTACTCAGAATGGAAGCTCAACATTTAATTCTAAAAAATTTTCAGGACAATTATTTTCTCCCAAATAATCAATCAGAGAACTATTCAGAAAATGAAATAGAATATATGCTTCAAAATTGGTACCTCTTTGCAGATTCAAATATTGAGGTAGCTGAAAAGATTCAATTATATCAGATGATAGAAAAGATAATTGAAATTACTTATACAACAGCCCCAAGACCTATTTATTCAATTAATGTCGGTTATTCCCCATATAACTATACCTTTACACAAACAAAGGTATTTCCTGTTACCTTCAGTAGAATTTTCCCAAGTTATTCAGAACAACCAGCTAGTTATAGTGGCCCTTCAGTTGAATTAAAAGCAAGTTTACCTCAATTTGTAGGAGCAGTAGGTTATAAAATTTACATTAAGGATTATATTGATTATTTGTCCTACATAAACATACAGTTGATTGTATCAATTAGCAGGGGACAAAGTACAGCAGGAGAAAATACTATTAATAATTATTCTAGCTCAATCGATAACTTTTACGTATTCACAAAAGAAATAATAAATTGGGAAAACACATTAAAAAACATAAATAGTTATAATGCCAAGATAACTGTACCTGTCTTTGTAATAGGCAATTCGCTTTTTTTTGAACTTTCATTAAATGCAGGGCTTCTTCATTATTCTTCATTGATAAATTATGATTATAGATTGGATAAAAGAGAAGGGTATTCTCTTCAGTATTCACAAGTAATTGCAGCGGTATCTGGGAGTGGCGAAATAGAAGTAAGTGATAATCATTTCAATTTGTATCCAACTGTTGATATTAACTTCGAAACAGGGTTAGGTGTCAATTTGGTTGCTTCAGGAAGTTATAATTACTGGGCTCTCTATTGTGGTTATTCATTTTAGAGTTAATTAACTCAGACATGTTAGAAAATAATTTTTAGTGCAATTCTAGAGGATCTTTGTATTTAAATAGCTAGTCACCAGAAATCTTTGTTACTGCCCCGCTGTTGCTATTAATCCAAAGCACTAAAGACTTATTACTTGAATAAAAATTTACGATCCAGTCTGCAGAATTATTTAGAGCCAACGTTGTGTCTATAGATTTACTGGGCACAAGAAACATATCAATCTTAACTCCGGTGTTCTGTGTAATAAATATATTTCCACCATGAACAAGAGCAGTATCTATTGTTGCAGGACTATCTTTATAATTTGCGGCAGGATCAATCGACAGTGTAGAAAGTCTGTTAAAAACACTTCCAAGAATATTTCCTGCAGTGGTGTCTTTTACAAAAGATAGCATTGTTGAAAAATTTATAGGCGATTTAACGGGTCCCGCTGCAAAAACAGGAACATAAAATTCATTACTCTGCAAATTGGTTGATTGAACAACATAAACAAACGCATTATCCGTTTCTAGCAAATCTATTTTACCGAGCAAATCAACATTCCAACCAT
>OEIV010000966.1_pt1 | contig 14219 bp, 13 predicted proteins | sample 1539231 | NCBI WGS metagenome assembly OEIV01 (sample SAMN03794762, study PRJEB22550) | activated sludge metagenome | feature: wastewater treatment plant; material: activated sludge; isolation source: Wastewater treatment plant of a petroleum refinery complex | place: Argentina: Buenos Aires ...
AATAACCGAAATGGTTGGAGTAGAGCCCCCTGCAGTTTCTACGTGCTCGTGTTCTAGGATAACCCAATCTGTTCTGGTGTTACCACTACCGTTGTTGGCAATAGTCAATGGGTCTAGGGCCCCAATTACATGAATGACCTTGCCTTGAGGAGTTACTACTATACCCGTTTTAACCGATTGGGATAAGGAAGTTCCTATGATTTGTACACCGGTTACTTCATGGTTTATTACGATGTTGATACCGGGCCCTCCGCCATCGGTCATATCATCAAAACCTTTATATATACCGCTTGGGTAAAGCCCCTGGTTTTTCTTACCTTGGTCGAGGGCTGTAGCTGGGGTTTGATACTCTTGGAATACCTTGAATGTTGTCGGCATGTTATACTATGTTAAATGTTAATTTCCATTTTACGTTTATCGCTGTGTTGATAAACTTCTCAATTTCTATCGGAGATACCATGGAGAATATAGTTCCATCGGTTGTCTTCAGTGATAGGTTGTGTATCATTCCCGCAAAATCATCTGGAGCAAACATGGTTTCAAATGTAATATGGTTTTCTGTAGGAATGAATATCTGATTGCTTATTTGTTTCGCAAAGTAAGAAGGCCCAGCACCATAGCCCGCTTCTATTTCACCCTGGCCTATTGCTAAGCTCTGGCTTATACTTCCGCCCAAAGCCCTTGCCAAAAGGTAAGGGGCTTCGGGGGTTAAATCATTATGGTCGTCATATAGGACTTCCCCTTTATCGTTAGTCACCGTTACATGACCTTTTATAGATATGTTAAATGTTTCCTTCATCGCTTTTCTTTTCTTCTTGTCCTGTGGTTGCCTGGTCGGTGGCTTCCCCCTCTTCTTTCTTAAACTCATCTAGGTCTAACCACTTATTAAGTTTATTCTTAAAAAACTTTACGATTTTTATACTATCTCCATAACCCATTTTTGCTAAGTTCTCGAATACACTTATAAATAGTTGGAGTATTACTATGTTTACAACCGAGTAATACATCCATTTATAAATGTTTATTTCAAATCCGGCAATAGTACCTTGGAAAAAATGTTGGGACAATATGTGCATGATAGCTATGATAATTGTATAGACTATCGTCTTGATTAGAGTCCGGGGGAGTTTGTGGCTTTGTATTTTCTTTCCCTGTCTTAGTGCAGCACCAATACCTGTTATGAACTCTAGTACAGATAATATTATAAAACATAGGAATACTACAGCTTTCATCCCTATTGTTTGCTCTACGAAAGATGCAAGTAAGCCCATTGAAGCCCCTATGGTTAATACCTTCGGATTATCCATAAACTTAAAAGCACTACTACAGAAGTCATAAAAGTCTGTGAAACCAAAAGCTGTTTTTTCAGCCCCATCAATTAAATTTTTCATGAACATATAAAATTACTTTTGAATGGGTTTAATGTTTAGAATTGTTTAATATACCTTATATAACCCCGTAAAGTTTGGCCACCTGTTAGGGCTGCATTAATAGCAAAACTACTACTATCTAAGTAACTGATACTAGTAGGATAATTACCCCCTGAATTATCTTGGATGGATAGGAAAGCTTCTACCAAAGCTATAGAGGTTGGGTTATTTAAAACCCCGGAGATAGCAAAATTAGTTTCTGGTAGGCCACCAAGTTTTGGTATATCTATCGCTATCTCATAAACCCGATCTGTGTCATGTGAGATCGGTAATCTTTTTTCTATACCTGTTACCCGATTAGGCCAATGGTCGTTAGATGTATTAGTGTTATGTAATAACCAATTTACACTTTGTAAACCTAAACCATCGAGTAAGAATTTGTGTAAAGTAACATAATCACCCACTCCCTCAGTGTTTATTGAATCCTTAAATTCTAGGTTATGCCCCTTTAGTTCAAAGTTAGCATTAGCGTTAACTACTGGTAACTCATTTAAATCCACCAATTCATAGGTATAAGTACTACCACCGGGTTTAACTCTTAAGGTGATTGGGTGGAAAACTACTGAAGTGCTATGGGCTATCAACCTTCTCAATTTCCTATTAGGAATAATACCATTAACAGGTGTGGTGCTTATTCCCGCAGTTCCACTTAGGTTAATTACTCCGCAGTAACTAGCACTGCCCCAAAGTACTCCCTCCAAAGCCTCCACAATTTTATTAGAAAGGTCAATAGTATCACTGGTTAAGGTTAGGTCTGTTTCGAAGTTGGAATAGCCTTTTTCGATTCTCCTACGGAAAACGCTTGGTGGTACGGCTATATCACTAGCCTGGGTTCCTATATGGAGAGCATAACAGTTAACCCCGATTACTATGTTGTAGCATCTTTGGCCTATGTAGCAATTGTATACATTGTCTAAAATGGTTATACCATTAACATAACCGGAACCTGAACCACCCACCCTTGCCGAGTCTGAGTCAATTGATATAGACTTGCATTGTCGCCCAATAGTTATACCAGAAAACATCTCCCCACATTCATTCTTTACCTCTATACCATGTGAATCAGCACCGATAACCACATTTATTGTACCTGGGCCTATCATACAATTTGTACAGCTTCCCCCATCATTTAGGTTAGCAAAGGTTAATACATCGGATGAACCTGGGCTTCCAGATGGTTTGGTAAAAGCATATCTCTGGCCGTTACCGGCTACCGTGTCCCACCTTTTAAATCTTACGTGCCTCCAATCGTAGTGGGCTGAGAGTTTTTTAATGGGGTCTTCACGGTATAAAATAACCCCCTTAGAGCCGGTTGTAGGGGCCATCATAGTTGTATCGTATAAACTATAATGGATAATATCGTTCGGGTAAGTCTTACTTGTAGCTAGAGTACTTAAGTACGCTGGTTGAATAGCCCTTACTGTTAGGTGTTCAACTGCTTCCCCTATTGTGTCCTGGTAAGCTGGGTCTGAACCAGGTTGGGCATATACAGTTCTGAAATCTGTTATAGTGTAGTACCTTCCTACTTGTAATGAAGATGTTGCAGCCAATACCTCAAGGTCGGCATAAAGTATTGGTATAGGAGCTATGCCAGAAATTTGTAAAGTTCCTTGAGAAACCCAAGCCCCATTTAAGTATTTGAAAAACTCCGCTGTTTCAAGGTTCAGGTAGGTGTCCTGTTGTTTATATGTAGGGGATGGTGAAGGGTTTACAGCCCCGAAATGGTTTCTTGGCCCGATTGGGTGATATGCTCCCCAGGTCAAGCCATCCCATAGGTATATGGAAGATAGGGCGAAATTAAACCACATATCCCCGGGGTTTTCTGCCACGGGGTAGGGGAGGGTAGTTAAAGTAAAGAAAATGTTTTTACCATTATTTGTACCTAATGAATTGGTTTCTACCCAAGCGTTACTTTCTTTAACCCAGAATTGGTAAACACCTGGCTCGATAGTCTGGATATAATAATCCCCGTCTACCCCAAATTCCCCGGCAAGAAACCCTGGTTCGATGTGGTCACTGGGTAGGTCTTCTCCATAAAATATTTTGGATTTCTGATCAATGTAATCCAAAATATAGGACATCAAGCTCCTGTGTTGTGCTGCTGTTATCGCACCAACACCATTAGTGGGTAGTTGGTTATTTACTGCGGTATCAACTTCTTGTCTGGTTATGAGTGGCATTATATATAATGATCTAGGTTATAATCGTTGTTGTAATCTCCTAAGCTTGATTGGAAATCTTCGTTACAGGTTTCAGTGTTTTCATCCCATTCGAATTCGTCCCAATTGATTGTGTCCCAAGTAGCAAAGGTTTGGCAGGTAATATTTATATCCTCATCCAGGTCAATGTTTACTTCTTCCTCGATGTTAATGCTTTGCATTAAACCTAATAATACTGCATCGATAGGCTCGACTAGGGTTACTATCTCCATCAGGTTGCTAAGCTGCTCCGGAGTTATTTGTGTATACGTTTGCTCTTCTGGGTTATCAGTTAAATTAGAAACCAGGATATAGTAATAAACACATTGTTGGCAAACTTCATCCCAATTAAATTCATCCCATTTTATAACATCCGCTTCTGCACCCAATGCCTCAATCTGTAGAGGGTTCAAACCATTATACTCATCCTGATAAGATGCGTAATCCCATAAGCTCGGGGTGAAAGGTTGTTCTGATAGTTCTATTGAGAAACCAAGGGCTTCGAATAATACTTGGTAAGATTTTAGTGTTCCTTTGATTTTGTAGATGCTTACAATAAACCAAAGGAATTTCCTAAACCTAACATAGTCTGGGTCTTCTGGGAATATATTAGGTGGGTTACCCAATACATTAGCATGGTTGGGGACAAAGTGATTATAACAATTAACTACGTCCCTTACATTTAGAACCCAACCATCTGCCAAAGGTTCTAAGTACTCCATGTACTCTCCAGGGACTTGGAGGTACCTCTCCATCAACCCACGGCCATTATCGTCCTTATAAGAATCATTGTTCTTAAAGTATGGGGGGAACTTATTAAAGAAAAAGGCCCTCCACAGTATACCTAAAAGGTTGTTCATATTTTACAAAACGTTTACTGTTATGTTTGGAGATGACATTAATGGCACTGTGAAATCATCGAGCAATATATCCTGGTCAGCTGGGTAAACTCTGAATTCCCATTCATCGCCATAATCATAATCTCCCCCTGTACACTTAAGCTTGAAGGTTCCTTGTATATCCTGGAACCAAACATCCGGTGATAAGTTTAACAGGTATACCCCATTACGGAAAATTCGGAAATATATATTATCCCAAACTATTCTCCAATTAACTACTTCATTTGAGTTAGGTAGTGTTTCTCTTTCCCAATTCAATTGGTTTAATGAATAACGGGGCCTTGCATAGGGTATAGTTGTTAAACTGGTTATATTCAAGTAGTCCACCTGTGGCAGGTTATCTACTAAAGCATAGATGTCTGATAGATATATTTTCTTGTTTACATCCGTGTTCAAATATCCATAGGCTTCGTATAGAGCTTCCAAAACCAAAGCTTGGGCATTAAGTGGGTCGATGTAAGGCATAGCCCAAACATTCATCGCTAATTTGATTTGAGTTTCTCCCGCAGGTGAAACCCTTACCTTAGTGGTTATAATCTTCCTCTCGTCCACATATTCTTTTGTTGAGGAGAGTAGGGCTAGTGGGGCTATACCACCACCATTAGGGGTGATGAATATATCGATGTGCTTCCCGCAATCGTAATGTACCCCAGCTTTGTCAACTCCCGGGGCCAACATAGAAACATCTACATAGTCCTGGTCTGTTACTGCCCTATCAAGTGTCCTTATGCTAAGTGGAGCATTTCTCTTAATACGATCAAGGTCTTCAACGTTTGCTCCCCCTGAAGCTTTGACGGGATTGGTTACCGTGATTACATCGACTCCTGGGATTGTTAGGGGTTGTACCCAGATATTAATTGTGTTCGCATCCACGTTCCCATCAACCCCTTTCGTAGAATGGTAGTCTAAGAAAGCTGGTTGTAAAGTAGGAGGTACCATACCATTATAACCATCGCCGAAAGCAATATAGCCTACCTGGCTTGCATTCACATCAATGATGTAATGCTTATCAAATGGGTTTGAATAACCGAGGGTTGTTTGTTCTTCCCAGATTACTTCATCGGCACCAGTACCAACTTTCAGTATTGCAGAGCCGTGAGCATAATCATCCGGCAACAGGAGTACCTGACTGGGTATCGGTAATACGTTACCCATAGCATAATTCAGTTTCTTAGTTACTTGCTTTACTGGTAATACATAAATGCTTTGTCCTGCTGCCAGTGTTATTTCTTCTAGCGTTATAAATGATATACCGTTATTAGTTTTGAACTCAGCCCCTTGTGGGATAATGAAATCAGCGGCCAAGTTTACTGGTTCCCCTGCACTATCTTTCAAATACAAATATATATCTGCTACTGCGGCTACCTTTGGCTTTATCCTGTAGTCTACTAGTTTTACTAAAGATACTGCAGAAGAATATCTTCTAGCTGTAGTAATAAATGCTTCTCTAGCTAAATTATCCAGGTAATAGTGGAAGGTTTCTCCCACGGCAGCAAACATACCCAGAATTATAACCAGTATATTGGACTCACTATGGTCTGATACCTCTGGGGCTAATTGGCCTAGTTTTGATAAGAGAGTTGTTTTTATTGAGGAGTAGCTCCTGTTTATATAACCCAACCATGGGTTATTTACTTGTTGTGGCATTTCTTAGTAAGTGTTATTTAAGTACAAGGGGTATATGAATGAATCTGGTTGTTTTGTAGAAGTGATTACATAATCAAGTTTAAGGTTTATTTTTTGAAAAGTTTCCCTCTTTACTTCTACGCTTCTCAATATAACTCGTTTTTCCCAGAAGCCTATCACATCAATGACGTACTGCCTTATCATCGCGGCTAATACGTCATCGTTAGGTTCGTCGGTTAATGAGAACAGTTTAGAACCAAACTCCCTTAGGAAATATCTTTCCCCATAAGGAAAAACCAGAATGTTTATAATTGAAGCCCTGATAAGTTTTATATCATTCGTGGTTTCAATCCTACCTAATTGATTTAACTTGAAAGGAAAAATTATCCCAGATCCTATTACTAATGGGTTTAAATTAGTTTCCATTAAGATGTTTTTGTATCGTTGCTTTTAATTGTGGTGGCATTGGTCATGTTGGTTTGAATTGGGGCTGTTAAAGCCCCACAGGCAGTATTAAGTGCGGCAAAGACAACTTGTAAGGGGACGAGTGAAATATTGGGGGGTACACATAGGGCATTACCCGCAGAAGCAAAAGCGGCCAAAGCTGCCACTAAAGCCTGAAGGTTAACAATGTCCGCATTGATAACAGCCTGGGTTTTAGTCCCAAGTAATATTGGTTCGTATAACTCTCCCTTACCTATTTTTAAACCATCTGGGTTTAATTCCAATTTAAAGCCGGCCTTGTTTTCCAACACAGCTTTTTTCCCTTCTTCGGTTATCTTCATCACAAACTCACCAGATTTTAGCTCTAGTGATTTATCTTCATCATTTATAGTTATAATTGCCGTCTCGGTTTTTAACCCATAAACATCTTCTTTATTGAGGAATTCTTCTGGGTATTTTTGGTTTTCATTATGATGTCCAAATGACCAAACCGGCAACCGGGGGTTCCCCCCTTCAAATTCTACCCAAATCATTTCCCCAGCTTTAGGTAATATGTGTAATGAAAAACCGTTACCTGATGGTATCCCTTTTTGCCTAGCCCAGATGGGAGTCCTATTTGCATAATGAACTCTTGGTACTACGATCTTCAATCGACCCCTACCTTCGGGGTCTTTTGTTTCAACTACATACCCTTCATATACCGAGTAGAATCGGCCAAACTTTTCTAAGCCCCACTTTACTATTGTTTCTGTTATTCCCATTATCTTATTCCTTTTTCACCGTATTGTTCATAAAGAAACTTCCTGAAGCTATTTGCATCAGATTTAGAATGAGCATTCTCCCACCCCTCTTCCGGCTTTGCTTCACTTGGTTGTTCGGTTTGATTTGTATCAACCCTATCCCCAGTGGTTGTTTGACCGGTGCTCTTTTTGCCCCAAGCCTCCTCAAGTGGGTTGATGTATTTAGATTTAACAAAGCTTATGGGTGGTGGGTTTTTCAATAACCCAATTTCACAAATATAACCGCCTTTACCGATTGAGTGCTTAACCGAGGTTACATAATATTTACCCTTGTGCCTATTAGCTATTTTACCTGCTACATATATACACTTGTTAACCCGTATACCTGGGTCACCCATAACAGTTAATGTAGCTTGGTATTTTTTATAATGATCATCTTTTATCTGGTTCGTGATTATTTTCTCGAGTATTTCAGCAGCTTCTTCACTGCTCCAGTAAATTGATTTCGGTATGGTGATTTTCCTAATAATCGTAGCAGTGTTATCCACAGCTATTTTAATACCCCCAGTTTCCTCTACGTAATCTGGTGTCTCAGTTGATAAGTTACTGATGTTTTCCCATTGGCTTGATATAACATCGTTAGGGTCTATGTTAGCCCCCTTCTCTGGGTCCATATCATAAACATCCTTTAAAGTTTTTACTAATTCATAGGTTTTCTTTTCATAGGGGTCTAATGAACGGTAGTACTCGGAATTCTTAATTGAGACTGGGTCTTGGTTAAATTCAGTGGTTGACTCTGTGCTATTGTCCCCCTCATTTGTAACAGCATAATTAGCCAGTTCTACATCGTGCTCCCTTATCCTGGTTTCGGGTTCAAATGAGATAACTTCATCGCCATTTTCGGTTCTAATTGCGTATGAACGTATAACGCCTTGGTCAAAGTTTCTTTTCCTTATATCGAGTTGGTCATCCCTTCCATCCATTACGTAAGGCCCATCATCGGAAGCATCTACTTCATCTCTTATAACTTTCCAAATAGAACCCCCTGCTGGTACAATGGTTTTATTAGCTCTTGCAACAGCTGTGTTGTCTATAGCAGCTTTGATATTAGTACCTTGGCCATCTACGTATGATGGGGTGGTTCCATAATCAAATATCACTGGGCTAGTACCTGAAGCTCCTATTGCTTTTGGCTCTGCCTTGATTTTAATCTGGTGGAACTTAGTTGAGTTTACCCCTTTCAACCAATCAATAAAGTTCTCTGTGTTTACAGTTTCCAATTGTATGGTTTTCAGATAAGAGGCTTTATCTGTGCATATCAGGGTATGAGCAACTCCTTCCATGCTGTACTTTGTTAGGGTATCTCGTATAGCCAATAACCTCTTTTGGCTAACCCAGGTTGTTTCTCTATAGCCCCACCTTACATAAATAACTGTATCTGGTACTAACAAATCCGCAAGTTGCCCAGTATGGGATTCAAATGTTATCCTGCAGTTATCATCACTCTCTTCAGTTTCCTCATACACGAAATCTACCACCTCTAAGCCGAGTGATAGGCCGTTGCTATACCTTAGTAGTTTTCCGCTGCCGGAAAAAACTTCTACATAGGGAGTACCAAAACCTTCTGGTAATCTTTTAGACATTTAAGTTATTCCTGTTTGGGATTAATAAAGAAAGGCCTGAATCCAAATTGAATGGGTATATTATCGAGTCATTTACATCGGCAATAATCCACCATAGTTTAGAGGTGCCATACTTCTCAAAGGAGATACCCTCTAGAGTATCACCATCATTCGTTACATAGTAACTATCCCCCTCCTGGGCTTTGTACTCTAATTTGTTACGGTATAAAGCCTTATCCCCCTCATCATAGTTTATGAGGAATGCGTCTTTATCGAATGGGCTGGTTTTAAATTCCATGTTATGAAAAATTTCCAATGTTAAGCTCTGTTGGGTAAACTCCGCTGGATGTATAACCGCCCATTACAGAGCCCATAATATCACTGTAGAGCATATTGTTTTTTGAAACCCTTTTCAGTTTCACTGTTTGAAGAGCCTGTCTTGGTAGTAAAGAAGTGGAAACAAATTGCCCGGTTTCTGGGCTTTTATACCCCCGGTTAAATTCAGATAATTTATATGGGGCTGCAACCATCTTCCAAATATCATCCCTAAACAACCTATCATCTTTTCCCCACATAAGCTTTACCCGGTGTGTATTGGAATACCCATCCGTTTTAGTTAAGGCCTCTAGCCACCTGCAATTGAATATTACGTCCTCTACATGATAAGTATCAGAGTACCAATCAATCGTGAATTCTAATTCGTCCTCAGAACCGGTATATTGGTAGAATGGGTTATTCCTACCTATGGTTCCAATTGCCATAAACTTCGAATCCATTGAGAATGATAATTCCCCTGGTACAAATGGTAATTCAACATAATCATAAAAGCGATTTTGTCCACCCTTGTAATCCAAGTCAATTATCCTTATCTTATCGTTGTGCCTGAATATAGTTGGGGCTTTGGCTGTTCTTCTACCCCGTAATTGGTTTTCTCTTATGGTTTTTCTAAACTCATTGTTTGGGTTTTCCCCATTGATTGGCCTAGCCCCTAAGAAACCCCTACGTTGTTGAATGATGATAGCTGCCCTGAATACTTTACCTGCTACCCAGTTTAGGTTATCTAATACCTCTGATGAAAAGTAATCATGGGGGTTTGGTAAACCCGGTATAGCAAAGTTTACATTTATGTTTGCCATTATCTTATTCCAAGTTTAAATTGTTCTTCCATCTTCTCAGCAACCAGCTTTCTCTTTATCTGCTTTTCATTATCGATATAAATATCGATGTTCTGGTTAACAGCTACTCCCGAAGCTCCCTTCTCCATCTTGATTAAATCTTTTTCAACTTGAGCCCTCCAAATGTTTTCCCCAATGGCCCGGTTTATATCATACCTTCTGCTAGAGTAGTTACCCAATGAGTAAGCATCTAAGTCCGTAGCGTTTGCCACTTTCACTTTATTAGCGTTTTCTAAAGCGGTTGTGTTATCTTCCAGCTCATCCGTGTTATCTTCCATCATTGAAGACAGCCCAGAGAATAGAGCGGGTAAACCTACCATTAATAACATACCCCATGGTCCTCCGAGGAAACCCAGTAACCTAGACAACAATGGCACTACCCTTGCTAACCCTGGTACGGCTACTCCTGCTATCCCCCTTGATAAAGCACTACCTGTTACTCTTGAACCGTACCTTTGCAAGTACCTTTGTCCAAGAGCTGTATTTATAAAGGTAGCTCCTCCTGCGGCATTTCTCCTAAAGAACCTACCATTTCTTGTCATACCCAATACCCCTGATGCAAAGAACCCCCCCGCTCCCGCCATACCAGTTGTAGCTGCCACCCCAGAAACCCTGGCTGCTGCTGCATAGCGGTAGGCCGCATTAGACATACTGGCATAACCCGCCACCGTAGTAGCGGCTTGGTTTGCCATAGCCGTTTGATTAGCTCCATATATTAACCTGATGCCCGATATGGCTCCCCGATAAGCCATTGATACAGTTTTCATTAAAAGCCAGCCAGTAACAGAGGTGCTTACAAATGGTCCAACGAATGGTATGTTTAATACAGCTGTTATTCCGTCTAGTAATTTTTCTACTACACCTAAACCCAGTTTAAGTACTGGTTCTATTCCTTTTGTCCAACTTATCTTAAAGTCTTCAAACCCAGAAACCACTCGGTCTATAGTACCATGTAAGGTATTCATCATCTGGTTCAATACGGTATTTGACCTTCCGGAAGCACCGTAAGCAACCTCATTGTACATCTTATCGATGGTACCCAGATTCCTTATTATAAGAGCTGCTGCCCTATTACCCCTTACACCGAAGATATCATTTAAGATAGTTTGTTGTTGCACATTACCCATATTGTTCATCTGGGCAGCCAGCAGTTTCAAGAGCTCTCGCATATTAAGCAGATTACCCTGAGCATCCATCAATTGTTCTGGTTGCAGACCCAAAGAAGCCAGAGCATCCCCTTGTTTGCCAGTTCTTGCTTCTGAAGCCGCCCTAGTCATATAACGGACCATTTTTTCAATTGCCGTACCTGCCATAGAACCCCTCATACCCGCATTACCCAACACCATAGCCATTGCAGTAGATTCCTCTATGGAATAGCCCATGGTGTTCAAGGTTGATGATGAATATTTGAGGGCTTCGGCCAAATCCAAGATATCAGTGTTGGATTTGATTGTAGCTTGGGTTAATACATCGGCATACCTCATAGATTGATCCGGGGTAGCATTGTAAGCCATCATGATATTGGTTAAGATATCAGCAGCCCCATGTTTACCTCCTAGTTCTGATTGGGTAGCTCCTGCCAAAGCTGTAGCAGCTTTAATATTCTCATTGATCTCAGAAGAAGTTTGACCGGCCATCGCCATAAACTTCATACCAGAAGCTACATCCCTGGATGAAAACATTGTTTGCTTGCCGAGTTTCCTAGCCGTAGCATCAAGGGTTTTAAACTCGGCATTAGTAGATTCTGCCGCAGCCTTAACAGCAGCCATTGTATAACCAAATTCAGAACCAACGATAATCCATTCTTTCATACCCACTAAGGCTGCCCCTCCTATACCTGCACCAATAAGGTTATAATCCCTTGTCATTTGCAGACGAGTTCTTGCAGCCCTTTGGGCTGCAGCCTGCATCTGGTTCATAGATGCCGTTACTTGAGCAGCCGGTGCACTAAAGTTATTCCTTAAGCCTATTGCTAAGCCTATTCCAAGGTATGATGAATTAAATATGCTCATCGCTTGTTTATTAGGTTTTTATAAAAGTTTTCCTGTTCTTCATCGAATTCTATGGAGTACTTAATGAACCTAGCTCTTCTGGAGTAGGGGAGTTTTAAATATTCAAAGTACGACATGTGAATTTGATGATTAGCAATAAAGAAGTACTCCCTTTCTATATCACTGCTGGAAAGAAAAAATCGGGTAAGCTCAACATATCAATTGCACGAATCTCTCCTGTCTCTGGGTTTTCAATGTCTGATAGGGCAGCCCAATCTGGGTCATTCTTTGAAACATGGGACCTTATCTCCCTCATTTCAATAGGACTGAATTCCGTGAAATTGGTTACCTTAGACCATTGTTCTGGTGCCCCATCTTTACTAACATCGAATTTGAATTCTCTTAATATTAGTTTGGTGTTAATATTCTGCTTGTCCGGGCTAATTTCTAGTAACTTCTTCTCTCCACCACGTGTAAGTATGTTATATCTTACTTTCTTATTTCTAGAAGTAGTAAATAGGATTTCCTTTGCTGACCCATTTGGGTACTTCGGACATGCCATAGCAAAATAACCTGGTTCGCCCAATCCCGGTACTTCTTTACTAAAGTCCGGCACAAATTGTTGAAGGTCTTCGATATAATCAATGGGGGGTTTATCCTTATACCATTTGTATTGGTAATTGATTTCTGGCCCAAGAGAGAAAACCCTTGAGGCAAAGATTAGGTAACCAAAGTCAAGTGAAGGTATACTGTCGATGTTGTTCAGTGTAAGCTTACCCCCTTCGACTAAATCGGTTTCTAATACGATTTGACAAATGAAGGCATCGAAATTTTTCCCCGTAGCCGATAACATCCTGTTGGAAAGGATTGCATCGTCTTCGCCATTCTGCTCTCTGATAGTTGCCTTGTGGCCACTGGGTAAAATTAATTCTTTGGTGTTAGATAATGAAAACATATGATTTTGATTTGAGATTACTTAACGGAAAAGGGTGACGCCTGGGTCACCCTTTTTCAATACCCTGCCTTGGGCCTTTTTTTTTAAACCTTCTCTATCTTATCCACTGAAAGCTCAACGGATTCTATAGAGTTGTCTGAACCTTGGCGACTCAGTTCCTGGTTATTGATTTTTATAGGGAATACCCCTGAACAAATCCAGGTGTTTATAGCGGTTTGGTTATCTTCAGCCAATTCAGTAATAGTTAGTACCCTCTTATACTGCTGTGGGGGAAGTCCACCACCAGATATGAAATCCTGTACAGAGGCCAACCAATCAAAAAAATAGTTGTCCGGGCCGTCGGTTGTCATGAGTTTTTCGATCATGATTGTAGTTACCTTTCTACGGCCACCTGTTTTGATATCATGGTTTGAATCGCCGTGTTCTACTACATCTACCGATGTTTCCGGGATAGTGACCTTTTGAGCCAACCAGGGGTTGAAAGTGATCGGAGCGATTGCGATAGTAAAGGCAAACTGCTTCCGGGGGTTTGGTATCTGAGCCATTTCTTATTGTGTGTTTGTATTAGGCTTGAAAGTTGAATTCGTAACCCGCAGAAGTCAATACGATTTCTACATTGATTTCTCTCAAGGCGGGTATTGGGGTTATGCTGAACTTGATTTTGTACTTACCGGCCAATACATCAACTGAGTTATTAATCTGCAGTTGTGAAAGGTTGTTGGCGTCCTGGTCACCCTCCCATGTGTAGGAGAATAATGCTCTTTCGGTCAAAAGACTATCTAGGAAAGGTTTAACCGTGTAGAACATCTTCTTCCATGTTGGGATGTCGTTGGGCTCATCCAAGAAGTTATCAAGTTTTGGCTTTAGTTGCTTAACCAGGTAAAGCTCCAACATAATAACCGAGAGTTGTTGTTCAGCATCTTCTATTTTTCGAGCTGTGATATTATTCTGCATCAGAATCTTGTTATCTCTTCTGATGAGCATATTTATACCCGCATTCGATAATAGGTTGAGGTCACTGAAAGCCCCGGGTGTTCCGAAGTTATTTTTAACCCCGATCGCATTCGGCACTAAACCTCGCTGCATACCGAAGGCCGAGAACCACGGCTTGAAATTATTAAATGTATAGGACATGTTGC
>OEIV010000967.1_pt1 | contig 14201 bp, 16 predicted proteins | sample 1539231 | NCBI WGS metagenome assembly OEIV01 (sample SAMN03794762, study PRJEB22550) | activated sludge metagenome | feature: wastewater treatment plant; material: activated sludge; isolation source: Wastewater treatment plant of a petroleum refinery complex | place: Argentina: Buenos Aires ...
CCAGCGACGGGAACCACTTGCCCGCGAGGGTGAAATGGCGACGGTAGACCTTCCGCATCAGATCCTGGCGGGCGACCGGCATGTTCTTCGGGTCGCCGGTGCCGAGGAAGTAGTGGCACTTGTCGGTGCAGGCGCCGCACTTCACGCAGGAGTCGAGGTAGACCTGCAGCGAGCGGTATTTGCCGAGCAGCTCGCCCATCTTGTCGATGGCGCGCTCTTTCCAGTCGGGCAGCAACTCGCCCGGAAAGCCGAGCTGCTGCTGATGATCGGGCTTGGCGACGAACGGCTTCGACTTCGCCATCGCACCGCAGGCGAGTTCCGGCATCTCGAGAGGATCGGGCCGGTCGTCAATGATGTAGTCGCTCATGTCAGCCACGGGCAGGCTCCTTGGCGGCTCGCTCGGTGGAATGGAAAGCGGTCGTCATTTCGCCTCTCCGCGCGCCGGCAGCTTGGCGGCCCACGGCGCGAGATGGCGGCGCTCGCGCGGGTTGTCGACCTGGTTGCGGCTCGGCGAGAAGAACAGGCCGGCGCCATGCACCAGCCTCGAGCACGGGGAGGTGATCATCAACACCCCCCCCCGCGTCAGGTGGACGATGAGCAACGGATCGGCCGGCAGCGGGCGCAGCTCGAGCGTCATGAGGCCGGTGAAGAACGCCTTGACGGCGACGATGTCGGTGTGGGCGACGAACTTCATCGCCATGCCGCTGAGGCCGATGGCCAGGAGCAGCGCGAGCATCAGGTGGTCGGACGGCGCGCTGATGTAGCGGATGCGCGGCACGACAATGCGCCGGGCCCACAGGCCGGCGAGACCGGCGACCATTGCGAACGCGGCGAGAATTCCAAACGGCTGAATGAAGGCCAGCACCTCGGGCACGGGATTGACGAAATAGCGCAGATGCCGGAGAAGAACGAGAAGCAGGCCGAAGTGGAAGATCCACCCGAACACCCAGATCCACTTGTTGGCCTTGAACAGGCTCTCGAACAGCACGACTTCCCGCGCCAGGCGGAATGCCACGCCCGAGGTCGTCGTCGGCGCCGGTGTCGTTGGAATCTTCAGCGGCGCTGGCACGCTCCAGTAGCGACGGATCTTCATTGCAAGTCCGCCGACGAGAACGGCTGTCGCCACGTAGAACAACAGAGCGAATAAACCCGTTAGCACGGGATGCTCCTCCTCACGCTCTTCCCCAGGTAGTCTCCCCGTGCCGGCCGCTTGCGCCAATGCGCTCGGCGCTTCTTGTCGTGCACGGGGAGTCTTGTCGTGTCAGTCTGTCCGCCGGTGCGGGATCAGACGCAGCCGGTCGGCTTCGGCAGACCGGCGATCATGCACGCCTGCTTCGCCGGGCCATACGGGAACAGCTCGTAGAGGTACTTGTTCGAGCTCTTCTCCGGGCCCATCGTCTTGGCGAGCGCCTTGGTGAGAACGCGGATGGCCGGAGCGACCTGGTACTCGTCGTAGTAGTTGCGCAGGAAGTTCACGACTTCCCAGCGCTCGTCGTTCATCTCGAGCTGCTGGCCCTTGGCGATTTCGAGCGCAAGTTCAGGATTCCACTGGTTGATGTCCGTGAGGTAGCCTTCCTCGTCGTGCTCAACCTCGGTACCGTTGATGACGTAAGACATTTGTTTTTTCCTCTCCTTCAGATGGATCGTTTTGGCTGTCGACGCGGATCAGCCGGTTGCTTTGGACCGCGATCGGCGGCTCAAAGCCACGCCTGCGTGCGCTGGTGCGTAGTGACCAGATCGACGAAGCCGTTGTAGTCGACGACGGTCACGCTGTCGGCAATGCGACCGTCGCCCCCGAGGCCGCGCGCGTTGAGATCGGGGCCGAGAACGTAGACCTTGACCTCACCCGCGATGCGGCCGAGCTCGTTGGCGACCGTGGTGCCCTTGAGGGCGCCGTAGACGCCATCCTCGAAAAGCAGCACGGCGTCGCCCTTGAGCGCGTGTCCAAGCGCGCTCTGCATCGCATTCTTCTCGAAAGGCGACTTGTTGACCATGTGCAATGTTGTCATCGCATTCTTCCTTCGCGAAACCGCCTTTAGAAGCTCAGGATTACGTCCTGCTCGCGCATGATGCCGGCGAGCTCGGAGCGGCTGACGACGTTGATCGAGGGCTTCTCGGCGAAGCCGTCGTTCTCGTCCTCGTAGGTGATCGGCATCAGGTCGGCGGCGGTGAGGCCGCGCTCTGAAAGCGATTCCTGCTCGACGTAGAACTTGGTCACGCCGTAGTCGCCGAGTGCACGGAACGTCGGCGAGAAGTTCTTCACCCCGAGGCTCTTGGTGTCCTGGCCCTTGGCGAGCTGGAACACGCCGTCGTCGACGAAGGCGAGCGACACCTGCTGGTCGAACGCGGCGCCGATCAGCACCACCTCGAGGCTCTCGAGCGCGTAGATCGAGCCGTAAGGTGCCCTGCGGTTGAGATAGAGGAATTTCTTGATGTTAGACATGGGGCACCCTTGTCAGTCGCCGAACACGACGAGGCGGTCGGCCTCGATGCCGGCTTCGATCAACTGGCCGAGACCGGAAATGCGGAAGCCGGGAGCGATGTTGGCGGAGCCTTCGCCCTTGTTGTGGCGCTTGGCCTCGCCCTCGTCGAGGATGCCGCGGCGCTGGGCGGCGGCGATGCAGACGACGAGATCGAGCTTGTGCTTCTCGGCGAGCTCGCTCCAGTTTTTCTGCACGTTGCGGTCGTCCTGAGGCGGCACCGTCAGGCGCGTGCCGTTGTTCACGCCGTCGTGGTAGAAAAACACGCGAAAGATCTCGTGCCCTTTCTCGAGCGCGGCCTTCGTGAACTGGTAGGCCGAGTCCGACGCTTGATGCGTGTAGGGCCCCTCGTTGACCAGGATGCTAAGCTTCACCTTGGTGCTTCCCCTGCTGCTGCGACACTTCTTATCGGCTGGATGGCCGCGCGTTCAGCGCGCCAGCCCGTGGCCGAGCATCGCGTTCGTCCGGATATTCTTCGCCGGCCGATTCGCGCACGACCTGCCCGGGCATCAGGCTTTCCCGTTGCCCGAACCAATTTCGTTCAGATCCAGCTCGGACCGCGGTTTCTACCGCCGGTCGCGGCGCTCCGGCCCCAAAAGGCCCGGAATGCCATCCGCTGGTGTCCCGACTGTCGCCAGGGCCGGGGCTTGGCGCCCCGAACTCCATCGGCGAACGAATTCGCTCACCCAATTCCGCGCACCGCTCGGGTGGCCCGTTCCGGAAAGTCCGGCGTCATCGGCCGCCGTCAGGGCGGCCGAATGACAGACCGGAATTCCGCAGGCCCGCCCGCAATCGAGCGGTCTCTTCGGGCATCAACGCCGCCTCGGCGGCGCGTGCCGTCAGAAGCGGACGTGCGCCGACATATTCATCGTGTGGCGCGCACCCGTCCAGGTGTCGAGGTGGTGCTTCGTGAAGGCGAGACCGGTTTCCTCGAAGAAGCGCGGCCAGCCGATACGCTCGATCCACTCGCCCATGCGCTCCCAATCCTTCGCGCCGGCCTTGTAGGCGTAGAGGATCTTGCGGACGACCTCCTCGACCTCCGGCCAACGCGGCGGGTTGTTCGGCAGGTTGGCGACGGCGAGCTTGTGGAACGTCGGACGCGAGCGCGCATTCGAATGCTTGCCGCCGACCCAGATTGCGATCTTGGTCGACTCCGCGCCGTTGATCTGCATCGGCGGGCACGGCGGGTAGCAGGCGCCGCAGCACACGCACTTCTTCTCGTCCACTTCGAGCGACGGCTTGCCGTTCACCATGGCCGGACGGATGGCCGCCACCGGGCAGCGCGCGACGACGGCCGGGCGCTCGCAGACGTTGGCGACGAGATCGTGATTGATCTTCGGCGGCTTGGTGTACTGGACGTTGATGGCGATGTCGCCCTGGCCGCCGCAGTTGATCTGGCAGCACGACGTGGTGATGCGCACGCGGTTCGGCATGTCCTCGGTGACGAACTCCTTGTGGAGCATGTCCATGAGGCTCTTCACGACGCCCGATGCGTCGGTGCCGGGAATGTCGCAGTGCAGCCAGCCCTGGGTGTGCGAGATCATCGACACCGAGTTGCCCGTGCCGCCGACAGGGAAGCCCTTGTCGTTGAGGGCCTTGATGAGGGCGGGAACCTTCTCGAACGAGGAGGTGAGGAATTCGATGTTCGAGCGCGTGGTGAAGCGGACGTAGCCGTCACCGATGTTGTCGGCGATGTCGCAGAGCGTGCGGATGGTATAGACGTCCATCTGGCGCTGCGTGCCGGCGCGGACGGTGTAGATCTCGTCGCCGCTCTTCGCCACGTGGCGCAGCACGCCCGGACGCGGACGCTCGTGATAGGCCCACTGCCCGTAGTTCTTCACCATCACGGGATGCATGTATTTCTTCGGGTCGGGAACGCCCGACTCGATCGGCGTGCGCTTCTTGGCGGGCGCCGCCGGCGTCGCTGCACCTTGACTCATCGCATTTCCTCTCGTCGTCGCAACTTGCTGTTGTTTCGGCGTATGCCGACAGAGCCTTGGCTTATCCGCCTCGGCCGCCCGCCGTCGTCGCCGTGTTCCTATCGCGGCTTTCGTTTCGCGCCGCCGTTTGCGCCGCCGGAGAAGGTCTCGGAAGGGGCTGGCCGATAACGTGGCTCCTGCACCGCAGCCCGCGCAGGCTGCCGCCCATGTCCGTCCTTCTCGCCGGGGCCGGCGATCAGCTTCGGCGGGACCAGGGTTGAGCCCGGTCCCGCCTTGTGCCTGTGCGACCGCTTACTCGGCGGCCTCGGCCGCCGAGCCGTCCTTCTTGAGACCCTTGCGGGCGAAGTACTTCTCGGCCTCGTCGGTGAAGTCATCCGTGCGGACGTAGCAGGACGTGCGCGGATGCTTGACCATGTTCGGATCCGGCTCGATGCCGAGGGCATTGAGGAACGCCGGCAGGCCGATACGGTCGAGCGTCTCGCCGACGCGCTCGTGCTCGAGGGCGTTCTCGGCGAAGAAGTCGATCATGTTGCGAGCGAACTCGCGCAGCTTGGCGAAGTCCTCTTCCGTCTCGAGCTTCATGAACGGAATGATCATGGTGCCCATCAGGTCGCCGACCTTGAGCGAGCGCTTGCCGCCGATCAGGATCGAAGCGCCGCGATCGTCGCCCGGAGCCAGAGCCTTGTGCATCACGTTGATGCAGTGCATGCAGCGCACGCAGCTCTTGTTGTCGATCTCGAGGGTGTTGTCGTCGTTGAGCGAGACCGCGCGGGTCGGGCACATCGCGACGACGTGGTCGATCGTGTACTTGCGGCCATGATCCGCAACGTACGTCTTGACCTCTTCCTGGTTGATCTTGATGTCGTCGCGCCAGGTGCCGATCACCGCGAAGTCTGCGCGGTGGATGGCGTTGACGCAGTCATTGCCGCAACCCGAGAACTTGAACTTGAACTTGTAGGGGAGCGCCGGGCGATGAATCTCGCTGACGTTCTCGTTCAGGATTTCACGGTGCACGCGCGGCTCGTCGTACATCGACATCTCGCAGCGGGCATGACCGACGCAGCTCATCGAGGTGCGCAGTGCGGGGCCGGCGCCGCCGAGGTCGAAGCCGAGCTCGTTCAGCTCGTCGAAGGCCTTCTGGCAGCCCTCGGTCGTCGTGCCCTGGAACATGATGTCGCCGGACTGGCCGTGGAACGCGATCAGGCCCGAGCCGTGACGCTCCCAGATGTCGCACATCTGACGCAGGACGTTGGTATCATAGTGATAGCCCGCCGGCGGCATGACGCGGAGCGTGTGGAACTCCTTCGACTTCGGGAATTTGTCGCCGACCTCGGAGAAGCGCGGAATGATGCCGCCGCCGTAGCCGAACACCGAAACCGTGCCGCCCTTCCAGAAGCCGAGGCGCTCCGTATAGGAGTGCTCGAGCTGGCCCAGAAGGTCGTTCATGTACTCGGCGTAGGGCTTGTCCTCGGAGTCGCGCAGCCGCTTCAGGCCGGTGACGAAGCTCGGCCACGGGCCGCTTTCCAGTTCGTCGAGCTTCGGCGTCGACCGCTTCGCAAAGGAAGCGCCCGTTGCAGCCGCGCCCGTCTTCGTCTCATCCGTCATGACGTTCTTCCCTTCTGTTCGCGCCCCTTTGCCGGGCCGCCATCCTGCATTGCCTGTGCATTCTGACTTGGGAGCTGCCTGCCGACCGCACCCTGAATTCTCCGAAAACCCCTATTCATAGAATGGGTAAGCTCGAAGAACCTGCTGCCAGGATAATCCATACTACGCTTCTCGGAAAATCCCTTTGGTTACCCTCTGAGCGCATTTTTCGTTGCTGAATGCCCGCGCGACCCATCTTGCCATGCGCTTGCATATTCACAAGTATGCATATTATGACTGACTAGGACAGGCGCACAAGTCCAAAGTCGAATAACCCACCCGTTCGGGTGTGGGCGGTTGCGCTCACCGGGCAAATTCATGGTGCCAGGTCAGGCGATTAGAACAGCAGGTGCGGCGCAGTGGCGAGACTTTCGTCGGCGGGCGTAACCTGCGTGCCGGGTGGGCGAGGTGGAGGAGACGGCCTTGAGCAACGTTGCGGAAAGCCTCGGGAGCACGGTCGCGGAAACCGCCGCGGCACGGGCGCGCCCGCGCGGGAACCCATTTGATCTCGCGGACGAAAAATCCTACGCGGCATGGCGCGAGTGGAAGCTTTCGAGCTATCCGCGGCACGCGGCCGAGATCCGATTCGACATTTCCGGACTGCTCGCGCCGAGCGCAGGTGAGAAGGCGGCGCTCTCTGCGGCCTGTACCATCTGCAACATGGCGATTTATCGCGTTCCCGTGCGTTCCGAGACCACCGGAGCGGATGCGGCCGCGGTGCTCGGGGGCGAGTTGAGGCAATTTGCCTCACAGTTCGCTCTCGGCATCGTCGAGGACCATCGTTCGGCGGGCGACGACGGGATCGTCGCCATCGAAGTCACCGAACAGGCGTCGAAACGGGCGTTCATCCCTTACACGAAGCGCGCACTCAACTGGCATACGGACGGCTACTACAATCCTCCCGACGTGCCGATCCGGTCGATGATCCTGCATTGCGCGCGGCCCGCCCGCGAGGGGGGCGAGAACGCGCTGCTCGATCCCGAAATCGCCTACATCCGCCTGCGCGACGCGAGCCGCGCGGAAATCGCGGCGATGATGCATCCCGAAGCGATGACGATTCCGGAGAGCGTCGAGGAGGATGGGCGCGTGCGCCCCACGAGCACCGGGCCGGTGTTCATCGTCGATCCCGTCGACGGCAATCTGACCACGCGATATACCGCGCGAACCCGCAACATCCACTGGCGCGACGACGCCGATACGCGCGCGGCCGTCGCCCGGCTCGAACGGTTGCTCGGACACGAGGAGGAGCCGCTGATCCTCAAGTATCGTCTCGAGGCGGGTGAGGGACTGCTCTCCAACAACGTCCTTCACACCCGCACGGCGTTCGAGAACGAGGACGAGGCGGGCCGTCTTTTGCTGCGCGCCCGCTACCGTCAGCGGATCGCTGGAACCTGAGGCCGGCGCCGCCAAGGCAGGCTATCGGAGAACTGCACATCCGAAGCACCGGGTCCGAAGCACCGGAAAGAACCAGAACAAGCGGCACCGCGCCGCCCGAGGAGAGGATTAAGCACCATGTCAGAGCTCGAACTCGAGCGCGAACCGGGGATGCTCCAACTCAGCGACCTCATCATCTACAACCCGCAGGTCAAGTCGTTCGAAGAGCTTCTCGTACTGGTCGCCGAAGCCGCCGCGAACGGTGCGCGGTTCATCAATTTCGACGTCAAGCCGGACTTCGTCGACACGCCACGCACCTGGCAGCAGGTGATCGAGCGCGTGTTCAATCTCGGCGCGCGCTACCTCGAGGGACGCAAGTGAGCGATCCCACCGTCACCGACATCAAGGATATCGCAGCGCCCTACCGGCGGCAGGTTCTGCTTCAGGACGTGCAGCACGAGAGCGGCCTGCGCCTGCTTCGCATCCGGATTCGCGAGGGGCGCCGGTTCACCATCATGGATATCGACGGGCCGACTGCGGAAACACTCGCCGCCGCATTGAGCGATTGGAGCCTGCAGGCGGGCAGCGCTGCCATTCTCGACGATCCCGACGCCGCCGCGCCGAGCGGAGACAGCACCTGATCGAACCGGCGATCGGGTCGGCTGGCGTTCTCCGCCGCGATGCCCTCCCGACCGCCGCTCGCGAGCCTTTTTCAATTCTGGAGTACCGCAGGTGGAGCAGCTTCCAATCTGCCTCGACATCAAGGGCCGGAAAGTCGTCGTCGCCGGTGATGGAGCCGGCGCCGCGAGAAAAGCGCTGCTCGCCACTGGCGCGGGCGCGGTGGTGACGGTCGTCGCCGCGGCCCCGTGCGACGAGTTGCGCGAACTCGCGGCCGCCGGCCGGATCGGTCTCGCCGAGCGCGCGCTTCTCGCCGACGATGTCGCCGGAGCGGCGATCGTCTTCGCCGCCGCCGAGAACGACGAGCGCGACGGCGAGGCGGCGCGTCTCGCGCAAGAAGCGGGCGTGCTGGTCAACGTGGTCGACCGCGCCGATCTCTCGAGCTTCACCATGCCATCGATCATCGACCGTTCGCCGCTCGTCATCGCGGTTTCCTCGGCCGGTGTCTCGCCGCTGCTCGGCCGCATGATGCGCCAGCGGCTGGAGGCGACCATCCCGGCGGCCTTCGGCAACCTGACGCGCTTCCTCGGCTCAATTCGCGGTGTGCTCAAGCGACGGATTCCCGACGTTCGCAACCGCCGCCGGTTCATCGAGACGGTCGTCGACGGAACGGTCGCCGATCTCGTGCTCGCCAACGACGAGGAGCGCGCGCGCCAGCAGCTCGACCAGAGCCTCGAAGCCTTCCTCGCCGACGGCCACAACACGCAAGGCGAGGTGTATCTCGTGGGCGGCGGGCCCGGCGATCCGGACCTCCTCACGTTCCGCGCGCTGCGGCTCATGCAGCGCGCCGACGTCGTCGTCTACGACCGTCTCGTCGGCAGCCCGATCATGGACCTCGTGCGCTCGGACGCGGAGCGCATCTACGTCGGCAAGAAGCGCAACCAGCACGCCATGCAGCAGGACGACATCAGCCGCCTGCTCGTCACGCTGGCGCGGCAGGGCAAGCGCGTGCTGCGGCTCAAGGGCGGCGATCCCTTCATCTTCGGGCGTGGCGGAGAAGAGATCGAGCTACTGGCGGCGGAGGGCATTCCGTTCCAGATCGTGCCGGGCATCACCGCTGCTTCCGGCTGCGCCAGCTTCGCCGGCATTCCGCTGACGCACCGCGATCATGCGCAGTCGTGCGTCTTCCTGACCGGCCACACCAAGACCGGGCGCCTCTCGGCCGATTGGAGCACGGTGCTGCAACCGGGGCAGACGGTCGTCATCTACATGGGGCTCGCGTTCCTCGGTGAGCTGATGCGCGATTTCATCGCCCGCGGCGCCGACCCCGAACTTCCCGTCGCCGTGGTCGAGAACGGTACGCGCCCGAACCAGAAGGTGGTGACGGCGACTGTCGCAACCATCGCCGAGGCCGCCGCGGCAGCCGGCATCCACGGGAGCAGCCCGGCGCTGACGATCATCGGCTCGGTCGTGACCCTTCGCGACAAGCTCGCCTGGTTCAACGAGGCCGAGCCGCCGACCGTATCGGCGACGGCAGCCTTCAGCGCCGAGATTGGCCGGTCGGATCCCGCGGCCAAGGCGGCGCAATAGAGCGACGAATCTGTAGATCCCCCACGGGGGCGAAACGCCAAGAAGGAGGAAGCAATGGCAATCGAGTTCAATGGGCAGGAAATCGAGACCAACGACAAGGGGTATCTCGAAAATCCGGAGGATTGGAGCGAGGGGCTCGCGCAGCTACTGGCGGACAGCGACGGTCTGACGCTCGGCCAGGAGCAGATGGATATCATCAACTATCTGCGCGACGAGTATTTCAACAACAACAACAACCAGCCGAACACCCGCACCATCGTCAAGGCGATGGCCGAGCAGTGGGGCAAGGACGTCGACCAGAAGTACGTCTATGACCTCTTCAGCGGCGATCCCTCGAAGATCGCCGGGCGCATCGCGGGCCTCCCCGAGAGCCGCCGCAAGGGTGGCTACTGATCGCCTGTCGATGTGGTGAATACAAAAACGGCGCGCCGGGCCTGGCGCGCCGTTTTCCATTCCACTTACGGGAAGCGGAAGCGCCCCCGCATCATGCCGTGCGGGTGCGCCCGCCGAAGAAGCCGAGGAACAGCGAAGCTGCGAGGAACGCCGAGGCGATCTGCCAGAACGGCACCAGGATGAACTCCATCTTCGAGAAGTCGCCGAAGTTGATCTTCGGCGGCATGCCGAGCGCCATGCCGGCGACCTGGCAGGCGAAGAAGAACACGGCGAGGCCGAGCAGGATGCGTCCGGCGAGCAGGATGTAACCGCCGTTGTCTGAGCGGAACAGCATGTGCGCGATGAGCAGCACGAAGCCGATCGCCGCCGCGGCGCCCCCCGCATAGACCATGGGCTTCATGGCCGGCATCATCATAATCATCATGTCGATCATGAACTGTCGCATCGTGTCTCCTCCCGGATCTCTTTTTTCGTCTCGATGACGGCTCGTCCGCCGCACCGGATTTCGTAACGCTCGAAAAGTCGTGGCGCCGGTCGCCGGACCCCGCCCATGCGGAGAGCGTGACGTTCGCCGGCGCCCTTCTCAAACGCCTTACGCAACAAGCGTAAACACGCCGGCTCACCGTTTTCGCGCGGCCCGGCGGCCCGTCCAGATTGCGCCGGCCGCCGGGTCACCCCGTCGGACGGCCGTATTCGCATTCGACAATATCATGCTTGCACTGCTGCTGCGAAGCCAGCATCATTCCTGGAAAATAAAAGCCGGGGCCAACGCTCGGATCGCAACGACGGTCCGGACGGCCGGTGGGGTGTGAAACGCGCGTCGCAAAACAAGGAAAAGGGCACGATGCTGGGCTTCCTACGCAACATTTTCGCATTGATAGGCGTCGTGGCGACTGCTGCGGGCGTCTATGGGTACATGAGCTACAACCGGGCCATCAGCGGTTTCGACCCCAAGGCGATCGCTGTTTATAACGAGATGGCCAACCTGCTGGTGGCCACCGGCAACCCCGCCGAGGCGACGGTCTGGAAATCGAAGGTCAAGGAAGGCCTGTCGTTCGACGAGGTCGATCAGTCGATCAAGTCGGTCGCGACGGAAATGAACATCAAGGACGTCGGCGCGCTGCCCCTCGGCGATCAGGTCGAGGCGATGCAGGGCAAGAAGTGGCGCAAGCTCAAGATCTATCTCTATTGCAACCCGCTCACCGCAGCGAAGATGATCGATTACTCGGACGCCTTCTCCGCCTATCTGCCCTGCCGCATTTCGCTGCTCGAGGACAAGACGGGCAAGCTCTGGCTCTATACCCTGAACATGGACATGATGATCCACGGCGGTAAGCCGCTGCCGCCCGAGCTCAAGGCCGAGGCCGAGGGCGTCAAGAAGATCATGCAGACGATCCTGGAGCGGGGCGCCAAGGGCGACTTCTGAGGCGGGTGCGACTTCGGAGGATCGTCGGAAATCTCTCTGAGACGCGGAACACTCCGTTAGACGAGACACATTGAGACGAGCCACATTGCGCGGCGCCGGAGGCTGGCCTCCCGGCGCCGCAATTCTGTCCGTCCTTCGAAACGCCACTCGCGGGAGAGGTGCGACGGCTTTGGGGCCCTTCAGAGAGAGTTGACGAACGCAACCAGTGCCGCGCGCTCCGCTGTACTCAGGCCGGCGTACCCGTCGCGTGCCGTCTGGGCCTCGCCGCCATGCCAGAGGATCGCCTCCTCGACCGAGCGTGCGCGCCCGTCGTGCAAAAAGTACGTGTGCCCGCTCACCGTTTCGGTAAGGCCGATGCCCCAGAGCGGTGACGTGCGCCATTCGCTTCCCGTAGCGACGCCTTCGGGGCGCCCGTCGGCAAGCCCTTCGCCCATGTCGTGCAGCAGCAGGTCGGTGTACGGCCAGATGGTCTGGCCTGAAAGGTGCGGCTGACCCGGCATGTCGCCCGTCGTATGCGTCGGCGTGTGGCAAGCGGCGCAACCGAGCGCGGCAAACGACGCCTTTCCGGCAAGCACCTCGGGGTTCTCCGCGCCGCGTCGCTGCGGCACCGCGAGGTTGCGCGCGTAGAATGCGACGAGGTCGAGAAGTTGATCGCTCACTTCGGGGTCGGTTTCGGACGGCGAGTTTCCATTCGGGGCGGCGAGGCAGGTGGATTGCGCGCTCGTGCAATCACCGGATGGGCGCGGGAACAGCGAGGTCGACAGCCCCATGTCGCCGTTGAAGGCGTCGGCGCTCTGCTGGCGCACGCTCGGGTTGCCTGCCTTCAATCCGAAACGGCCGAGCGTGACGCGGCCGAACTCGCGCGACCAGACTTCGCTGGCGCGTCCCGAAATGCCGTTGCCATCGCGGTCGTCGGGATCGGCGGCGGCGCGGATCGCGGCTTCGGGGATCGCTTCGAGCAGACCGAGGCCGATCATCGCCGGCGCGACGCGCGGTGACATCATCACGTCGGCGCGCATCGGCCCGTAACCGAGGTTGGCGACACTGTAAGCCGGCCGACGCAGCGTCACGATGGTTCCGTCGCCGAGCGCCACCGGGGCATCGGAATACGCGATGGTCATCTGCCCCTCGGCGGCGTGCCCTTGCACCGAGAAGTTCTGTAACTGGCCGCCGTAGGCCGGCTCCGGCAGAGTCGCTGCCCGATGCTCCGCGAGAAGGCGGCGTTCCTCGTCGCTCGTCGGCGGCACGGAGAGGCGCAGGAACATGGAGACGGCCGTCTCCTCCGGCCAGTTGGCCTGCGGCGGGCGTCCGCGACCATCCTTCAAATGGCAGTTTTGACAGCCGCGCGCGTTGTAGAGCGGGCCGAGGCCATCGGATGATTTGGTGGACGAGGGCGAGGAGATCCAGAGTTTGCGGAAGATGGCGTTGCCGAGCTTGAACCGCGCTTCGCCATCGAGGCCGATGCCATTCGAGAAACGCGAGAAGGCGTCGCGGTGGTCCGTGCTGCCGGTTGTCGTCGCCTCGCCGCCGGGCTTCAGCTCCCGTGCGTCGAGCGCCGCCACCCGCGCACTTTCACCGCCGGCGGCCACGGCAAGGGCTGCGATAGAAAGCGCGGCGGTACCGGAAAAGGCGAGCGCGCCGCCCCATGCAGCGAGCCGAAAGCTGTGGCGACGATTGGCTTTGCGGACATTCGAGCCGGTCATGGGGGCCTCCTCGCAAAAACATTACGACAATAGTATACAAAAAGGCTGACCACAGCGTTGCACATTGACGCATCGCAGGTCGCGCTGGGCAATCGTGCAGCTCGTTGCGCGGAGGGTTGTCGCGTGAGGTCTCCCGAGTGTCGGCGAACGCGAGGCTCCACCGATGAGAGTTTGTGCGGACTGCCTGGGCTCACGAGAAAACAGATAGACACCGCGCGCGCTTGTTTCGCGTGCGGCGCCGGACCTGCGTTGGCCGTGCTTGGTCAGAATGAGATTTTCGATCCCATCACGATCGACTGGAAGCTCTCGATGCCCGGAGAGGCGACGGCGCCACCGCCACCATCGACGAGATCGACGTCGAAAGCGTGGTGGCGGTAGCCGAGGTAGATCTGCATCTCGGCCGCATCGATGTGCTGGACGACGCCGAGCCCCCAGACCTCTGCGGTGCTGCCGGTGATCGTCACGGCCGCCGTTGTCGGGTCGAGATCGGTCGCTGCGCCATTCGAGAGAAAATCACGGAAGCGGCCATCCTCGCCGTAGAAGGCCGTAGAGCCGAGGCCGTTCAGATGCGCGAGCCAGCCGAGCTTGGCGTAGACGAACGAAGCGTTGGCGAGAGCTGGATCGTCGAAGTCGCGGCGGCCGCCAGAGACGAGGGCGCTGAGGCCAGAGGGCTCGTGCAGCAGCGCCGCCGACCCGACCAGGGTCTTGTTGCGATCGTCGCCCTCGTTGTTGAGTCCGTTCTCGTCGGTCACCCGCGAGTAGGCGATCGCGGCCGAAAGTTTGAAACCGGCGAGATGACCTTCGTACCTGGCGCCGATATCCCAGATATCGTCCTCGCCGTAGCTCGCCGACAGAACGACGCCGGCAATGGTCGGCGTGTCGTAACGCACGACGTTGGCGGTATCACCGTTGAGGTGATTGTAGACGTCGCCGAGCGTGACGTTGGAGAGCCCGCCGTTCTTGAGGCGGATGGCAAAGCCGCCGCCGAAGTCCTGCACGCCCAGAACGTCTTCTTCCACCGCGACTCCTGGTC
>OEIV010000969.1_pt1 | contig 14197 bp, 12 predicted proteins | sample 1539231 | NCBI WGS metagenome assembly OEIV01 (sample SAMN03794762, study PRJEB22550) | activated sludge metagenome | feature: wastewater treatment plant; material: activated sludge; isolation source: Wastewater treatment plant of a petroleum refinery complex | place: Argentina: Buenos Aires ...
CCGGCGTTTCCAGTTCATCAAAAGTGAACCGGTTAACTGAAATAACTCCACTCATTGTGTTCATTAACGAGTTGTTAATTCGTTCAGGAATCCCTGGATGGCAACCAGTAACACCGCAGGTTTTTGATGCATCAGAAAGATTACCCGGAATAAGTATCATTCCTTTGTGAGCATAATCTTTATTTGTTGTATTCGCATTACCAAGGTGACAGGCATTGCAACCAACTTTATCCGGTGAATGAGATTCCTCAAAACCCGTCATTTCATCATGGCAATTAACACATCCATTAAAATTAGTTTTAATAAAATATTTTTGTGAAAAGTAATCAGCAATAAAATATGTAATAAAAAATGAAAGTAAAACGAAAGCAGTATTTCTAATAATTGCTTTCACTTTTAGTTAAAATATTTTTTAATCTTTTCATAATCATCAGGAGTGTTCATATTCAAAAACATATTATCATTATAAAACTGAAGATGATCAACTACGATTGATTCCACTTCAACTCTTTGGTGTAAATCATAAACACTGCCTTTAACCATTTTATCTATTTCTGATAATCTAAATATCTCTTCAATTTTTTCTATCACTGATTTACTATAAATGCCAAATAATCTTTGCGGAATTCCATTTATAGTTGGAATTATAATTTCTTTACCCGATTCATCTTTGGAAATATATTCTATAATTTTAGAATTGATTAGTGGAAGATCACAGGTAACAATAAAGTTTCTAGAAGTTTTTGAATTTTTTAGAGCAGAGTAAATTCCACTTAAGGGTCCGCGGTCTATTTGAATATCTTTTATGATTGGAATATTAAGAAAAGAAAACTCATCACACTCATTTGCACTTATTATAACTTCATAAAAGACTTTTCTCATTTCATTAAGAATAATTTCAATCACAGTTGAGTTTCCAAGTTTTAACAGTGCTTTGTTTGTCTGCATTCTTGAACTTTTCCCGCCGCAAAGGATTATTCCTGTAATATCATTTCTCATAGTTTAAAATAAAAAAAGGCTGATTAAAATATCAGCCTTATGTAAACTAATTATTCTTATTCCACAGGTCGTCCCATCGCAGAAAGATTTTTGCTTCTTTCGATTGACTGAAGTGCAAGATATCTGTCTCCAAACTTTTTAAGATTATCAGCTTCAGTGTCATACTGATCATAATGTCTTTCTTCATCAGCAACCAAACCTTCAAATATTTGCTTCGTTGCTGAATCAGCATTCGCTGAAGATTGATTTGCCCAAAGATTGTAATCGCGTGCACTTTCCTGTTCCATATTTGCTGCTTTTTCTAACATCTTTGCAACATCTTTTATTTTTTCTACTTCTCCACCGACTTTCATTTCAACTTCACCTTTTAAGAATAAAATTCTTTCAGCTAATTTTTCAACGTGAAGCATTTCATCAATTGCAGTGCGTTTAAATAATCCGGCTAACAAATCATAACCTTGATCATCACATAAAAAATGGAAGTACATATACTGATGAACTGCAAATAGCTCATCTGCAATAGCTTTGTTTAAAAGCTCAACGCTTTTCTCGTGCATTTTATCTCTCCTATAAAATATTTTTTAGTTTGTTGTAATAAAAATACCAGTATTATGAATAGATTTCTAATAGTTATTATTTAATTAAAATCATTTTTTTCGATTTTGAATATTGACCAACTTGTAGTTTATAAAAATATATTCCTGAACTAAAATTGTTACTATTAAATTGTACATTATATTTTCCAGCAGGTTTAAATTCATCTACAAGTGTTGCAATTTCATTCCCTAATAGATCATAAACTTTTAATATCTGCCGGCCGCTTACTGGTGATTGCCAACTAATTTTTGTCCTTGGATTAAATGGATTAGGGTAATTTTGATCCAGAATAAATGATTTTAGAACATTGTCATTTTCTTCTTCAATTATTAATGGATTGCCTGTAAGTTCAATATCCATCCAGTTTAGTCTCTGGACTATCCATCCTTTTAGAAAAGTTAGTTCATCTTCATAAGTGGCACCGATATAATAATTGGGCCAAACATAAATACCAATTATTGGCCACTTAATAAAATTTCTTATGCGTGCTTCACTAATTCTACTGACTGTCTGATCCATGAATGAAATAATATTACTGGTAGAAAAAACACTGCTACGAATTTGTATCCATCTTTCTTTCACTTTATTTTTAAAATTTGGATCGCTCATTAATCTTTTCATAAAATAAGTTCTTTTCCATGCTGTTATATCAGCAATCCATTCGGAAGTTAACCACGGCTGCTCCCACGCGCCTTCACCATAATTTGCAAATGCAAGATCATAATCCCAGATTGGTCCCAAACACAGTTTACCGCCATCGCTGTCTTTCTCTTTATACATATAAAAACTAAAACGATAAGCATCAACACTCTTTACAAGTTCGGAGATTAAAAAATAATCCACAAAAGATTGCACATCTATATATTTTGAATAGCCATTAACTGTATCCCTGTAATTTGAACTTACTAGTGTGCTTTCTACTTTAAACATAAAATCTTTAATGTAGGCTCTCTGCTTTGGAGCAAGCTCCGCCGAATCAGGATCGTGGTATTGATAATAGGCTTTATCAAATCCGTACAATGGATTTACATTTACCTGCCAGCCAACTTCATAGGGCTTATCAATTTTTAGAATGTAACCACCTGTAAGATCACTGCCAGTTGTGTCCTCAGGGTTTAATTTAGCAATGTCTACTCTGTTTTTATCCTGCTTAATTTTTTCCATTAATACATACAATCCACGATAGGAACCATTTATGAATAATTCACAATAAGCTGTTCGTGATGCGTATCTCCCTATCGATCTTGAAAGGTAGTATGGAATTTCATTTCGTAGAAAAGTTTTATCGGAATATGATGCATAAAGAACCCAGTCATTCTCTTTGGGCATGGACATTAAAGAAACATTTAGATTATTTCCAGCAGAATCCTGAGTTTCAAATCCATATGGTTTTTTATCAAACATTGTTGATGAACTGCCTCTAATTTCAATACTGATTTTTCCATTATAATCAGTAAATGGATCAGATAAGTAATTTCTTTGTCCGTCTGGATTATTAATGATACCCATATTGGCCACAATGCGATAACTATTATGGATTGTTTGTCCTTCTGTATCGATAAGGACAAGAGGTAGATTTGACGAAGTAAAAATCACAGAGTCCAGCTGCGCTATAGTCTCAGCATTCAAAAGAATTAAATAAGAAAAAAATACAATCAAAGTCTTTAGCAACGATTTCATAAAATGAACTCCGGAAATTTCTTTATTTAATAATTAAAATTACCATTAATAATTATTACTAAATACTTGTAACAAATTTTCTTTTAATAATTGTCCGTTACCGCTTAAATTATATAAACTTAAAACTTTTATTGTAGTTAGATTTTAAATATAATAAGTGAGTTTGAATATAAAATCAAAAACTGCTATAGAGTATACTTTAGTGGAATAAAGAAAAGAAATATTAAATGTTTTAGAGAATAGCTTTAACACCATAACTTGATTTTCATTCAGAGATTTAGAAATCGTCTGTTAGATTTTATTACTATATTATTTTATAAAACTGCTCTAAAGATGCAGGATTTGATAAGGCTTCTTTATTATCAACATCTTCACCATTTAAAATTTTTGTTACTGCAAGCTCAACTTTCTTTCCACTTATTGTATGTGGTATCTCATTCACTTGCTTAATTATAGTAGGAACGTGTCTTGGAGTGGTTGAGAGTCTAATATTAGTTTTAATTTTTTCGACAAGTATTTCATCCAGCTTAAATCCGTTTTTAAGAACAACAAACAGAATAACTCTTACATCATTATTCCAATTCTGTCCTACTACTAAACTATCAATAACTTCATCAAGTGATTCAACAATTCTATAAATCTCAGCAGTTCCAATTCTAACCCCACCAGGATTTAAAGTTGAATCAGATCTGCCATAGACAAAAACTCCGCCATTTTTAGTAATCTTAATAAAATCTCCGTGATGCCATTGATTAGGGAATCTTTCAAAGTATGCTTTTTTATATTTTTCATTCTCAGCATCATTCCAAAAATAAATAGGACTGGATGGAAAAGGCTCTGCACAAACAAGTTCACCTTTTTTATCTATCACACATTCACCGTTTTCATCATACGCTTCCACTTTCATACCCAATCCTCTGCATTGGATTTCACCTGAATATACCGGAAGAATTGGACTGCCCAGCATAAAACAAGAAATAATATCTGTGCCGCCGGATATGGAAGAAAGTTGTAAATCAGATTTTACATTTTTGTAAACCCACTTAAAATTTTCTTCGCTTAAAGGTGAACCAGTTGAGAGAATCGTTTTCAGTTTGGATAAATCATACTTTTCTCCGGGAATCAATCCAGATTTTTCTATACTTGATAAATATTTTGGACTCGTACCAAATATTGTAATTTCCTCTTCTTCAATTTTCTTCCAAAGAATTTCATAATCAGGATAAACCGGACTTCCATCAATCAAAACAACACTTGCTCCCAATTGTAATCCACTAACTAACCAATTCCACATCATCCATCCGCAGGTTGTGTAGTAAGAAATTTTATCTTCTCTTTTAACATCACTATGAAGATGAAGTTCTTTAAAATGCTGAAGTAAAGTACCGCCTGCTCCATGTACAATACACTTTGGTTTACCCGTAGTTCCCGATGAATACATAATATAAACTGGATGATTAAAAGGAACTTGTTCAAATTCTATTATTTTTGAAGTATTATCTAGTAAGTCTTTATATTTAATATAGTTAGATGTTAAGATAGAGATTGTTTCAGACTGGTTATCCTGCTTAAAATTCTCAAATTCTTTTATTAAAATTACTTTCTCAATACTAGAGATTCGAGAAATTAATTTTTCAATCTTTCCCAAACTGTTGTACTGTTTTCCGCCGTAGTAATATGATTCATTTGCAAAAAGTACTTTTGGTTCAATCTGACTGAACCGATCATAGACACCTTCAAATCCAAAATCAGGAGAAGTAGAACTCCATATTGCTCCCAAACTAGTTGTTGCTAACATTGCAATTACTGATTCAGGATAATTAGTTACGAATCCTGCAACTCTATCATCCTTTTTTACACCAAGTTTCTTCAATCCATCAGCACATTTAGCAACTAAATTATAAAGTTCTTGATATGTTATTCTTATTGTTGGATGATTTTCGCGAATTGAAATTATGGCGTCTCTATCATCATTATATCTTAAAAGATTTTCAGCAAAGTTTAATTCAGATCCTTTAAACCATTTTGCTCCAGGCATAATCCTTTCACTTAAAACAGTTTTATAGGATTTAGAGTGAATTATTCCTGAGTATTCCCAGATTGATTTCCAAAACTCTTGTATCTGGTTAATGGACCAGTTGTATAGTTCTTCGTAATTATTGAAATCTTTTTTGAAATGTGTTCTAAGAAATGAAAAGTATCGTGTAAAGTTGCTGTTACTTACTCTTTCAGCAGAGGGGATCCATATAGGTAAATTATTTTCATCCATTATCTCTACCAGCAAATAGTGCAATCTTCCATGCAATCTCTGTCTGATTTGATTCAAGAGCAACCTTTGCAGTTCTCTCAAGCATTTGTTTTTTATCCGATGGACATAAACTAGAATTGACAAGAACTATTTGTAACATTTTTATAAAATTCTTTTGGTTTTGGAAGTCTTCAAATAAAATTAATGAATGATCGGATTCATTTCTAATAATCCGTCTAACTTCTTCTATATATTGAGTTACAGTATTCTCTGAAGGAATAATCTCTATATTACCAAACTTACCAAGATTATTAGCTGAATAGATATTTGAGTTTTTAATAAAATCTGGAATCTGGTCATAACCAATACCTTTTTTAGCTAAAGGTTTTTCAACTTCGAAAACATTGTCGCCAAATGCCCTGCAATAGAAATCACCAGACATCCGTGCTATAAGATCTATTTTATTTGGGTGAATAATACCGTTAACAAATACTTCTTCATCAACATGAAATTTTATGACCTCACAGACTGCAATGTTTGCGGAGGCTCCACCATTACCATAACTCATCATATCGATCAGCTTACACTCCATTTGAAATGGTGACTCTTTAACTCGTTTTGGTTTTAAAATATCAGAATCAATGGGTGTTAGGCCACTTTTTACAAACTCATCAATTCCTCTTTCGTATTCAGTTGATGCAAGACTAACTTGCTCAACCATTGAATAAGTTACGGCTTGTACAACACATTCTTTTGTCTCAACCAAATTAAGATAAGTATCCTTAAATGAGCCATCTCGGCCTCTTCTCGAAGGAGAAAATGCAATAACGGGTGGATTTGCTCCAAACACGTTATAAAATGAAAATGGTGAAAGATTATTTATACCATCTTTAGAAATTGTAGATACTAAAGCAATTGGTCTGGGTCCGATGCCACCTTGTAATAAACGTTGTACTTCAGGTACGGTTAGTTCTTTAGGAATTATATCCTTCATTTTTTATTCCGTGTAAATCCTTTAGATCCGCGTACTATTGTTTTAAGTTCTTCTTATTTGCAAGAATAGACCGACTTGATTTAGATTTTTTTACTTTGTTTTTCAATATCCCAAGTCCTGTTATCTCTAATTCTATTTCATCACCATCATTTAACCAAACTGGTTTATGTTCTAATCCTTTTTCTTTTGCCTCTATAGCCCAGGTTCCATTCAATTCTAAGTAGCATCCTGTTCCTACTGTACCAGAGCCGATAACATCTCCAGGATACAAGGTTACACCATAACTTGCTCTTTCAATTATCTCAGCAAATGTCCAATCCATTTGGTTAACATTTCCCTTAGAGATTTGCTTTCCATTATGTCTGGCTTTCATCTCAAGATTGTACTTATTACCGAGTTTTGTTTTTACAATATAAGGATCTAACTCATCAGGAGTAACTAACCATGGACCAAGAGTAGTTGCAAAATCTTTTCCCTTGGCAGGACCAAGACTCAATTTCATTTCTTCCATTTGCAAAACTCTTGCTGAAAGATCATTCATAATCATATAACCTGCAATATATTCATCAGCTTTATTTGAAGTTATATTCTTCCCTTTCTTGCCAATTACAATTGCACATTCAAGTTCAAAGTCCAATCCTCTTAAATGATCATCTTCCACTTTTACATTTCCTGGCCCAAAAACCGAATTGTGGTTACCAAAATAAAATATTGGAAACTGATCAAATTCAGGAATCATTTCCACTCCCCTGTTTCTTCTGGCTGTAAACACATGCTGTCTAAAAGCATATCCATCACGCAACGAAGTTGGATTTGGAACTGGAGATAAAAGAGCAAGCCTATTATACTTTAATCCAGATTTAATTTTTTCTTTTTTTATTGATTCAAAAACCTTTCGGGCAAGTTTCATCGAACTATCTTCACCTTCAAGAAATTTTTTCATAGTTGAAGGTAGTTTAATTTTTATTATTGAGGCAGCTTTTTGAAGATCATATACTTTATCGTTAAATAATATTCCTAGTCGTTCTTCTTTTTTATTTAAGTATGAGACGAATTTCATTAGATTTCCTTAAAATATTTATTTCTTTTGAAGCCAGGATTGGCTGTAATCACCAACCATCGTGTCTTTTACATTTTTAGTTACGTACAGTGGCGTAAATGTATCAATCATAACTGCGTATTCTTCAGTTTCTGTTTTGCCAATAGATGCTTCTGTTTTACCAGGCTGCGGTCCGTGTGGAATTCCCATTGGATGCAGAGTAATTGAACCTTCCTGAACACCAGTCCTGCTCATAAAATCACCATGTACATAATATAGAACCTCATCACTATCAACATTTGAATGATAATACGGAGCCGGAATTGCATCCGGATGAAAATCATACAAGCGTGGAACAAAATTGCATACAACAAAATGTTGAGTTACAAATGCAAGATGTATTGGCGGTGGAAGATGGGTCTTACCAACTTTTGGAGCATATTCTTTTATATTAAAAGCATAGGGATGAAGAAATCCATCCCAACCCACAACGTCAAATGGGTGATGTGGTAGTTTGTATTCAAACATTCTGTTCCGAACTTTTAACCGCAATCTGAAATCACCAATCTTGTCAATCGGTTCTGTAAACTCCGGAACACGAAAATCCCTTTCGTAATAGGGAGCTTCTTCTGTTAACTGTCCATATTCATTTCTAAAATGTTTAGGAATATCAAATGGAGTATCAGATTCAACAATAAATAGTTTATTGTTTTTATAATCATCAAACTTAATCTGGTAAGTTGTTCCCTTTGGTATGATCAGATAATCCCACTCAGTAAAATCAATTTTACCATACTCTGTTAACAAAACCCCTTTACCGTGATGAACAAATAACATTTCATGCATCTGGCTATTGCGATAAAAATATTCTGTGTCTTCCGAAAGATGTGCAGTCGAAATTATGCAATGATCATTTTTAAGAAACTCATTTCGTGCAGTGATTATATTACCGTTAGATTTTTTCTTATCAGTAATAAAATGATAATACTCAAGCGGCGCATCTTTCCAATCATTTGCAGATGAATCAATTTTAACTTCATCAATCTTTTCAACCTCAGTAGGCATATAAAGATGATACTTGTTGGAATAGATTCCTGAAAATCCTTTTGTACTAAAAAGTTCTTCACGATATAAGGATTTTCCATCTTCTTTGTAAAATGTTGTATGTCTTTTCGGTGGAACTTTTCCAACCCTAACATAAAATGGCATTTTGTACTCCTAAATATTTTTTCTCTTAAACTTTTCTTGAACTTATGCCTGAACCTGAACTTAACTATTCTTTATCCAGATTTCCTCTTACTGCTTGATCTCTTTCAATTGATTCAAACAATGCCTGAAAATTTCCCTGACCAAATCCTTCAGCACCTTCACATCGTTGAATTATTTCATAAAAGAAAGTTGGTCTATCACCTACAGGTTTTGTGAACAACTGCAATAAATATCCTTTCCCTTCAAGATCACAAAGTATTCCAAGCTTTTGAAGTTCATCAATATTCTCTTTTATGTTCCAACCTTTTTCTTTTAACATTTTGTAATAAGTATCTGGCGGAGTGCTTAAAAATTCCATGCCATTTGCGCGCATCGCTTTTATGGTTGATATAATATCATTTGTGGTTATAGCAACATGCTGGATTCCAGATCCAAAATATTCATCAATATACTCTTCTATCTGAGATTTTTTAAGTCCGTCAAATGGTTCATTAATAGGATTTTTTATTGGAGCACCTTCTCGGGATCTAACAACTTTAGACAGCAATGCAGAATATTTTGTTGAAATATCACCTTCACCAAATTCAATAAATGTTTCAAAGTTTAAACTCTTGTTTAGATAATTAGCCCAAAGATTCATTTCATTCGTTCTTACATTTCCTACAATATGATCAATACTTTGCAATCCTGTATCCTCATTTGTAACAACAATATTTTGAACAGGTTTTGCGTAACCTGGTTTAAATAATCCTTTATAGTTTTCACGATTTATAAAGACAATTTCAGCATCGTCATATAACTTTATAGCAGCCTCAACTATGTAACCAAACTCATCTTCAATTTTTTTAGGATAATGAACCGGAATACCGCCATTCTGAAGTGAAGTTTCAAAGGATTTATTAACATCCTTTACTCTTACGGACCATCTTTTAACACCATCCCCATGCCTCTCAACAAATGAAGCAACATCATAAGTTGAGGGTTTAACGGCTGATGTTAATACAATTCTTACATTATTCTTTTCAAGAAAGTATGAAACTCTATCTCTGTGTCCAGTTTCAGGACCAAGATAGGCGGTTACATTTAATCCCATAGCTTTTGCGTGCCAGTAAGCCCACATTTTTGCTGAGCCAACATAAAACTCAACAAAATCATAACCGATCAATCCAAGATTGTTAGACATTTATAAAACTCCGATTAGTTAGTAAGGGTAAATAGTTGTGTTAAGTTAAAACTTTTAGCTAAGATAAAAAAGTAGATATTATTTGCGATGGTTAAAGATTATCAAGTAACATAAAAGAAATTGTTTTATTCTTTACTTTTGCTGTTAGTGATTTGTGATCATACTTACACAACTTTAACAAAGGACAAATTGAACAATTTGGATTAGTGGGTTTACAAATTTCTCTTCCTAATCTGATTAGATTAGTATGAAATGAATGAGCAGCATTTTCAGGAATATAACCGGTTATTTTATAGAAAGTCTTTTCTGGTGTGTTTGTTTCAACAACACCTATTCTATTTAACGTGCGATGTACATGAGTATCAACAGGACAAACATTTCTTCCTAATGAAAAAAGTAAAACACAACTTGCAGTTTTAACTCCAACACCGTTGTATGATGTGAGTTCCTCTAAAATCTCTTTATCATTTTTTGTTTTGATGTGATCTAACGAAACTGATCTATCTTTTTTCTTTAATGATTGCAGAAGTTCATAAATGGCTTTTGATTTTTGTTTTCCTAATCCGGCTATTTTGATATATTTTTCAATTTTGGCTGGAGTCAATTCTGCAAGTTTATTCCAGTTATTAAAATTATCTTTAAGATTTCTGTAAGCCTGATATGAATTTTTATCGTTAGTATTTTGAGATAAAATAGTACCAATAATTGTGTCTAAAGGATCTGGATTTTGTTTTGCCTTTTTAGGAATACCAAAATATCTAATCAACAACGAATTTATTTTTTTAATTTTCTTTTTCATATCAAAACATTTTTACAAAGATATTCAATTAAATCATTATTTTAGAAGAAATTTTTTGGAGATTTAATGTCAACTCTTATGGTTAGTATTTCTGGAATTCGGGGTATAGTTGGTTCGGGGCTAGATCCTGAAGTGATGGTAAAATATACCAGTGCTTATGCTGAATTTGTTTGTAAAGGTAAAGTTGTTGTTGGCCGCGATGCACGAATTACGGGAGAAATGGTTAATCAAATTGTAACAGGAACTTTATTAGCTAAAGGTTTAGATGTTATAGATATTGGAATTTGTCCAACCCCAACTGTTCAATACACAGTTAAAACTTTGCAGGCACACGGCGGAATTGCGATCTCAGCAAGCCATAATCCAAACGAATGGAATGCTTTAAAGTTATTAAATAGCACTGGTCAATTTATGTCTCCTGATGAACATCAGAGAATGAAAAAGTACATTGATGTTGAAAATAAATTTGTTGATTGGACAAGCATCGGTAAAAGAACAGTATACACTGAAGGTTTAATGAATCATATAAATGCTGTATTATCTTTACCAATTATTGATTTAGAAAAGATAAAATCTAAAAAGTTTAAAGTTTTGGCTGATTGTGTAAATGGGGCTGGTGCTTATTGCATTCCAGATTTACTAAAAATGTTTGGTTGTGAAGTTATTGAAATGAATTGTGAAAAAACCGGAATCTTCCCCCGCTTACCAGAACCACTTCCAGAAAACCTTGTTGAAACAATGAAAGCAGTAAAAAAACATAATGCAGATTTTGCTGTAGTAGTTGATCCTGATGTTGATCGTCTAGTTTTAATTACCGATAAAGGTGTGCCATTCGGCGAAGAAAATACAATAACTTTGGCAGCTGATTTTGTACTGAATAAAACTAAAGGAAATGTCGTCGTTAATCTCTCGACAAGCAGATCCGTTGAAGATGTTGCAAAGAAAAATAATAGTGAAGCATTTCGTTCACCAGTTGGTGAAGCTAACGTTGTACAAAAGATGAAAGAAGTTGGTGCTGTAATTGGCGGTGAAGGCAGTGGTGGAGTAATTTATCCAGCTTTGCATTATGGAAGAGATGCACTGATTGGAATAGCTTTTACTTTACAATATTTAGCAGATTCAGGTAAGAAACTATCAGCAATAAAAGATGGATTACCAAACTATTTTATTTCAAAGAAAAAGATTGATCTAAAAGGTGTTTCGCCAGATGAAATAATAAAAATACTTGGTTCAAATTATTATAAAGAAAAGATCAATACAGAAGATGGTTTAAGAATTGATTTTGAAGATCATTGGGTACATTTCAGAAAATCTAATACTGAACCGATTGTAAGAATAATTACTGAATCAAAAAAGCAAAATTATTCTGAGGAACTCTCTAAAAAGTACTATGATGAGATAAATAAATTAATGAAGTCTTGATCTTTTTTGGATATAACTGAATAGTGCTTTATCAAATGGAGTTGATGTATCAAGAAGATTGTAATCGAAATTAGAATTTAAACATTCTCTTTTTATCTTATTCGTGAATTCACTCATAGCTTCTTGATAAGCTTTTTGAATTTGATATGGTTGAGTAGTTAACTCTTCGTCAGTTTCCAAATCTTTAAATATTGCGTCCTTACCAAAACCAAAAGAACGTTCCATTGGATCAAGTATTTGAAATATTATCACTTCATTCTTCTGGTGTGCAAAGTGTTTGATAGCTTTTAATGTTTTATCAACATCATCAAAGAAATCAGAAATAATTATAACTAATCCACGTCTTTTTATTTTTTCTGCCACACTATTGAGAGACTCCGCAGTATTTGTATTCGATGAAGTTTCGAGTATCGTTAACTCCCTTAGTATCTGCTGAAAATAGGGATTTGAAGACTTTGGTGGTAAATGTTTGTGAATTTTGTCTGAGTAGATTGTAAGACTAACAGCATCCTGCTGTTTAATCATTAAGTATGATAATGCGGCTACAAGTGTTGAAGCATACCCTATTTTAGAAATTGTTTTATCCGAAGCATATCCCATGGATTTACTGCTATCCAGTATTATGTAACTTCGTAAATTTGTTTCTTCTTCATACTGTTTTATAAAATATTTTTCCGTCTTTCCAAATACTCGCCAATCAACACTTCTTAAATTATCTCCTTGCATATATGGCCGATGCTGAGAAAACTCCACACTAAACCCATGGTAAGGACTTTTATGAAGTCCAACCATAAATCCTTCAACAACTAATCTTGCACGTAAATCCAGGCTGCCAATTCTTGATATGATTTTAGGATCTAGATAACTTTTATATTCCGAGTTAGACTTGTTCACTGTTTAGTGGTTTCAGTTCTTCTAAGAATTTCTTCGGGTGATAACCCCATATTATCCAATTCCAACTGCGCTGATACTGCAAGAGGATGAGATGGATATTTATCAAGAAATAATTTTAAACGCGATGTTGCTTCATCATATTTCCTTAAATCATTTGCAAGGATAAAACCTGATAGAAACAATGATTTTGGTGCATCCTGGTCATCCGGATATTTTTCATAAACCTGCATAAAATAATTTTGTGCTTTATTAAATGATTCATCTGATTTTACATTTTTGACTAATTGATTTTGATAAATTGATGCAATTTGTACAAGAGCTTTTGGTGACAATTCACTTTCAGGATAATCATTAATTAAGGATTCAAATGCTTTTATTGCTTCCGGAATATTATTCTCTTTCACAAGCTTATTTGCCTGATCTAAATATTCTTGATCTGTGGTTTTTGAACATCCAATTAAAAACAAAGTTAAGAGAAATAGGACAAAGTTCTTTTTCATTTGGTTTCCTGATTGTGTTATTGTTCTTTGTAAAGTTATTAAAATGAGGAAGAATTATCAATTCATAAGAAGGTAACTCTATAAAAAAAGCCTCGCATTTCTACGAGGCTTTTAATTCTTACTTAAAGACTATGATTTTATTTTGTTAAGATCATCTTCTTTACTGAACTGAACTTCTGACCATCGATTCCATCTGCATCTATTCTGTAGAAATATACACCACTGTTCAACGAACTTGCATTGAAGGAAACTTTTTGGCTTCCTGCTGCTAGTTGTCCATTTACTAATGTTGCTACTTCCTGGCCTAATACATCAAATATCTTTAAGCTTACTTTACTGTCTACTGCTAAGCTAAAGTTTATTGTTGTACTTGGATTGAATGGATTTGGGTAGTTCTGTCCTAATATGAATTCTTTTACTCCTAAAACTTCTACTTCAACTGCATTTGAATATTCAAATGTTCCGTCAAAATCGATTTGTTTTAGTCTGTAATTGTATTTTCCTTCAATTACATTCTGATCTACAAATGTGTAGTTCTGGATATTTGTAACGGTTCCATGACCTGTAACAAATCCAACAACCGTATAACCACTTCCATTACTTCTTTCTACCTGGAAGCCGCTATTGTTTAAC
>OEIV010000970.1_pt1 | contig 14197 bp, 11 predicted proteins | sample 1539231 | NCBI WGS metagenome assembly OEIV01 (sample SAMN03794762, study PRJEB22550) | activated sludge metagenome | feature: wastewater treatment plant; material: activated sludge; isolation source: Wastewater treatment plant of a petroleum refinery complex | place: Argentina: Buenos Aires ...
CCCTCCGCCGGCCCGCTCATCGAGTGGTACGACTTCTCCATCTTCGGCTCCCTCGCCACCATCATCGCCACGCAGTTCTTCCCCAAGGACAACCCCCCCGCCGCCTTCCTCTCGACCCTCGCCACCTTCGCCGCGGGCTTCGTCGTTCGCCCCTTCGGCGCGATCTTCTTCGGCCGCCTCGGCGACATCATCGGGCGAAAGTACACCTTCCTCGTCACGCTCATTCTCATGGGCGGCTCCACCTTCGCGATCGGTCTGGTCCCCGACTACGACACCATCGGCGTCCTCGCGCCCATCATCGTGCTCCTGCTCCGACTGCTGCAGGGCCTCGCGCTCGGTGGGGAATACGGCGGGGCGGCGACGTATGTCGCGGAGCACGCGCCCGATCATCGCCGCGGCTACTACACCAGCTGGATCCAGACCACCGCGACGCTCGGCCTGTTCGTTTCGCTCGGCGTGATCCTCGGCTGCCGCCTCAGCATGGGCGAGGACAAGTTCGCATCGTGGGGCTGGCGCGTGCCGTTCATCCTCTCGATCGTGCTCGTGCTGCTCAGCTACATCCTGCGGATGAAGCTGCGCGAGTCGCCGCTCTTCCAGAAGATGAAGGCCGAGGGCAAGGGATCGAAGAACCCGCTCGCCGAGTCCTTCGGCAACTGGGCCAATCTCAAGATGGTCCTGCTCGCGCTCTTCGGCGCGACCGCCGGCCAGGGCGTCGTCTGGTACACCGGCCAGTTCTATGCCCTCACGTTCCTGCAGAAATCGCTCGGCGTCGACATGGTCGCCGCCAACACCATCATCGCCTGCGCCCTCGTCGTCGCCACGCCGTTCTTCATCGTCTTCGGCGGGCTCTCCGACCGCATCGGGCGCAAGCCCATCATGATGACCGGCTGCCTGCTCGCGATTCTCACCTACCTGCCGATCTATCACGCGATGGCCCGGGCCGTCGACCTCTCCACCAAGACCGAGGTCGTCGCGACCGCCACCGAACCCGCCGCGGGGCTCACCTCCAGCACCACCACCACCGACGACACCAAGAACCTGAAGACCGTCGTCAACAAGTCAACCAAGAGCTACACCGACGGCACGCGGGCCCTCACCACCACCACGACCACGAGCAAGCTCGACGGCAGCGACGCTAAGACCGCCAGTTCCACCAGCATCAAGCCCGGCCGCGCACCCAGCTTCATGCTCGGCCTCTTCATCTTCATCCAGGTGCTCTACGTCACGATGGTCTACGGCCCGATCGCCGCCTTCCTCGTCGAGCTCTTCCCCACACGCATCCGCTACACCTCGATGTCGCTCCCCTATCACATCGGCAACGGCGTCTTCGGCGGGCTCGTCCCCTTCATCGCCACCTGGCTCGCGTCCTCATCGCTCGCAAGGCAGGGCGGCACGCTCGCCGACCTCGCGGGCGGCCCGATGTTCGTGGGCCTGCTCTATCCCATGACCATCGCCGCGATGACCCTGGCCGTCGGCACGATTCTGATCCGCGAGACGAAGAACAGGGCGATTGAGGAGTGACGGAAAGAGAGAAATCTGCTTGAACGGACCGTGCATCTCACCGCATTCCCCGATTTAGCAACTCTAACTCCCAACTCATGTTCGCTCGCGCCGCCGCTTCGAGCCTATCCCGAATGACGTCCGTCGTGAAGACTCGCGGCCTATCCAGCATGCTCTTCAAGAACTTCGACCTCCCGGCCCGAAATCTCTCGTCATCTACAAACCGGTACTCCGAGCGAATCTGAGAGCGATACGCGTCATACCGCTCCCGAGCGGAGCCGAGTATGGACAGATCGATATCGACCACGATCGATTCGTCCAATGACCCAGGCGGCTCACGGTGTCTCGTCGCCAAGACCAGATTGCGCACCGCAGCCTGACATTCGATCGACGCGCCGATCTCCCTCAGCATCACCATGGCAACGTCCGCACTCAATTCCTCGTTGTCATTGGCGGCAGCGTTGTAGACGCAATCATGCAGCCAAAGCGCGATCTCGACTCGGTCGGTACTCTGTGCTTCTGCCTTTACACGATCGAACAGATCGAGACAATCCGCGATGTGCGTCAAGGAGTGATACTCGCGCGAGGGATGGTTGTAGAGTGCCACGAGAATGAGCCACATCGTCCGCGCGTCGCCCCGGTCACCCAACCTCTCAAGGAGCCCCGTCCACCTGTTCACCATGGAGTCGGACAAGGTCGTCATACACTTCCTCCGGCACGTACTTCTTCACCACGCCCTGCCATCCTGTGGGGCCGACAACGCTTCGAACAAGGCTGGAACTGACCTCCGAGATTTCTCGTGGCGGCATCAGAAAGACGGTGTCTATCGCGGGCTGCATGTCCGCATTGACGTGCCGCATGGTCTGCTCATACGCAAAGTCCGCTTGGTTTCGGATGCCCCGAAGCATGTGAGTCGCACCGATCTGGCGGGCGTAGTCCACCAAGAACATATTGCCGAAGCTGTTGATACGGACCCGCGGCAACTTGCCCACGATCGACTTCAGCCATTCATTGCGCTGGCGAACTGTGTAAACCGGCTTTTTCATCGCGTTCACGCCGATCGCGACGACCAGCTGGTCGAACAGCTTCGCCCCATGCTCGATCATCCATACATGACCGAGCGTCGGTGGATCGAAGCTGCCGGCGTATACGCCAATGGAGGCCATCGCTCAAAACTCCGCCTGCTTCGGCGCGCGCGGGAACGGGATCACGTCCCGGATGTTCTGCATCCCCGTCAGGAACATCATGGCGCGCTCGAACCCGAGCCCGAAGCCGGCGTGCGGCACCGTTCCATACCGGCGCAGGTCGCGGTACCACCAGTATTCCTTGGCCGGGAGCTTCATCTCCTCGATCCGCCGATCGAGCACGTCGAGGCGCTCCTCGCGCTGGCTCCCGCCGATGATCTCGCCGATCGCGGGCACCAGCACGTCCATGGCGGCCACGGTATCGCCCGGAGCGCCGTCGGTGCCCGGATCGTTCAGCCGCATGTAGAACGCCTTGATGTTCTTGGGATAGTTCATCAGGATCACCGGCTGCTTGAAGTGCTCCTCGGTCAGGAACCGCTCGTGCTCGCTCTGCAGGTCCGTGCCCCACTTCACCGGATACTCAAACTTCTTGCCCTTCCTGATCGCGTCCTCGAGGATCTTGATCGCCTCCGTATAAGGCAGCCGCCTGAACGGCGTCTCCAGCACATGCTGCAATCGCTTCAAGAGCCCCGGCTCAATCCGCTCGTCGAAGAACTTCATGTCGTCCGGGCGCTCGTCCAGCACCGTCTTCGTAAGGTACTTGATGAAGTCCTCCGCCAGCTCCGAGTCGATCTGCAGGTTCGCGAACGCGATCTCCGGCTCGATCATCCAGAACTCGGCCAGGTGCCGGCTCGTGTTGCTGTTCTCCGCGCGGAACGTCGGCCCGAACGTGTACACGCGCGAGAGCGCGCAGCAATACGTCTCGACGTTCAGCTGCCCCGACACCGTCAAGTGCGCTTCCTTGCCGAAGAAGTCGTTGGAAAAATCCACCGGTGCCGAGGGATCGACCGGCGCACCTGGCTTGGCGCCCTCGGGCACGACACGCGGAGGGTTCATCATGTCGAGCGTGCTCACGCGGAACATCTGCCCCGCGCCCTCGCAGTCGCTCGCCGTCACGATCGGCGTGTGCACATAGAAGAACCCGCGCTCGTGGAAGAAGCGATGCACGGCCATCGAAAGACAATGCCGCACCCGCGCCACCGCGCCGAACGTGTTGGTCCGCACGCGCAGGTGCGCCACCTCGCGCAGGTACTCAAACGTGTGCCGCTTGTTGCTGACCGGGTACGAGTCCGGATGCTCGACCAGCCCGACCACGCGCACGGCGCTCGCCAGCACCTCGACCGACTGGCCCTTGCCCTGGCTGGCGACCAGCGTGCCGTCCACCTCCACCGCGCACCCGGTGGTCAGCTTCTGGACTTCCGCGAAGTTCGACGCCGCCCCCTCGCCCGCGGCCTTCACCACGCACTGGATCGGATCAAAGCACGTCCCGTCCGACACCGCAACAAAGCACAGCCCGCCGTCGGCCTTGCTATCGCGGTTGGTGCGCACCCAGCCCTTGATGGTGACCTTCGTGCCGACCGCCGCCCTGAACGCATCACAAACCTTCAGCCACGACATATCCGCATCCTCCCCTAGGGAATGCGGATGGTAGCCGAGCGAGGCATGTTCAACGCGGCCCGTGCGCGGCCGAAAGAGGCCGGCGCGCACAGAGCCCAATCGCGGCCACGCTACCACTCACACGCGATCACTCTTCCAGGCGCGTGTCCCAATCAGAGTCTCGACGGTGATCACGGGCGTCGGGCGTGTTGACCCAGCCGTACTTCCCCTGATTGTACTGGTGATAGAGCTTGAACCAGGTCTTGTCGTCGCCCTTGGTCGACACATAGATGTCGTTGGCCTCGAAATCCTGGCTGCTGCCGAGCTCCTCATTCCCGTCGGTTGGGAATGTGAAGAGCTCCGCCGAGCCATCGAGGAAGCCAAGGTGCCCGCCCTTGAAATGCCGCATGGTGACCTGGTCGTCGTTGCCCCACATGCCGTCGGTGATGTCGCCGTTGTACCAGTAGGTACTCTCTTCCACAAAGACCGGGAGATTCCGCATCTTCGTGAGGTTCGGAACCCGATCCGCGGTCAGGTTGATCGGGCGGGCCGCCTTGCCGTCCTTGATGTACGAGACGCGGATGTCCAGTCCGACTCGCGCGCCCTGCACACTCCACGGAAGGGTGTAATCAAAGTCCACCGCCGTCCCAAACATGCTCTTGTCGTTGCTCGAGTCGTCGGAATACTTCTTCTTGCGCCGGTTCTCCGGACACGCCGTCACGCTGTGCGCGTTGTCAAAGAACTTGAACAGCGAGCCCGGCTCGTACAAGCCGTTCGAGACCTTCTCGCGGAAAAACTTCCGCTGCGCCCAGATCCGATCCTTGTTCGCCGCCGCGTACATCTGCGTCGCCTGTGTAAGCGAGCGCATGTTCGCCAGGCACGCCACCTGGCGCCCGCTCGCCCTCGCCTTGCCAAGCGCCGGGAGCAGGATGCCGATCAAGAGCGCGATGATGGCGATCACCACCAGCAACTCGATCAGCGTGAACGCGGACCGACGATATCCATCACTCAGCTTCATGTCGGCCTCCGTCGTCGCCCCTCGGCACGAGCACCGCGGGCGGGCCCAGAATGGGCCACATCAAGTATAGGGACTTCGATCCAGCACACCAACCAAATCGACCGGGAGCGGTCTTTGCCCCTAGTATTCAGGCGGATGCCTCAAGCGGATGCGACTTTACTAAATCACCCCCTCGGGATGACGCTCGATCAGTTCGTCCCCTTCGCCCGGCGCGAGCTCGGTGTCACGCATCCACGCGCCGAATCCGCCTATAAAAACTTCTTTCGCACCGGGGAAATCGCTGATTTCCTCTCGCCGCCCGCCACCGTGCAGGCCGTCCTCTCCGAGGATTCATTCGAGGGCAAGGTTCTGAAGTTCGTGCAGCACGTCCCCGCGGGCGATTCGCCGCTCGCGGAGCGCATGCCGGGCAAGTCCCTTGCCACCGAGTCCGTTCTGATCCCCATGATCGGCCGCACCCGATCCACGACCCACACCCTGTGCGTTTCCAGCCAGGTCGGCTGCGCCATGGGCTGCACCTTCTGTGAAACCGCCCAGATGGGCCTCATCCGCTCGCTGACCCCCGCCGAGATCGTTCAGCAATGGTGGGCCGCCACGCACGCGCTCGGCCATCGCCCTCAGAACATCGTCTTCATGGGCATGGGCGAGCCCCTCGACAACATCGACCACGTCATCCAGGCCATCGCCGTCCTCATCGACCACAACGGCGCCCACATGCCCGTCAGCAAGATCACCGTCTCCACCGTCGGGCGGCTCGACGGCCTGGCACGCCTCTCCGAACAACTCCACACGCCCGGCTGGCATCGCCTCAACCTCGCCGTCTCTCTCAACGCCCCCAACGACGAGGTCCGCTCCCAAATCATGCCCGTCAACCGCGCCATGCCGATGGAAGCGCTCAAACGCACGCTCATGGCCTGGCCGGTCTATGGCGGCGGAAAGCTCTGCCTCGAATACGTCCTCATCCCAGGCGTCAACAACTTGCCCGGACACGCCGCGGAGATCGCCCGCTTCGTCGCCGACATCAACACGACCTCGCGGAACTCCTCGCCCCGCTGCGTCATCAACCTGATCCCCTACAACCCGCGCCGCAACTCGCCGTGGGACGCCCCCACCGACGCACAGGTCGACGCCTTCATGGCGGAACTGTCGGAGAAGGGCGTCTTCGTCAAGCGCCGCCGAACCAAGGGCCGCGACCTCATGGGCGCGTGCGGCCAGCTCGGCAGCGAGCACATCCGCAAACGCCGCTTCGTCGACGTCACACGCTCCAGGAACGAAGCGTCGTAGGCCGGTGCTCCAGGACGCCGTGGCCGACGAGTGGCCACGCGGGTGGCCCGGCGGTCCCCGCCGACATGCGCGACCATCAAGAGCACAATTTCCGTTGATTCCCCGTGGTTTTCTTGTCCGTAGCACACCCGGACTTGCTGTCGCCACGCAGACCTGCAACCCTCAGCCCGTGCCGATCGATGCCGACCATCCCCGCCCCAGCCGCGACCGCCGCGAGCCTCGATTCATCGAGCCACTCCAGAAGCTCTTCGACCGCCTCCCACCACATTCGCTGGAGGCGGAGATGTCGCTGCTCGGGTCGATGATCCTCGACCCGCAGGTGATCGCGGACGTGATCGCCATCGTCCGCCGCCCCGAGGATTTCTACGACGAGAAGCACACCCACATCTACAAGGCCATCGTCGACGTCTTCGACGCCCACCACTCCGGCGACCTCGTCCAACTCGCCGACCTTCTCAACACCCGCGGCGTGCTCGACGCCATCGGCGGCGGCGACTACCTCGTCCAACACGCCGAGAGCGTGCCCGCCGCCATCAACGCCCCCCACTACGCCCGACTGGTCGCGGAAAAAGCCAAGCTGCGCCGGCTCATCGACGCCGCCGGACAGATCCTCTACGACGCATACCACACCGGCGACCTGGGGCCCGACGGCGCCCGCGAGGTCCTCGATCGCGCCGAGACTTCCGTCTTCGACATCGCGCAGGAGGCGATGGTCAGCGACCCCCAGGCCCTCGCCGACCTCTTGCAGATCGAGATCGACCGCATCGAAGCCTCCGAAGGAAAGGGCATCAGCGGCATCTCCACCGGCTTCCCCGACATGGACCGCTACCTCAGCGGCCTGCAAAAAGGCGAGATGATCATCCTCGCCGCTCGACCCTCCATGGGCAAGACCGCCCTGGCGCTCAACCTCGCCGAGCAGATCGCCTTCGGCGGACACCCCGCCAAGATCGCGCCGCGCCAGCGCACCAACGTCGGCGTCGGGGTCTTCAGCCTGGAAATGAGCAAGTCCGCCGTCACCCAGCGCTTGCTCTCCGCCGCCTCGGGCATCGACAGCAAGAAAATCCGCGAGGGCACGCTCTCCGACGCCGAGTTCCGCGAGGCGCTCCACTTCGCCGGGGTTCTCGGCGACTCGCCCGTCTTCATCGACGACACGCCCGGCCTCACCGTTCTCAACCTTCGCGCCCGCGCCCGGCGCATGGTCGCGCAGCAGGGCGTTCAGGTTCTCATCGTCGACTACCTCCAGCTCCTCACCGCGCCCGGCTCGGCGCGCGAGAGCCGCCAGGTCGAGGTCTCCGCCATCAGCCGTGGCATCAAGTCCCTGGCGCGCGAGCTCAACGTCCCCGTCATCTGCCTCTCCCAGCTCAACCGCGCCAGCGAGCAGCGCACCGGCAACCGCCCGCGCATGAGCGACCTCCGCGAATCCGGCTCCATCGAGCAGGACGCCGACGTCATCATGCTCCTCCACCGCGAGGACTACTACCACATCGACGACCCCGAATGGCAGGACGCCAACCCCGACAAGGTCGGCGTCGCCGAGATCATCATCGCCAAGCAGCGCAATGGCCCGACCGGCGTGGTCGAGCTCCTCTGGGACTCCCACACCACCCGCTTCAAGAGCCTCGGGCACAATTCTCCGCCCGCCTACCAGCCGCCACCGGTCAACATCCCGCAGTCCATGCAGCAGCCCCCGGCGTCCGGCTTCGCGCCGGGCAAGAAATCCGGCCCGATCTCCGACCACCGCGACGGCGGCGGGCCCGATCGCGAGTCCTTCGGCGACCCGGGTGTCCCATTCTGATCGCCGCGCCTCGCACCAAGTTTTCCCATCTTCGCGCGGAGTGGCGCCAACCGTCACGGCATGCCGATCTCCGCGCGATCGGATCGGGATCCCCCTCACCCAAATCAATTCCGAACCTTGCTGTCGTCTGTTGACGCGATCCCCTTTTTGCGGGACGATCAACAAAATCGTGGGGATTCGCGCGCAGCACGAAATTCTCGGTCTCTCTTGTTCTCGGCCGACGCATGTGGTCGCAGGAGGGCTCCCCGTGCGCGTGCTGAATGGATGGGCGCGGTCTCCGTCACGCTGTGGTGGTCTTCCTGTTGGGAGCATGGAATGCGCAATTCGGTGATTCTCGGAATGACGTTGCTGGCGCTGGGCGCGTTGCACTCTCGCGCTCAGGCCGCGGATGAAAAGGCGAGCGTAGTGGTCGAGCCGGTGTCCTGCGTTGAGGACGACGCGGCGGTGCTGGCCCGCATGGCGGTCACCCCGCACGAACTCGCGCAGACCCATCGACCTCTGCCCGAACTCTTCGCGTCGCTCCACGCCGCCACCTTCAGCGGCACGATCGACAACGGCTGGCACAACGACGAGGTCAACGAAGCCAACGAAGGCAACGGCTTCGACAGCTTCTCCGGTGATTTCCTCTTCCCAGCCAACACCACCTTCGCCGTCGGCAACGGCTATGTCGTCACCGGCACCAACGCCGGCATCCGCTATCACACGTCCTACGGCCAGGAGATCTTCAGCGCCTCCTGGAGCACGTTCTTCGGCTCGGTCAACACCGGCTGGGACTTCGTCGCCCAGCCGACGATCGTCTTCGATCGCTGGTCCAACCGCTGGTTTGCTGTCATTCCTGCCATCCGCTCCATCGACACCTACACCTGGTTCCTCGTCGCCGTCTCCGACGACGCCAACCCGCAGGGCACCTGGAAGAAGTGGTCGGTCGACTCGACCGTCAACGGCACGCAGGCCACCGGCAACTGGTCCGACTGGGCCCGCTTGGGCGTTGACAAGGACGCGATCGTCGTCACCGCCAACATGTACTCGCGCACCGGCGACGTCTTCCAATACTCAAAGATCCGCTGCTTCAAGAAGGCCGACCTCACGTCCTTCTCCTCCACGCTCCACTATTCCGATTTCTGGAATGTCCTTAACCCCGACAACACCAAGGCCTTCGCGGTCGTTCCCGCCGAGCACCTGCCGGGCGGCTCGCCCAACAATCAGGCCTTTTTCACCGCCAACAACCAGACCAGCGGCAAGATCAATCTGATCGGCGTCGTCGGCGCCGCCACCACCAACCCCTCCCTCGTCAAGCAGACCATCAGCGTCCCGGCCTACGCACGCCCCAACTTCGCCAAGCAGATGGAATCCGGCGTCCAGCTCGATTGCGGCGACGGGCGCATCCAGAACCTGCTCTGGAAGTACAACGTCCTCTCCACCGCCTATTCCGTCGGGCAGTCCGGCGTCACCGCCATCCGCTGGCACCAGGTCGCGTCGCAGAACTTCCCCGCCGCCTCGCTGCTCGCCTCGGGAAGCATCTTTGAGCCCAACGTGTGGCAGTGGTACCCCTCGATCTCCGTGAACAAGTACGGCACGCTGGCCGTGGGCTTCTCGCGCTCCTCGACCAGCGAGCACATCGGCCTTGGCTACTCGTACCGCTCGCCCAACGACCCCGCCGACTACATGTCACCCACCGCCATCGTGAAGTCCGGCACACGCGACTACTACGGCGAGGGCGGCTCGCCCATCCGCTGGGGCGACTACACCGGTACCACCGTCGACCCGCGCGACGACACCACCTTCTGGCACTACAACGCCTATCCCAACGATGTCTGGGGTGACACTTGGAACACCTGGGCCCAGCCCTTCCAAGTCGGCGCCACCCTCGTCGCCGACTACAACGCCGACGGCTTCCTCACCGGCGATGACTTCGACCTCTTCGGCGTTCGTTTCGAGGAAGGCGACCCCCGCGCCGACCTCAACCACGACACCTTCGTCACCGGCGACGACTACGACTCCTTCGTCGACGCCTTCGAGAACGGCTACTAGCCCACCCACATCTTCAAACCCCTCGGGCTGCACCAGCCACGGCCTAGGGGATGCGCCGGATCGGGCCCACGCACCCGATCCGGCTTTGTTTTTGGGCCGCGTTGGTGGATCGCGATTCCGACTCGGGCCCGATGCCCCTGCCTGCTCCTGATCCAACGCCTGGGCCCACGCGCATGAATCGAACGCCGGGCAATCGCTCACGAAATCCCACCCGCCCGATCCCGCTCCGGCGCGGTACGCTGTCGCGTCAACATCCGGAGAACGTCCATGACCACCCGCGACCACCACGATCTGTCCACCTCCCGCCGCGGCGCGATCGGCGCCCTGGGCCTCGGCGCCGCCGCCATCGCCGCCCACGCGAGCACCACCATGAACCCAAGCCAGCCCGCAGCCCAACCCTCCACGCCCACGCTCAAGGGCCGCATCAACCACTCCGTCTGCAAGTGGTGCTACAACATGCCGCTCGCCGACCTCTGCAAAAACGCCGCCGCGTTCGGACTCAAGTCCGTCGAGCTCCTCAACCCCGACGAGTGGCCCGTCGCCAAGCAGCACGGCCTGACCTGCGCCGTCGCCTCCTTCGTTAAGTCCAACCCCATCCCGCGCGGCTTCAACCGCCTCGAGAATCACGACTCCATCATCAAGGAACTCGAGGAACGTCTGCCGCTCGTCAAGGAAGCCGGCCTGCCCAACCAGATCGTCTTTAGCGGCAACCGCGCCGGACAGGACGACAAGGAAGGCATCAAGAACTGCATCGTCGGCCTGAAGCGCATCACGCCCCTGGCCGAGAAGCTCGGCGTCACCATCGTCATGGAGCTCCTCAACTCCAAGGACCACACCGACTATCAGTGCGACCACACGTCCTACGGCGTCGCCATCTGCGAGGGCGTCGCCTCCGAACGCTTCAAGCTCCTCTACGACATCTACCACATGCAGCGCATGGAGGGCGACGTCATCGACACCATCCGCAAGCACGCCAAGCACATCGGCCACTACCACACCGGCGGCGTGCCCGGACGCGCCGAGATCGACGAGACCCAGGAACTCAACTACGCCACCATCATGCAGGCGATCGTCGAAACCGGCTACACGGGCTTCGTGGGCCAGGAGTTCATCCCGCGCCACGATCCGATGACCTCGCTGCGTAAGGCCGTCGAAATCTGCGACGTCTGACCAAGGCCGATTATCGCATTCGGCTCATGGTTCGCGCCGAACAAATGCATCGGGCAGACGGCGGTCGATGGCGGCACACGAACGCCCACGTCGCCCGGCGTCGCATTCGCCTCGATCATGGAGGCCGGCGCTTCGTTGCGGCTTCGAGCATTTCCCCGCATCGAAACGGAATCCACCGCGCTCAACCCTTCCGGAGCAGGCCGCGGAACTCGCCGTAGGCGTTGGGATGGCTCTTGTGGTCGTTGACGCGGTGGCGGATGATCTCAAAGCCGTGCTGCTTCAAGAGCGCCGTCAGCGTCTGCTCGCTGAAGGGGTTGGGGTGCATGTGGTCGCGGTATTCCATGAGATCAACGAGCAGCCAGAACAGGCCGCCCGGCGCGAGGACGCGTTTGACCTCGGCGACGACGGCGCCGGGATCGTCGACGTGATCCAGGCAGTTCTCGGCAACCATGATGTCGAACGAATTCCCAGGCAGGGGGATGCGCTCGGCGGCGGAGGCCAGGAGCACCAGTTTGTCGCAATGGCCCCGCTTGGGCAAAAGATCCTCGGCGACGTAGGCGTCCACCAGAGGGTCGACGGCGATGCCGCGCTTCCACTGAAGGAGCGAGATGGAGGGATACGGCCCGGGGCCGATCTCGATCGCCGAGCGCGTCGCGGCCCATGCCTCCAGGTCGGCCCATGTGGCAAGGCCCAGGAACTCGCGGAGCTCTTCGAGGCGCCCGCGTTGCCACCCGCCGTAGATGTCCTCGTAGGGGCCATGGAAAGCGCTGATAGGGTCGTGCTTGATGGAGTGATGCCAGAACGCGAGCTCGTCGCGGTACTTGGCGGTCATCGCCGGGCACTCGTTCCCGGCGGCGTCGACGGCCTTGCCGCCCACCCCACCACGCCAGATCGCGCCAATCGATGCGCCCGCTGCCGAGCCGAGCGGCATCGACACCATCCGCTCGATCCGATCGAGCTTTGACTTCAGCTCGACCATCTGAGGCTCGACGGCCTTGGAGAGCATGTGCTTCACGCGGCGCTTCAGGGCTTGCATCAATGGCACCGACCTTTCCTTTCCGCGGCGGGGCAGGGCCGCGGGCCGAGTCGCGGCCCAAGGGTAGGCGGTCCCGAACCGACATCGGACCGCCACGAATGCGGGGAGTCGTCTATCATTCTCGATTGGTCGCGGGCCGGGCGCGAGCCCACGCGAGGAGGATGATCGCCGCCGATGTCGAGCCTGAGCAACAATCTGCCCGATCCGAACGAGCCCCGCCCGCCGCTGGCGTTTGATCGGCGGTTGATCCAGCTTAAACGCCGCCTGGTGCGCGAGGCGACCATGGCGATCGGGATGCTCGAGACGGCCCTGGACGCCCTGTGGCGGCTGGACCGTCAGTCGGCCAAGGAAGTGACGCGCCTGGATGACCGCATCGATCGCGAGGAAGTCTCGATCGAGGAAGAGTGCAACTCGATCCTGGCGCTACACCACGTTTTCGCCCGCGATTTCCGGGTGGTGACGTTCATCCTGCGGGTCAATGCCGACATCGAGCGGGTGGCGGACCATGCGTGCTCGATCGCCAAGATCGTGCGGAAGATCCAGAGCGACTCCGTGCCGAGTTGGCCGACGTCGCTGCGCGAGCTGGGCGATCGGGTGCCGATGATGTGCCACGACCTGATGCGGGCCGTGCTGGACGAGAACGTGGACGCGGCACGGGAGCTGGTGCGGAGCGACGAGACAATCGACCAGCTGGACAAACGGCTGTTCGACGAGACGATCGACCACATGCTGCTGTCGCCGACGCAGCGGGAACAGCTGGCCAACGGGCTCTTGATCTACCGGGCCGGGCGAGAGCTGGAGCGGATTGGCGATCTGATGACGAACGTCGCGGAGGACATCGTCTACCTGGCGACCGGGGACATCATCCGCCACGTTGAAAAGCAGCAGCGCCGGCGCAGCCGCCAGTCGTAGGCGGGGCGGAACTCGGCAAGAATAGTCCAATTGGCCCGCTGGTCTGGTGTCGAACGGCAAGAACATTGCCGGGCAGTCCCGGAATCGCCGCCGCCCACCACCATTCCCAAGCGCGCGCTCCCGCTCCCCGGAGCCTTCCCACGACCGCTCGCGAGGACACGCTTGCTGAACGGCGTGAATGCGTGGATGGGCGACTGCGCGACTTGGTGATTGGCAACTTCCAAAAACAACAACACCCACGCGTCTACGTGGGTGCTGCGCCGGAACTTCCGGGTATTCAAGAAACAGTCGGGGCCGCTTGGCGTGGTGTTGCCACCACGCTATCCGAGTCGCCGAGGCGACGACGGGCGAGGATGCATTGACAGAACATGGTGAAGATCTCTCTTCGCACCTCTGATCAATCTTTCGATCGACTGGACCGGATCAGGTCCGCGAGGGGCATGCCATGTCTAAGGAAATCCCTTAGAAAGGAGGTGATCCAGCCGCAGGTTCTCCTACGGCTACCTTGTTACGACTTCACCCCAATCACCGACCATACCTTAAGCGGCTGCCTCCCTTGCGGGTTGGCCCACCGATTTCTGGTACAGCCGACTTTCGTGATGTGACGGGCGGTGTGTACAAGGCCCGGGAACGTATTCACCGCGGCATGCTGATCCGCGATTACTAGCGATTCCGACTTCACGCAGTCGAGTTGCAGACTGCGATCCGGACTACGATCGGCTTTCTGGGATTGGCTCCACCTCGCGGCTTGGCAACCCTCTGTACCGACCATTGTATGACGTGTGAAGCCCTACCCATAAGGGCCATGAGGACTTGACGTCATCCCCACCTTC
>OEIV010000971.1_pt1 | contig 14193 bp, 15 predicted proteins | sample 1539231 | NCBI WGS metagenome assembly OEIV01 (sample SAMN03794762, study PRJEB22550) | activated sludge metagenome | feature: wastewater treatment plant; material: activated sludge; isolation source: Wastewater treatment plant of a petroleum refinery complex | place: Argentina: Buenos Aires ...
ATATTGAGATCATCAATACCGAACTAATGCTGGCTGATCTACAAACTATTGAAAAACGTAGGATTTCTCTTGCAAAAGAAGCCAAAGCCAAGCCTGCTGCACGCGAACAACTAGAATACATCGAAAGTTTACAACGACACCTTGAAAACGGCACACCACTAAGCGCCCTGCCCTCACTAAACCACGAACTAATTGCCGACTTGCACCTATTAACTGCCAAACCAGTCATTTACACCTTTAATGTTGATGAAGAAACATTAGCAAGTGAAGACCGTAAAAAAACATTAGCAAACCTAGTTGCACCCGCTAAGAGTCTTTTTGTCTGCGCCAAACTAGAAGAAGAGCTAAAAGATTTGTCGCCCAAAGATTCCAAAGAGCTACTTGAAAGTTACGGAGTGAAAGAATCAGGCCTAGAACAAATGATTCATGCCGCTTATCAGACGTTGGGCTTACAAAGTTACTTAACTGCAGGGCCAAAAGAAGTCCGCGCTTGGACGATTCGTACAGGCAGCACCGCTCCTCAAGCTGCGGGTGTTATTCATACCGATTTTGAACGTGGCTTTATTGCCGCCCAAATAGTATCCTACGAAGACCTAGTGTCCGCAGGCAGTGAACAGGCTGCCAAAAATGCTGGCAAAATCCGTACCGAAGGTAAAGATTATGTCATGCAGGCAAATGATGTGGTAGAATTTCGGTTTAACGTTAGTAAATAAAATTAGATTAATATAAACACGGAATACAGATTAAGATACTATTGTATCTGCGCCTGAACTTGTCTTGCGGCGTCGGCAATTGCTCCCCAGCTACTACCGTTGCTGTAAATAACTATTACATACACGCCGCTTGGCGCATATACAATCGCACTGTCGTGCAATAAGCCTTCTAAAAAGCCAACCTTGTCGGCCACCGGTGCGCTTATACCCGCAGGAATTCCTTTACGATATACCTGTCGTTTCATGGCATCGATTAGCTTTGCGCGTGATTCTTCTTTCAGACCCAGTTGATTCGATTCTAGTTTTTGCAAAAAGAGTGCTTGATCATTAGTGGTCGAAACAAATGGCCTATTTAGTACCGTATTATTCAATCCTAGTGCTCGAACTTCGTTATGCACGGCCCCCCACCCAATTGCCGTACCGCCAAACCATTCCGAGCATGGGTTGTCCGACAGCACAATCATCTTGTCAAAACACTGTGCCACTGTTTGTCCACCACTTGCCAGTTGCCCCCAGCTCAAACTACCAGCATCGATTCGTTTTAGTACCGAATATGCTACCAATAGTTTGTACGTGCTTGCAGGGTGATACTGCTTATTTCCATTGGCACTTACGCCTGCATCGCCAAGCCGTCGCACCGAAATTGCCATGTCTTTTCCTTTTACAATATCATCGAGTAACGCCTGTAGGCCTTCGGGTGTTTTGCTATACGAACGAATGTAATGCAAAGTTGGCGGCAACGGTGCAATCGCTGCTTTCACCGTTCCGCTACCAGTAGCAACCTGTTTGGCAATAGCCTCGGTAGTAACTGTTTCATCGATGCCACGCCCAGAAGCACCATTTACTCGTGAAACCTCTATGCCATCACGTGTAGTAATTGTTGTTACACCCGGCTTTATTTGTACCTCTTTCTGTACGGTCGCCAAATATGCTTTTATAGCATCGGGTGAAGTTGCAACTGTAAGTTTCTTAGTTTTTGGGTCTTCGGGGAATGACAACCACGATGCCAACATTACTTTATCTACTTTATACATTTTACCCGCAGCATCGAGTGTAATTTCACGTGCCGTAATTTTTCTAGCTTCTCCTAGCACGCTCTGCACATCCTTATCTAAACGTTTAGGCTGTACTGTTGCTGGCACGATCTTAACTTCCGTTTTATTCTTATTCAACGGTACAGCCGTAAGCTGCTTTGCAATATCGCTACTTTTACACTCACTACCATGTACTGCTTTATCTAACTGCACTTCACCATTTTTAACTACCACTCCTGCATCTTTGGGTGCGATTGAACATTCTTTGCCTCTCTCACTCGCATACACTATAAATTCTTTTTGATCAGCATAATGTGCCACGTGTACGTTCCTGCCTACACCCATAATAACGCTACTAAACGGTACAATACGCCAATACCAAGGATAGTCAGTTAGTTGACTGTTGATTTTTTCGGTATCTATCTTCAGTCCCGTTTCCCGCAAAGGTGTCGCAGTTGTTTTGTTGTGAATAGTAGTTACGATTTTAGTGTCACCATAATCTTCCTGTACTTGTTTTGCAATCTCATCTTTGCGCATCATGCCAACTGACTTATTGTCAATTTTTGCAAATGGTAGCGCTAAATCGCCAGGATAAGCCAGCTGAAAGCCAATTACCAACACATACAACCCACCGCAGGCAATCGCTATTTTTCGTACTAATGTGTGTTTTCGCCACCAATCCTTCATATTCTGCAATCTAGTATATCAAACTATGGGCTGCAACAAGTAGAACCGTTCTCGGTTGCCTTTTGCACCAGCTACTCTACTGTCAGCTTTGTTGGTAATTATAAAATATTCCCTCACCCACACCTCGAAATCTTTTAAGATTTGGCGTCGTATGGCATCGTTTTTTATCACACCCTTGTTCACTTGATTCTTGCCTGCCTCAAATTGTGGCTTTAGCATTGCCACTACCTGGCTGTCTTTATCGCAAATTTCTGCAATATGCGGCAAAATTACTCGTAGACTGATAAAACTCACGTCCATTACTACGATATTGGGCTTTTCGGTCGGTCGAAAATCACGTATATCAGTTTTTTCATGTAGCTCTATTTGCTTATTATTTTGCAAACTTAGGTGTAGCTGACCAGTGCCAACATCTACTGCATACACTTTTTTGGCGCTATGCTGCAATGCGTAATCGGTAAAACCCCCCGTGCTACTGCCAACGTCTAGTACAGTTTTATTTGTAAAATCTAATTGCAATATCTTAGCCACACTAGACAATTTTAACCCAGCCCGGCTTACGTAACGCTCTTTGGTCGTCAATGCTATTTTACAATCTGCACCAACAAACACACCCGAACGTAGAGCTACTACACCATTTACAGTCACTTTACCAAGCTTTATCCAGTTCTCTGCCTCCGACCGCGTTTGTACGAGCTTGCGCTGCACTAATGCTTGGTCTAGACGCAGCCTTTGAGACATGTTACTTTTTCCGCTCGCGGTATTCACCCGTTGCGGTATCTACGCTCACTACATCACCTGTTTTAATAAACGCAGGTACTCGTATACTCACCCCTGTCTCTAGTGTGGCATCTTTCTGTACCGCACCACTCGTATCACCTTTTACTACATCTTCTGTATAAGTAATTTCAAGAAACACATTTTTTGGTAGCTCAACATTAATCACGCGATCACCAAAGAATTGTAAGGCCAACATATCCCCTTCTTTTAGGTAGTTTTTGGCATCATCAACAATATCATCACCAAGCTCAAATTGCTCAAAACTTTCAGGATCCATAAAGAAAAAGTTCGTATCATCTGAATACAAATATTGTACAGATTTTGTAGTTACCTCAGCAGGTTCAATCTTTTCTTGGCCCTTAAAAGTCTTTGGTATCAAACTGCCGTCGAGCAAATTTTTTAGCTTTACGTTTACTATGCTACCGCCTCGCCCCATTACCTTTTGGCCGTACTCGACGACTCGATATGGCTTGCCGTCAATCTGGCATACGGTACCTTTTTTTAAATCTGTAGGCTGGTACATACACTATCCCTGAGTTACAAATGGAAGTAACGCTAAGTGACGCGCACGCTTAATGGCCACAGCAAGTTGTCGTTGCTGCTTTACGCTTAAACCAGTCTTTGAAACTGGCTCAATCTGACCATAAACATTAATATATCGCTGCAAAGTTTTAACATCTTTGTAGTCAAAATAAGTTACAATATCTTTTTTAAATCTTTTCATAAATTATATTCCTTTAAAATTTCTTACTTACTACCTGGGCTTATATCGTGGCGATAGACGCGGTACGTTATAAAGTCCCTAGAATGGAATCTCGCTTAGATCAATCGGCTGATCATCTGCCGGAGGGTTCGCACTACTCGCTGTGCTCGACCCACTATTTGTACTGCTTGATGAGCTTGTCGGAACCCCAGAACCGCCATCGCGACTACCGCCACCAACAAATGTGAAATCTTCAACTACTACTTCAACCGCCTGACGTTTGTTGCCGTCTTTATCGTCGTAGCTACGCTGGTCTAGTCGACCGCTTACAAGTAGTGGACTACCTTTAGAAACATATTGTGCAATTATCTCACCCGGCTTGCCCCATGCTACACAATTAATAAAGCTAGTTTGTTCTTGCTGCTGGCCATCTTGACCCTTCCATGTTCGGCTCACCGCTAGGCTAAAATTTGCCACATTCTGACCGCTTGGAGTAGTTCGCACCTCTACATCACGGGTAAGGTTACCCATTAACACTACCTTGTTAAACCCCTTAGCCATAACCCTCTACTCCTCTTCTTTATCGTTTCGATCACCCTCAGCACCTTTTGCTCGTGCTGCTTCAATCTTGCTACGTTCTTTTTCGTCAGTCTTTACTAGTAAATAGCGTACCACGTCATCGCTAATATTCAGAGCATTGCTTACTTTTAGCGGTGCTGCACTTGGTAATTCAACATCCATACAAACATAGACTGCAAAGTCTTGTTTTTTGATTGGGTATGCAAGCCTTTTTTTGCCCCAATTATCTTCTTTTATTACCTTGCCGCCGTTGGTGGTTATAAGGTCGCGTACTTTTTTTAGGCTTTTTTCTAGATCCGCCTCGCGATCTGGATGAACAAGAACCGTTAGTTCATATTCTTGCATAGAACTTCCTCCTCTGGAATCCCGTATGCACGGAATGCTTACCCTATTTCAGATAAGCCTTAGGTTATTAACAGATATAATTATACTCCATTGCTAGATAAATGTCCAGCGCCTACAGAGAGCACAAAAAAGCTCGATCACTATCGTGACTAGGGCTACCCTTCGTTCGTTTCTAGGTCCGCCAAGCTACTAATCAGTACTTCACGCGGGCGCGAACCATCGGCAGCACCGATAATTCCTTGTTCTTCCATTTCTTCAATAATCCTTGCCGCACGACTATAGCCAATACGCAAACGACGCTGCAATAAACTTGTACTGGCTTTTTTATTTTCAATCACCACGCGCACCGCATCTTTATACATATCATCGCCACCCTCATGGCCGCCCATATCCATCACCACTCCACCCTTACTGTTTAGCTGTACCGGTTGGCTAATTATCTCATCATTATATTGCGGCGCGCTCTGCATTCGCAAATAGTCAGTAATCTTGTTAACTTCGTTATCAGTTACCCATGCTCCCTGAATACGCTTTGGCTTACTTATATCGGCAGTTTTCATTAACATGTCACCTTGTCCTAATAGTTTTTCTGCGCCAATCTGGTCCAGAATCGTACGACTATCAATCTGAGATGCCACGGTAAACGCAATACGAGCAGGGATATTTGCCTTAATAAGCCCCGTAATAACATCGACACTGGGGCGCTGTGTGGCCAAAACCAGATGAATGCCTACTGCACGTGCTTTTTGTGCCAAACGCACAATTAACGCCTCTACGTCACGTGCCGCCACCATCATCAAGTCTGCCAGCTCGTCAATCACGATAACAATATATGGCATAGCACCATCTTCGACCTCTTGCATCCTACCATCCTCATCAGCTACGGCAATCTTTTTTCGGCCCGAATTTATCTTTTGATTATAGCTTTTAATATTGCGCAGTTTATCTTCGGCCAACAGCTTGTAGCGTCGCTCCATTTCGTTTACTGCCCACTTTAAGGCACTGATCGTTTTTTCTGGTTCAGTAATTACTGGTGTCAAAAGATGCGGAATATCTTCGTATGGCGCCATCTCTACTTGCTTTGGGTCGACTAAAATCATTTTCATGTCACTTGGGCTGTTGCGATATAACAAACTAGTAAGCAACGTATTAATCATGACGGACTTACCGCTACCTGTTTGCCCTGCAATCAATAGGTGCGGCATCTTATTTAACTGTCCCACAACCGCTTCACCCGAAATATCTTTTCCAACTGCGAAACTAAGTGATTCCCCTGAATCCTTCCACTGCTTGCTTTCCAAAATACCACGTAACCGCACATCTGCTGCCTTACGATTAGGCACCTCTATGCCCACAGCTCGCTGACCAGGTATTGGTGCTTCTATACGTAAACTTTGCGCTGCTAAATTAAGCGCTATATTAGTTTCAAGCGCAGTAATACGCGTTAACTTAACCCCACTTGGTGGTTTAAGCGTATACTGAGTCACCTTTGGACCAATATTTGCACCTTCCATTTCGACATCAATGCTAAATTCAGCTAGTGTATCTTTAATTATTTGAGCATTGTGCTGTACATCACCTGCATCGGCAGGACTCTGTTTTTTCTCGAGCAGCTCAACACTTGGAGCCTTCCAATTAGGATCGCTCACCGTTACCAGCGCACTTCTTTCTTCTGCTGCTTTGTCTTGTTGTACACTACCCCTCAAACTGCTAAGACGTCCTGTTTTCTTCTCTGCATTGACATCTACCATTGGTACTCCAGCGTTTAGCTTGAACTCACCAATATTCTTACCCTTGCTACTATCTGCAGCTGCTGCTTTTCGCATTACTTTTACATTTTCACCCTGCTCCTCGGCGTATGGACGCGTTTGTACTGCGTTCCACAACCATTTAAACACTGCAAATGGTGAAATACGTAGCGTAAATAGCAAAGTAAGAAAGATTAAGATTATATAGATAAACGCAGCGATAGCAGATGAAACAAGCCCGAGCATTATGCTATTTATAGCATCGCCCACAAAACCGCCATCGCCCTTTCCGCTAGAGTCCCGTAGCAATCCAAAGAGACCCGAAAACCATAAAATTCCCAGAACAACCCCTAGTTTAACTTCTAGCGGCGAACGGCTTTCTTCACTCCTGAAGACTTCGTAAGCTAGGTACATAAACGCGAATGGCATGACATAAACCGTATAGCCAACTGCTGCAATCATCGACTTTTGCAGCCATTCAAGTACTGGACCACCCACCCCAAACCATGCGACAACTAGCAGTAAAGATACAGCCACCAAAAGCACCGCTCCAACCTGACCCCAGAAGCCAGCCGGTAGTACGTGCTCTGGTGTTTTGCTTGCTACTTTTTTACGAGTATTTTTACGTTTTTTCGCCATAACTGTATTAATTATACCCCTGCTTATCTACCCTGTCGATATGTTGGTATATATCTTTATTGTAGCATATTTTACTACAAAATACAAGTCTATGTCTCGTTGACCACTTCTACCATCTGTGGCACAGGGGTACGTCGATAACGGATAATTAAGGTCATCATAATAACATAGAAGCTTAGCCACGCAAGACTAAATGCTATAAGCAATGGGTTGCCCAAATGTGTCATGTAAGCTAGATTGAAAAATTGCGTCGTAAGCCACATAGACCATGTTGCACGACTTAACTCTTCCGACTTCTTAGTCCGCAATAGCTGCAGTATCTGTGGCGCACTTGAAGCTATCGCTACAGTTGAACTTAATATATAAAGTAATTCGATGGGTTGCATTATTTCTATTTTTTTATCTTGTTGTTTATTTTTACTTGGTTACTAAAAACAATAATAGCATATAATTTAATAAAATGCAAGTATCTCGTATTGGCTCCGTAAATTGTAGTTACAGCTAAACGATCGCAGCAAGGAGCCTACTGCGGATTATTATGTCGAGTGATACAATGGGGATATTGTTCATTAAGATATATGCGATGAGATTATATATAGCTCTAGGCATTATTTTATGGTTGCTACCTATAACGGTGCGACCCGCTACCCAGATATCAACATATTCTAAAACTGAGGGAGGTAAATAATGGAGTATCTGAACATAGCAGGACTAATTATTGATCTCTTTGCTATTGCTGGAGGTGGTGGGTCTAGTAATGGCAGTAGTACTGGCGGCGGTTCTAGCTTTGGTGGCGGTTCTAGCTATGGCGACTACTCGAGTGGAGGCGGTGGAGGTTCTGGTTATGGGCAGTTTGATGCTATAGCAGGGATTATTATGCTTGTGGTTCTAGTATTAATGATGTCGATTTTTGCTTGGATCTTGTTTTCTGGATTTAAAGCAGTCAAGAAAAAGCGTGCTAATATGGCGCAGAAGCTTAAATCAGCCTCTATTAATGACAAACTTTGGGACGAGACGGCACTCAAGCAGCATGTTGCCGACACTTTTGTGAGGTATCAGAAAGACTGGTCTGAATTCAATATCAAATCAATGCAGACTTACATGACCGCTGGGTACTTTCAGCACGCTAGCATGATGATGGAGGCCCTAGTTCAAGCCGATAGAACCAACATTGTAGATAAAATAAAAGTTAACAGAACAGAAATTGACTCATTCAGTAACCCAGACGGTACTGATAGCGATACCTTTATAGCATCTGTTGATGCAGACTTACGCGACACCCTAATCACGACAAGTTCTGGGCAGCAGCTCTATACCAAAGAATATCCATCGTACTTAGAACACTACAAGTTTAAGCGACATAATAATGACTGGTTGCTTGATGGCATAAATACTTCTACGGCGAGTCTAGGTATGCTACAAAATAGTGTTCAGGATTTCGCAAAAGCCAACAACCTCTTCTTTTCTTTAGATTGGGGTTATCTATTATTGCCCGCCAGAGGGCAATTGTTTGGTAACGGTAAGTTTGGCACTTCAGACATTAACAATCACTGTATAGGTAAATATAATGATGTGTTAATTCAACTATATACTTACATTCCTGAACCAGATTATAAATCGGAAACTGGCTATGTTATAGCTCAGACTTCAGTTCCGAAAAATTATGGTGAAATATCTATCCGCCGAAAAGGTGTATTAAGTGTGTTAAGTAAAGTGAAGCATTTGACAAAACTTGAAACAGAGTGGGCCGACTTCAATAAAAAATACGAAGTTCTTGCCTCGGACGGCGAGCTAGCAACTAGTTTTGAGTTACTCAACCCAAAGTATATGGAACAACTAGAGGCTGTCGAATTTGATGTTAATATTCAAGTAGTCGACAATATTATTTATCTGTATACCTCTGATTTATCCGCCGATTACAATATTATGTTGGGCCTATTAAAATCCGCTTTTAAAGAAATGAGAATTTAGTAATAAACACGAGCTTACTAAAGGCCAGACCTTTTACAAAAAACTACCGCTACTACAGCGTAAAACAGTTGTTCAATAAAGAATGAAAACCACGAAATTCTATGCTATTCTGGATATATTATGGTAAAAGAAACTCGAAAAATACAAAAATCTATTCAAATGCCTCTTGTAATTACAACTTGTATTGTTGTCTCGTTGGTAGTAGGACTGGCAATAGGTAGCAAGTATGGCAGTTCTGTTCACCCTAAAACACCAAAAGCTACCAAGGCACTGCAGTCTACCGATGCAGGCTTCCGTATTGCAACCTCGGCAGACAAGGACAAAGCATTACACCAAATAAAAAGTCAATTCCGTATGCAGAGTACTGTGAACTGCGGTGACGACACAGTACAGGAAGATCGCGAGAAAGTATTCGATCAGTATCTTAAGATTAATAAATATGCTAATCGTGCGGTTATACGTGGCTGTAGCTATACAGATACGCTACTAGCGAAAAACCCTGTAAAAGAAGTATGGGAGCAGACATCAGTTAATATTGCTCTGGATGCACGCGCAAATCCTGTCTGGCGTGATGAATGTCTGGCGAGTGATATTTTACGTGCCGATACTCAAATACGTTCCGAAAACAGCACTATAGATTCTTATAATTTAGTAGAATGCCGTATGCTAAAAGAGCGCGACTTGATGGCATACCTGCAGCAAAAGGTTGGCGAGAAGCCAACCGAAAAAGGTATTGATGAGGTTATACGGAGCGCAGAAGATTTTGCTCGTATGGCACAGAAGTAGTCTGTCAAGAAATAAAATAGCCAAAACAAAGTAAATACCACTCCCGAAAGAGTGGCTCTTACTTTATAGCGATTTCTTGAACTCGCTAGGACCCATCTTAGTACATTACGCTATGTGGGTCACACCGTCTAGCACGGCAAACCGTGCTACACCTCACCAGGAAAACTACAATTTCTTGCCTAGGTTTGTCAGCGCAGTTTGCGCGGCGTTATGGTTGATACCGGCGAGCCTAGTGACGGTGACTGTGATAACCTGACGACCAAGCAAAACATAAAGTACATCTGATTTTTCTTCACCGGCAGTTTTGAGCTTTGGTATGAACGCCCTATCGCCGACATCATCGATATCGATAGGTTTGTTGACCGCGTCTTGTCCTTCGGCGGTCTGCGGGCTATGCAAGTTACCCATAAAGGCTTTGGCGCTGGCAACGTCTTTGTGATTATTGATAGCGATGGCAACCGAGTAGGCTTGTGTCATGGCAGCAGTTGAATCATCGGCTGGGACTTGGCTAAAACTACACTCCGAGCCACGCAGCTCCTTATTATCATAGTCCGGTGTGCCAGGAGTTGCAGTCGTAGTTGATGGCTGTTCTTCGCCGTCCTTAAATGTACCGCCAAAGACTTCAGCGAGCGTTTCTTTCGTGAATACTTTGCAGGCGTCTTTGTGCTTGAGGCTAGGGGCCTGTGCGGTTTGCTGGTTTACTGTGTTGGAGTTAGTGTTGCTGTTTGCGCCGTCGTTAGATTTATTTTGCGTCAGGTAAAATGCACCGGCTCCAATGATGACCACCGCAACTACACTTACTGTGATAATGACTGGTTTTGACATTCTCTATTCCTCCGTTTCCCTATTTATAGCCCCTCTAGCATGTTGGCGGGTACACCCCAGCGTTCGAGGTCATTTTGTAATGGGCGAGCTTGGCCGCAGAAAATAATAATCCAGATATTATCGGACTTTTTCAACACACAGGCATAGCCGGCTTCACCTGTACTAACGCTGACACGGGCAAAATTACCTGACTGTTTGGTTATTTTGACATCAAGTACGGCGGCTTCGCTACCAACTTGAGCATGTACGTAGGCTGCTACAGTGTTTTTGATAAACAGTTCCTCGCTACTAGGTGATTGCACTGGTTGGTTTGGGGTATCTGTACCGTTTGGCCCTGGTGTATTTTTGGCAGTATCAGCTTTGGCAACATTGGCTAGTTGCTTCTTGAGGTCGCTAATTTCACTATTGGCGGCATCTGCCTGTTCCTTGGTGGTAATAGCTTCGCCAGATTTTGCCTGCCACAAATAAAAAAACACGCCAGTCGAAACCAGCGCAAGTATGCATACTCCTGTCAAAACTCCAAAAATAGTCTTCGTCTTTACTATCATTGAACTCTTTCTAAGGTAAGTCTACAGCAAACTGTATAGTATGTAAATAACATTTTAGTTAGCTACCTATGCTCGTCATTAATGGAGGTAGACCAGGCAAAGTGTTAGTTATTGACAGAATAAGCTCCGATCATAAGTTCTAATCTAAGGCGTCCTGTGACCGGCAAGAGATGTGGTGTCCACCGTAGTATTATCTGATGCGGAAGCAGAAGCGGCTAGTACCGAAGAAAAGGCCCAACCTTTTACAGATAGATTCTATCGTGAGATAGTTAAACAATCTTTGACACATCACCCCGAACAACAATCGGTTCAAAACCCTCAATTTCATCGCGCAAGTTGCTGTCGGGTATGTCGTTCCAGAGGTAAATCTTTTTGTGGTTTCGATACGCCTCATACAGCTCCAAGAAAGTCGATCCACCAATATAGTTTTTCCGGCCGTCCTTGTCTAAATTAATGGCCAGAACTGCGTCAGATTTTTTGATATTTTTCTCACTCAATTCGTACATTTGTTGCTTAAATTTAACTAACGCGTTCCCACCATGTCGACGAGCCGTCTCAGCTATCGACATCTCGTTATATACTCCAGGATATATCACCTCGTGACCATTAGTCCTAAGCTCGTTTGCAATATTTTCGACCTGGTCATAAAAAACCACTGAACATATCAAGGCAACTATCATCTCACACTCCTAGCAAGCGTCACCGCTTCATCGAGAGATATCGGGCTACTATTTCCTTTTTCTCGTGGCGTGTTGCTCATCCCTATTTCATCGATATGCACAAAGTACACACTAAATAGTTTGTCGGGGTAGACTTCGTTCATGCCAGCGATGAAATTATCGGCAATCGACTGCTCATCTGGTCGTTTTACCCCAATAATTTCACAGATATAGTCTATCCCGATGATGTCTATTCCCTCAATATAAACCGTCTCAACGCTATCTGGTGTCGTTTCAAAACCTTCGACATTTAGCACCGCCGAACCAACCAACTTGATTGCTTTAGCAACGTGGTTAAACAATTCATCGTAATTTTCTTTCTTAGTATAAATCTTAATTAGCGCCATTAATTAATACCTCCCACCGTCAACGACCAATGTTGTACCATTTACAAAACTTGCATCTTGACTAGCCAAGAATAAAATTACTCGAGCAATTTCAACCGGCTCAGCCATTCTGCCCATCAAAAACTTCTTCTTCAACTCTTCTAAAGTCTCAACTGGTAAATCTTTATTCATGTCAGTATCTGCCCAGCCGACTGCAATTGCGTTAACCCTAACATCAGGCGCATAGTGAATTGCTAAGTCTTTGGTAACCGACTGTATGGCCGCCTTAGTGGCTGCATAGTCGATATTATCTGGCCAGAAATCATACATCCCTGACGTAGATGATATGTTAATAATTGAGCCTTTTGACTCACGGATTGTTTCGCCAAATAATTTACTAATATTCAGCGTGCCATAAACATTAGTTTCAAATAGTTTAGTAAAATCGGCTTTAGTGTGTTCCGCATAAGGTGTATCGACAACAACTCCAGCGTTATTGATCAAAATATCGATACCGCCAAACTCAGCCATGATTTGATCATGCATATACTGTCCATCGTCGTCGCTAGCTACATCAGCCTTGACAGCAATAGCCTTCACGCCGTATTCGTTAGTTAATTTCTTTACTAGTTCTTCAGCCAGTATGTCACTATTAAGATAGTTAACCACTATATTTGCGCCCTCTTTGGCGAATTCTATAGCTGTCGCGCGCCCAATGCCACGAGACCCTCCGGTGATTAACACAACCTTGTCTTTAAATCTCATTGTTATCTCCTGTTAATTATTTTTCGGTGTACTTGTCGTTTCCACGGAAATAATCTATCCAATAATCAAATTCTTCTCCATCTGGACTAAGCTCAACATACTCAATAAACGTACCTTTTGTAAATGAACCTTTCTTGGCCGACTTATTCTCTTCGACTACATTAACTTCCTTATCAGAAATCTTCAGCAGGCCCTGAAGTGACAACGCTAGAGACCTAAGGTCAGCGAGCTCTTCTACTATCTCTTTTCGATCACCAGATTTTACCGCATCAGCGAGTTCAGCAAGCTCCTCTGAATATTTACCCATAATCAGACCAGCCAACTTCTCTTCGTCTATTTTGCGAGTCACAACCTTATGCCCCTGTGCTTGTATTAGAGTGTTGATATTATCCCGTACTAATTTTCCCGTACCCTCGGCCCCGAAATAAAACCTAGTCATTACATCGCCTCCTTTTAATATATGCTTTGCTAACACCACCGTATCACCCGCTTTGCATACATAAAATGTCCTAGTATCCGCGAGTATCAGGCTTTGCCCTTGGCTCAGTTGCTTCAGTGTCAGGCGCTTGTTTAGGAGGAAATTTTTTAGCGACAGGGCGAACAAAACCTTTTTGCTGTGGCTTTTGTCCTTGACCATTACTATTATTACCACCAATCTCATTTATCACCGGAATAACAATTGGTGTGCGCCGTGTTTGGTCGTATAGGATGTGGGTAATTTCGTCTTTAATCTCTTTCTTTATTTGATCCATATCGGTATTTTTACCGCTTAATCCACGTGCAACTTTTTGCTTTAAATACTGACGTATCAATCCCATAAGCTCTTCACTGTCGCGCAAGTAGATGAAGCCGCGGCTAATGATATCGGGGCTAGTAAGCAAGCGCCCTGTTCCCTTTTGAATAGTTAATACAACGACAAACATACCTTCGTTTGCCATGTGAATACGGTCTTTTAGCACTACTTCGCTAACAACTGCACCGCTATCGTCATACATTGTGCCGCCTACCGGAATCCGTCCATTCTT
>OEIV010000972.1_pt1 | contig 14188 bp, 13 predicted proteins | sample 1539231 | NCBI WGS metagenome assembly OEIV01 (sample SAMN03794762, study PRJEB22550) | activated sludge metagenome | feature: wastewater treatment plant; material: activated sludge; isolation source: Wastewater treatment plant of a petroleum refinery complex | place: Argentina: Buenos Aires ...
TCCTGATGGGCGCGCTGCTGATCATCAACCCGGAGTGGCTCGACCTGCGCTGGGCATGGGACTTGAACGGCTTCGACGCGCGCATCATTGCTGCCTGGTTCATGGGCTGGGCGGTGTGGGCGGGGACGATCGCCTTCGCCCACGACTGGGACGAAGTGCGGCTGGCCGGGGCGTTGGCCGTGCTATGGGGCGCGGCCGTCTGCCTGACGCTGCTCGTCTTCCGCGCCGAATTCGACTTCGGCCGCGCGCCGACAATGGGCTACGCCGGCATCGCTGTGCTGTTCACGGTCGGCTTCGCGTTCTTCTTCTGGCGACAGGAAGCACAGCGGCTTCGTCGGCCGTCATGGGGATGACTACCTCTGTCCGCTGCTGCACGACCTCGCTGAGGCCAGGGTAGAGCAGCGGCCGGTCGTAGAAGTCGGCCCGCAGGGTGGCGATGACGCGCAGAGGGCTGCGCGGGTCGCTGACGGCGGCGAGGAGGCCGTTGAGAAAACGGGCCGTCACGTCGCGGTCGGCCACCAGCGTGAACAACTCCTCGAACTGGTCAATGATGAGCAGCAGTTCGCTCGCTCCATCGGGCAGCTGCGCGTCGGGCGGCAACGTGCGCCGGACGGCGCGCAGCAGGCCGCGCTCGCCGTCCTGCAACTGCTCCAGTAGCGATGCCGGCGGGTTGACGGCGACGCGCAGCAGGGCCGTCTCCAGCTCCTCGAAGGGATGCGCGCCGGGGACCATGTCGAGCACGAACCACTTGTCCGCGCCCGGCAAGGCCCCACGGCGCAGCGCTGGAACCAATCTCGCCTTCACCAGAGATGACTTACCGCTGCCGCTGGGGCCAACGACGGCCAGGAAACGATGGGATGACCCCACCTCCGCCAGTCGGCCTACGAGTTGTTGTGTCAGCGTTTCGCGGCCGTAAAAGAGCGCCGCGTCCGCCTCGCCAAAAGCCAGCAATCCTTTATAGGGGTTGTCCACGCTCAGGAGTGGCTCGGCTGGCGCGGGCGCGCCGGCTTCGCCTACGGCCGGCCCGGCGGCGACGGCGGCGCGGAAGACGACGCCGAACGTGCCGCGGCCCAACTCCTCGTGGATCTCGTAGCCGCGGATGTGGTCGGGACGGCGGGCGGCGGGGAACAGTTCGCCGCCCTGCACCGCGCTGACGAGAGCCCGCGTCTCCGACCCCGGCGTGACGCCCAGTTCCACGTTCAGCAGGCGGCGGTAGTCGTCGAAGTGAGCCAGCGCGGCGCGGCGCCGGCCAGCGCGGGCCAGCAGCTCGATCAGTTGCCGGTTGCCCGCTTCGTGCAGCGGGTCTACGACCAGTTGCCGCCGGGCGTAGTTCTCGGCCGCGGCGAAATCCTCATCGGCCAGGTGGACGGCCGTCAACCGCTCCAGGGCCAGCAAGACGCCGCGCCGATACGCCTCGCGCCGGGCGGCGGCCCACTCCTCAAACGGATTGCTGTCGGGCAGATAGAAGTCGGCCAAAAAGTCACCGCGGTAGAGGGCGACGGCTTCCTCCAGTTCGCCCAGCCCCGGCCGGATGCGGCCGATGAGCGCGGCGAAACGGCGGGCGTCGACGACGACCGCCGCCGCCGGGTTGAGTTGCAGCGTGTCGCTGTCGACCAGCACGAGCGGCACAGGCGACTGACCAGTGACGGCCGCTACTTCCGGGATAGCTCGCCGCAGCAGGTAGAGGTTCTGGCGCAGGTTCTGTTGGGCCGAGCCCTGGGGCAGGCCGGGCCAAAGCAGGTCGAACAGCCGGTGGGCGCGGGTGCGTCTACCAGCGATTCCGGAGCAGCCGCGCCGGTTGTCGCGGCCGGCCCGTCATGCGCCAGCCCGACGCATTCTGGCCTCGACCGTGCGGCTGGAGTTCAACGGCCCGGCCGGCGGCATCGGCCATGGAACCATCGTCGGCGGGCGCTATCTGCTCACGCACAATCACTACCCGGTTACGGCCACGACGCTCAACAACGGCGGCGAGGGGGCAGTGACGGCCGTCTCTATCTTTAAGGCCAATGGCGACATCATTCTGCTGAAAGCCCCTCTTTCGTACTTCAGGGTTGCACGAGAAGAAGCGGAGATGTTGTTGCTCGACTTCCAGATGTATAGCGGCGTCGGCTTCTTCGATTCACTCGGTGTGCCATCGATTGCGTGGCGCGATGGGAACGGCCTGCTGCTCGCGCCGGGCAGCGAACTGGCGCAGGTCAATTGGAACGGTTCGACCGCCCAGGTTGACTGGGTACGCGTGACCGCTCTAGATCAGGCCAGTGGAGTTTCATACCTGGAACTCGACAGCTTCGTCGAGCAAGGCGCATCGGGTGGCGGTGTCTTCTACAATGGCGTCCACATCGCCAACAACTGGTCGCGCCAGACCGATCGACTGGAATCGGGCGAGATTATCCGCCAGTACAGTGTGGCAGCGCTCAATTCCGCGAATGTTCTGGCAATAGCCGGCCAATGAACGCTTGTTGACAATCCTGTGACGATGCGGCGCATAATGAGGGATTAAGGATGCGAGTGTCTCCTCCATCCCATTGAAAGCGGCGACTGATTCTTCCAGCAGAGGACCAGATCGCCGCTTTCGCTTGTGCTATAATCGTTTCATGCGCTCACCCTTTCCCGGCATGGATCCGTATCTGGAGCATCCGTCCCTCTGGCCGGACGTGCATAATAGCCTGATCGCTGCCATTCGCGACAACCTGTCGCCCCGCCTGGCGCCAAACTATTACGTCCGCCTGGAGCGGCGAACGTATCTGCTGTCGCCGGATGATCTGACTTTCGTCGGCCGCCCCGACGTGACGGTGATTAGCGCGCCGGCGTCCGAGCCACGGCGCGCCCGACCGTTGGCTGAAGTCGGCGTCGTCGAAGTCATTCTGCCGATGCTCGAAGAAGTGGGCGAGAACTACCTGGAAGTGCATGAAACGGCGACAGGGCGCGTCGTCACGGTAATGGAACTGCTCTCCCCCGCCAACAAACTCTACGCCAAGGGCCGGGAGGAGTATGAGTTGAAGCGCCTGGAGATCGTCCGCAGCCGGACAAACCTGGTCGAGATCGATTTGCTGCGCGCCGGGCGGGCGATGCCCATCGAGGGGCGCGCCGTCGAGAGCGACTATGGCATCCTGGTCAGCCGCGGGGCCAAGCGTCCGCGGGCGCACCTCTACCCCTTTAACCTGCGCGACGCCATTCCTACGTTTAGCCTGCCCCTGCTGCCGGGCGACGAAGAGCCGCCGGTCGACCTAGGGGCCATCTTCCACGCCCTCTATGAGCGCGCCCGCTATGACCTGAGCCTCGACTACAGCCAGCCGCCCGTGCCGCCCGTGCGCGATGAAGATGTTACCTGGGCCTGGGAGCGGATCGAACGGTAACCACAGTTGACACAATGTTCATCGCCGCCGGCAACGCCCAACTCTTCGCCATCAGCTTCGGCCAGGGGCCGCGCTCCTTGCTCGCCCTCGGCGGCTGGGCCGGCAGTTGGGAGGTGTGGGCCGACACGTTGGCCGTCCTGAGCCGGACGTGGCGCGCCGCCGGCTATGACCATCGCGGCACGGGCGTGACCGTGGCCCCAGTGGAGTCGATCACCATCGAGGCGATGGTGGCCGACGTCTTCACCGTCATGGACGCGCTGGCCCTCAACCGGTCGGTGCTGGCTGCCGAGTCGGCCGGGGCCATGATCGCCCTGCTGGCGGTGTTAGCGCAGCCGGAGCGCTTCTCCGGGCTGGTCATCGTCGATGGCCTGATCCACAGCCCCCGGCCCGACGCCCCCACCCCGTTTGCGCGCGGCCTGCGGGCCAACTTCGAGGCTACCCTCAACAGCTTCGTGGAACTGTGCGTGCCGGAGCCGGACAGCGAAGCCATCAAACGCTGGGGCCGGCAAATCCTGCGGCGCAGCGAACCGGCGGCGGCCATTCGACTGCACGAATTGACGCACGGCGTTGACCTGCGGCCGCGCGTCCACGAAATCGAACTGCCAACGCTCATCATCCACGGCGACGCCGACGCCCTGGTACCGCTGTCCGAGGCGGAGTGGCTGGCCGGCCGGTTGCCACAGGCCCGGCTCCATGTCGTTCCCGGCGGCGGCCACGTGCCGACGGTAACCCGACCGGCCGAGGTCGCCGCGGCCATCGAGGCGTATTTCCCTTCAAGCTGATCGCCCCCTGAGAGGAACCATGGAAACCGAAAAGGAGAAGATGCTGGCCGGCGAGCTGTACGTGGCCGCCGACCCGGAACTGGTCGCCGAGCGTCTGCGCGCCCGGCAGTTGACGTTGCGCCTGAACACAGCCGACCCGGCCGACGAGGCCACCTACCGCGCCGTCATGGCCGAGCTTTTGCCCAACGCCGACCCAACGGTCTACTTCCAGCCGCCGTTCTACTGCGACTACGGCTATAACATCTACGCCGGCGCGGGCGTCTACATGAACTTCAACTGCGTTGTGCTCGACGTAGGTCCGGTGCGCATCGGCGCGGGGACGATGTTCGGCCCGGCGGTGCAAATCTACACCGCCACCCACCCCACCGACGCCGCTGAGCGCGCCAAGGGGCCGGAGTACGCCAAGCCAATCACCATCGGCCGCGACTGCTGGATCGGCGGCGGGGCGATCATCCAGCCCGGCGTGACCATCGGCGACCGGGTGATCGTCGGCGCAGGGGCGGTCGTCACGAAGGACGTGGCCGACGACGCCGTTGTGGTCGGCAACCCGGCGCGGGCGATTCGCTAGCGGCGCAACCGGCGAGCCACGACAGACGGCGTCTAGCGTCTCAGATGATCATCGGCAGCAACGGCGGATCGGCCGGCGAGCGCCCCACCAGCCAGCCGGCGCACTCCATCTGCTCCAGCAGCGCCGCCCCTTGGCGGAAGAGCGTCGCCTGCTCGTCGGCGTTCGCGGCAATGGCCGACAGCGAGAAGAGACAGCCGGCCACGTCCAACGGTCGGCCGTGTTCCTGCGCCAGCGCCAGGGCTTGCCGCAAGAGGGTCGCCTGCTCGGCCGGGGGCCGAAACAGAGCCAAGCAACGCGCCGTCACAATGCGGAGATGGGGAAACGTTTCGCGCCAGGCCGCGTCGTAGTTGTCTTGCGCCAGTTGCGCGGCCTCCTCGGCGCGGCCCATCCCACGCAGATAGAGAATCAGGTCAACCGTGGTGATGATTGTGCCCTCCAGCCGCCCCTGCTGCCGGTAGAGTTCCAGGCCGAAGGTGATGTCATCCAGCGCCTCGTCATAGCGCCCCAGGCCCAGCAGCGCATAGCCGCGATTGCCCCGTCCGCGGCTGAGTTCGGCGTCGTTGCCTAACTCGGTCGCCAGAGCGATCATCCGATTGGTATAGTCGAGCGCCGCGTCCATGCGCCCCAGGGCAATGTAGATGGTGCTCAGGTCGCCAAACTCGCTCACCAGTTGCGCCCGCGCGTTGACTTCCTCGGCGGCGCGAACGGCGGCCAGTTTGTAGGCCTCGGCCGGGCCATAGCGCGACATGCTGTAGTAGACTGTCCCCAGATTGGCCTCCGCGAACGTCGCTTGCAGCGGATCGCCCGCCTGGCGGAATAAGGCCGCCGCCCGCTGTAAGTCGTCGGCTGCGGCCTCATACTGGCCGCTAACCCAGATGATCGTCGCCCGGCGCACGTAGGCGTTGGCCAGATCATGCGGGTCGATCCCGGCGACAGCCGACAGGCGAGTGATGAGCGCCTCCCCCAGCGCCAGGGCCGCGGGCAGTCGCTTGAAGGTGCGGTGCAGGTCCATCTGCTCCAGATCGAGCATCGCCGTAGCCAGGGCGGCGCGGACGGCCGGCCGCGGCGAGGGCGTGCGCTCCATGGTGGCCCGCGTCTGCTGGATGAGCGCTTGGGCCTCTTCGTAACGGGCCATGGCGCGTAGCGCCGCCGCGGCCACAGCGCCGGCCACGCCCAGCGGCCAGGCCGACTGAGCCGACCGCGCCAGACGGAGCGCCCCCTGCGCCACGTCCAGCGCCGGGCTGAATTGGCCGGTGTTCAGCAACAGATCGGCGGCGTAGGCCAGATACTCCGCCTGCCGCGCCGGCTGGTTGGCCTCGGCCGCCTTGTCGGCCGCCCGCCGCAAGACGCCCAGCCAGGCCGCCCACTGCCCCCAGCGCACCGGCTGGGGGTGCAGGCGGTCGACCAGGGCCAGCCACGGCGCGACCAGATCGGGCCGGGCGGCGGTAGCGTCCAGCAACGAGACGTAGCTGTCGAAGTGGGGACGCGTGGCATGGGGCGACGTGTCGTCCATCAGGGCCACCGCCTGCCGCAACTGGGCGGCCAGGCAGTCGGCGTAGAAGCGCGACCAGCGCCGCTGTTCATCCGCCCAATCGAGCGCGACAACCCCAGTCAAGCCACGCCCTCACCGGCGGCCGGCGCATCGCTCCAGCCGGCCAGCACCTCGGTTTGCAGGAAGGTCGCCGTCAGGCGATGGAGGCGGTAGCGCGGCGCGTCGTCCGGCCCGGCCGTCTCCAGCAGTGAGAAGTCGCGCAGTTGGCCCAGCGCGTCGTCGAAGTCGGCGGGCGGCAAGAAAGACATCTCCCGCAGCCAGGCTACATCCTCGCCATCGGCCGACAAAGGCAGCAGCGAGAGCAGCAGTTGGCGCGCCGGGTCGCCCAGAGCCAGCCAGGCGCGCTGGTAGATGAAGGTGTAGAGGCGCTCCGGCGCGTGGCGGGCGCGGCGCAGGTTATCGAGCAGCGCGGGCAGTGGCCAGTGGGCCATCTGGGCGGCGACGAGCTTCAGCGCCAGGGGTGAGCCGCCGACGACATCGTAGAGGGCGGCCATCTCCGCCGCCGGCAGCGCGCCGGGGCGGCCGCGGCGGCGCAACTCCGACTCGACCAGGGCGCGGCTGTCCTCCGGCGAGAGGGGACGCACCGGAAAGCGAACCACGGCCGGGAAGTGGCTGAGCGTCTGCCGGCTGGTCAGCAGAAAGCGCGTCGGCCGGGCCAGGGTCATTAGCGCGGGCAGCAGCAGCGCCACGTCGCTGACGCTCTCCAGGTTGTCGATGACGATCAACTGGCGCGTGCTCTTCAGGTAGCCAGCCAGCCGTTCCAGCTTATCGGCCGCACTCAGCCCGGCCAACTCGACGAAGCCCAACTGCGTCGCCAGCCGGGCGACGATGTCGGCCAGCGAGGTAGCGGCGTCGGGCGCGCTCTCGATGACGCCGCGATCGTTGAGCCACGTCTGGCGGGCGCTGATCCAGGCGATGCCGTCGAAGTCGCTCTCCTCGGCCAGGGCGAAGGCCACGGCGCGGGCCAAAGCCGTCTTGCCCATGCCGCCCAGTCCTTCGAGGCTGACGAAGTCGGGGCCGTCGGCCTGGCGCAGGCGGGCGGCCACGTCCCGTTGCGCGGCGGATACGCCGAAGAGGTGAGCGTACTCCGCCGGCGGCAGGTGTCGGCCGCGCCGCAGATGGCGCAACTGGTCGTGCTCGGCCATCTCCAGCCGCTGCAACCGCGCCACGAGACGGCGCACGCCGCCGTCCACCCGGCGGCGGAAGTTGCGCGCGTCGAGCGCGGCGGCGCGGGCCAGCTCTTCAACGCTGGGCGCAACCGGGGCCAGGAAGCGGTGGTAGAGGGCGCTCCACTCCTCCAACTCATTGTTATGCCGGGCGAAGTCGCGGGCCACGGCGGCCAACGCGTCGGCCCGACCGTCGGCCTCGGCCGTCGGCAGCGCCTCGGCGGCGCGCAGGCGGGCCAGTTCGGCCGCAGTTAGAGAGGCGATGAGATCGTGCAGGCGGATGGCCCGCTCGGTGGGCGAGGCGGCGGTCGGGTCGCGCAGGATGTCGAGGGCCAGCAAGTCGGCCGGCGGCGGGTCGGCGGCGCGCCAGGCACGCAGCGTCGCGTTGAGCAAAGGCGCGGTAATGGCGTCTACGTCCACGGTTGCCAAGACCTCCCGCCGGAAAAGTCCGATTGTTGCCCGGTAACTGCCCGATTCGCCTAGAAAGCACGCCAGTAGAGGGCGTAGTATATAGCCATTTCTCGTTGACGAAAATGCGCCACCCGTGCGTTGCACGTTCTGAGCAATCGAAACGAAAGGTGCAACCCACTCAAGAAAGTGGGATGCACCGGGAGGGAAGATGACCCACAATCGGGCCGCTGATCTGAGCGAACGCGAGCGCCAGGTGTTGCACCTCATCGCCGAAGGCCACACCGACGCCGAGGTTGCCGCCGCGCTGTGCATCTCTGTCTACACCGCCCAGAACCACGTCAAAAGCATCTTGCGCAAGCTAAACGCGCGCAACCGGACGCAGGCCAGCACGATCTACGGCAGAATGACGAATTCCAGCTATTGAGGCGCGGCAGCAGCGCCCCTATACTGCGAATGGGGGTGATCCCAACGTTCGTCTAGCGGGGTGTTCCAGTCGCGTTTTGGGATAGCTGTCCCGGGAGGAACCAACGTGGCCAGGGTCAACCAGTGGCCTAAGCAGCACAGTTTGGCGGCGCTCTCGACGTGCCTTCTGCTGTGTTCACTGACGTTGGCGACGACGGCCTGTTCGCTGCTGCGGCGGGCATCAGAAGAGGCGGCGGTTGAGTTTACGTATAAGCCACCCGTTATTCCCCTCGAAATCAGCGTCAACACCTGGGGCGAGGTCACAATCCAGACGAAGGCCGACGTCTCGCTGCCCACACCGATCGGGGTCTTCAGCGCCGCGCTGATGACCGATTCCAACCACTTCATGCAATCAGCCGACAACGTCCTTATCATCCGCATCGACGATCAGCAGTGCGTCTACGACATGCACGGTCAATCGTTGCAGTTCACCGGGGTGGAGGGACAGTACGAAATCGTGGCTGTCGAGACCGACGAGCAAGGCAACGTCACGATTGTACTGGAGGGCGATCACTACACCGGCTGCACACAGGAGTGGACGACGGTTGCCGTGGCCAACACGGTCGGGGCGTCGGGTCACGAAGAGGGCTGTGCGGGCGCGTCGCCATCATACCTGGAGGTTGGCGACGCGGCCTACATCTCCGTCTTCCAGGCCGCGGTGCTGAAGGAGCCGAGCGAGTTCGCCTCGTTCACCAAGTATAAGTATCTGGACGGCGGCCGCACGGTGACGATCATCGACGGCCCGGTCTGTGGGCCGGGCAACCCGGGGCACGTTCTCTTCTGGCGGGTGCGCAGCGAGGTCATCGACTTCGTCGACGGCACAAGCGACGCCGTGGAAGGCTGGGTGGCGGAAGAGAGCGGCGATATCTATCTGTTGCGGCCGGTGGAGCAGGCGCGGTCGGGGCCGTCAACGTGAGTCAAAAGAGGAGGTTCTCATGAGCGCATTTGAATATCTGGTAGTGCCGTTTGTCGGTCAGCTCAAGAGCGGCGTCTTCTCCGTCGAGAACGCGCAGAACGTCACGGCCCAGTTGCAGGCTGTCATCAACCAGTATGGTCAGCAGGGGTGGGAGTTCTATCGCATTGACAAAGTCAACGTTCAGATCAAGCCCGGCTGCCTGGCGGCGCTGTTTGGGGCCAGCGCGTCGTATATTACCTTCGACCAGATCATCTTTCGCCACTTGCGCAATCAGTAAGTCCGCGAGGATTTTCTATCCAAAAGGAGGCCACCCGTATGACCCAGTATAGCGCCTGTCCGAACTGCGGCCGAAAGCCCTCGTGGGGGCGAGTACCCATCTATCAATGCAACCAGTGCGGCAAGGTATTCTGCTATGAGTGCCCGGGCAGCAATGGCGCGCGGCGTTGTCCCCGGTGCAGCAGCGAGAGCAAGCGACACGTTGGGGATGCGTTCAAGCAGTAGCCTGGAGCTGTTGGAGGGTATAAGGAGCCATGTCAACCGCTAGACACATTATCTGTCTGTCACTCATCGTCCTTATGGCTGCATTGGCCTTTGCGCCCAGCAGCCCGGCCGCGGCGCAAGAAGATGCGCCGCCCCTGGCCACCGCGCCTCTGGCCGCCCCCGTCGGCACGCCCCTCTGCGGCCCAACGCAGAACGTCGGCGGGACCATCGCCGCCAATACGACCTGGACCGCGGGCAAGGTCTACGTATTGACGGGCGACATCACCGTCAACCAACTGACGACGCTGACCATTCAGCCGGGGGCGGTGATTAAGATCAACTATGACAAAGGATTTGTCATCTATGGCAAGCTTGTCGCGCGTGGAACAAGCGATCACCCCATTTACTTCACCTCCATCAAAGACGATTCAGTCTGTGGCGATACGAACGGTGACTCAACGGCATCTGTGCCTAATCCCGGCGACTGGCGATGGATCGACTTCGCCGAGGGAAGCAGCGCAGAGAGCGAGATCAGCCGGGCGGTTATCCGCCATAGCGGTCTTAATGTTGGGCCGGGCTGTCCTTGTCGTCGGGCAGCGATTCGCATATATCGCGTTGTGCCGATTCTGGAATACATCACCTTCGAAGATAACTTTCGCAATGGGGTCGCTATCTTCGGCAGTTGGCTGAGCAACGCTCTGCGGAGCACGACAGTAATTCACGTCATTGAGAGCGGCATCGACGTACTACAAGCCAACACCTTCTCGATTCCTCCCGGCGTCAAGATCAAAGTAGAATATGACAACGGCGTTGTAGTCAACGGCAAACTGACAGCAGCAGGTACAGTCGGACAGCCTATCGTCTTAACCTCCATGAGGGACGACAGTGTATGCGGCCTGGGCGTAGCCGGTGAGCCTATCTGTGATACCAACAACGATACGACGGCCTCGGTGCCCGCGGCCGGTGACTGGAAGTGGATCGACTTCAGCGAGGTCAGCAGCCCTGAGAGCGAGATCAGTCGCGCGGTAATCCGCTACAGCGGCCTAAATGTGGGCCCGGGTTGCCCGTGTCGCCGGGCAGCCATTCGTGTCTACCGAGTTGTACCAACTTTGGAGTACATATCATTTGAGCACAACTTCCGTAACAGCGTGGCGATTATAGGTGGTGGTTGGCTCAATAACGCCTTGCGGAGCACAACAATAATCTACACCCTTGAAGGCGGCCTCGATGTGTTGCAAGCGAACACGTTCGCCATTCCTCCCGGCGCTAAGATCAAAGTGGAGTACGATACGGGCATCACCGTTAACGGTAAGCTGTTAGCGAGAGGCACGGCTGAAAATCCAATTGTCATCACATCAATGAACGACGATAGCATATGTGGGATAGGCTCAGCTGGTGAACCTATCTGCGACACAAGCAATAACGCTACGGCATCGGTTCCAAACACGGGCGACTGGAAATGGATTACGTTCACTAGCGTGAGCAGCCCCGACAGCGAGATAAATTATGCTGTCATACGCTATGGGGGCCTAGACGTTGGTCCAGGATGCCCCTGTCGGCGGGCGGTCCTACGTCTTGATCGAGTCGGCCCCACCATCACTCACACGGCTTTCGTGAATAACTGGACGGGTATAGACCTCCTTGGCGGGGCGCAACCGACACTGACCTGCAATGACTTTGAGGATAACGAGTCGCCCTACGGTATCTATAGCGACACGCCGGCGACGGCCGTCGACGGCCGCAACAATTGGTGGGGCAGCGTCAGCGGCCCGACCCACGCCGGCAACCCCCACGGCCAAGGGCAGCAGGTGACCAATGGCGTCGATTACGCGCCCTGGCGCACGACTCCCTGCATCCTGCCACCGCAAGCGCCCGATGCGGCCTTCGAGGCCACGCCGACCAGCGGCGAAGCGCCGCTGTCGGTCAGCTTCTTCAACACCTCGGCCGGCGCGGTGAGCAGCAGTCAGTGGCAGTTTGGCGATGGCACGACCGGCACGGGGATCAACTCCACTCACGTCTATACGCAACCGGGCGTCTACTCCGTCACACTGACCGTCAGTGGCCCAGCTGGCAGCGATACGGTCACTAATACGGCCTATATTCAAGTTGACGCGACGACGTATCGGATGTTTGCGCCGGTGATCGTTCGGCCGCGACGGTAAACAATCGACTCTGCTTCGATCTGCCCCACGGCGATCGTCAGTACCTGTACTCTGGAGGAAATCATGAAACGCCTGTTCCTTGCCCTTGTAGTTCTCACCTTGATCGTCACTGCTTGTGGCTCGCCGGATGAAGTTGAACCGTCCTCGGCCGAATCGTCTTCCAACGAGGACGATTCTATCGAGACGAAAGTAGCCGCCACTGTGGCCGCAGCACTGGGGCAGAATACGCCCACCGAACCAGCCATCAGTGGCAACGCCACGCCGCTGACGCCCATTCCACAACTGAGCGAAGACACGGCCATCGAGGTGTCGCCGGAGGTGGAGTATGCTGACGAAGGCAGGCAGGATGGGGTGCTGATGTTCGATTTCGGTGGTGAAGGAGCGGCTGAGCCGTCCGGCAGTACACAGACCGGCGCGAGCGCAGCGCCGCTTGGCGGCACTGCGTTCAACTCCGTGGGAAGCGTGGCTGTAACACTACGAAATGCTCAGTTCGTCGAGAGTTTTACCACACCCGGACTTTCGCCACAGGTAATCACTCCGGAAGCAGGTTATAGGCTTCTGTGGTTGCGCTATGAGCGGATGAACCTTGGCCCCAACCTGCATCTGCCTGAATACTACGGGGGGCAGGTCTTGGATCGCGATAATGACGTCTTTGATTGCGCCGTATACCCCGCCGAACAGAAGCCGCGGCAGACGGATTTGATTCTACCGGGCTTCGGACAACCGTATGATTCTCTTTGCCGGATTCCGGTGACGGCCGCCGCTGAGGAGCTGGTTGGGCTGCGCGCGGTGATAGGGAATAATGTAGCGGTTGATCCTATCTTTGACCTCGGCAGTGCTGGTGGCGTTCCTGTGGACTTCAGCACATCGCGCCCTACGCCCACGACACTGCCGGCCAGCAGCACCGATTTCTGTCCGGAGAACACCGACTGGCCCTATCGTCTGGAAGAGGCGCGCTGGTATGACACGCCGAGCGCCCAGCCGCCGGATGAGATCCTAGCCGCCGCTGCTGAATGGAGCGGCGAATCCTCCACTGGAAATTGGGCTTTCGACGCCGTGATCGAGCATCAATTCAGACAAATTTCATCCGTGGAAACCTCCGAAGATCGTCGGGCGGTGGTCATTCGACTCTGGCAAGAGACATGGGCACCTTATGATCTGACCGACATGGATGTCATCGCTATTGACATAATTACAACCAACCTGGGTAAGCAGCCCGGCGCTAGCCCAATTCTAGCGCGAAGTTTCGCCGCCTTCGATGCCGATGATCCTCTTTCACCATTTGCACTTGCCGGCTATAGCGGTAACGCGGACCGCTTTAGCTCCCTTCTTCTGCCGTTCGATTACCTTACCCTTATGATGCCGCCCGGCGCGGAGCAGCGCACAACGCTCTTTGGGATTGTGCCAGAGAATGCGGATTCAATAGAATTCGTCCATCTATTCAATTGCGCCGGTCAAAGCGCCTATGGCGACAGCAACTTCATTGTGTTCCAAGTACCGCGCCAGCCCTTGACACCCAATGAGGCTATGTCGGCCGCCGGCGCTCAGCCCGTGACCGTCCCGGAGAATCTCCGGCACATGGTTGACGCCGGGGCCGTCCAGGTGGTTGTGGATGCTGGGCAAGCGCGTACCTACAGCGGCATTATGGTAGAGGCGAACCAGACGGTATCCTTTGCCTATCTGGACGGCCGCTGGCGGGGTGGCCCGGCAGCCGATTGGCCGATGGTCAACTCTCAGGGTGATATGCGGGTCTGTCGAAAGGCCACCTTCCCCGATCCCGACGGCTGCCTGATGGGGCTTATTTGGGGCGTCGGCGAATCAGGAGTGAGCGGAACCATCGGAATCAATCCATTTGGCACAGTTACTTCCACCGGCGGCGAACTGTGGTTCGGTCCCAACGATGACAACTTCAGCGACAATGCCGGGAGTGTGGCAATCTTAGTCCAGCTACAGTAACAAGACCCATAGTGCGACCCAGGGCTTTTTAGTAGTCGCCGGTAGCGCCTACACCTGACAGGTATTAACCCCATGACCGACTACCGAAAAGCCCTGTGGCGACCGGTTGCACTCTCGCCCTCTGCCTGATAGACTCGTCATCATGATTCGTAACCCGTTCGTCTTCACCAGCGATTGTCCGACACCCTCACCCACGTCCCGCCGCGTAGGAGGGTTGTCCACGCCTGAGTGACAGACGACGGACGAACCAGTTGATGACAAGGCGCGGCGCACACCGCGCCTTTTTTATTGCCCGCTCCCGTCTCTTGAATCTGTGCAATCTGCGAAATCTGTGGTTTCTATTCTTTGAGGTGACGCCATGACCCAACACCCGACCC
>OEIV010000973.1_pt1 | contig 14188 bp, 12 predicted proteins | sample 1539231 | NCBI WGS metagenome assembly OEIV01 (sample SAMN03794762, study PRJEB22550) | activated sludge metagenome | feature: wastewater treatment plant; material: activated sludge; isolation source: Wastewater treatment plant of a petroleum refinery complex | place: Argentina: Buenos Aires ...
GCGGCCGTAGAGGTAGGCTTTCCACCCGGCCCGGGCCAGGGCCGGGAGCAGGAGCGCAACACGGGCGGGGGGTGCACCCGCCGCGGCCAGGCTGTCGGTGGTGCGGTCCAGGTCGCGCAGCACCACCAGGCGGTCGGTGCCGGTGAGCTGGCGCAGGTAGGCGCGGCGCATGTGCGCGGCGAATTGCAGGAGCGCATCACCCGAGCCCTGGGCCTCGGCCAGCAGCCCGTCGGTGGCGGTGAGCGCATCGGCGAAGCGCCCGTCGCGCATCAGGGAGTCCACCTGCGCCCAGCGCGGATCGGGGCCGGTGGTGCTGCCGCGCAGGTTGCTGCGGCCGCTGCGGCAGGCGGGCAGCAGGGCGATCAGGAGGACGGGGACGAGCTGGAGCAGCGTGCGCACGGGGAGCATCGGCCACGCGGCAACACTGGTGCGGCGCCGCGGCGCACAAAGGTGGCGATGGATGGGGGTGGGTGACGACGGAACCGCTCAGGGCTCCACCAGCACCCGGGCCTGTCCGCGCCGATCGCCAGTGCGGCCACGCAGGGTGATGAGGCCTGTGCCGGCACACCGCACCTCCACGGAGCCTGCTTCGACAGGCGACCATTCCACCCACACCGAACGACCGAGCGCATCCACCGCCTCAAGCTCACGCAGGTCGTTCAGCCCGGGACCACGCAACGTGAACCGGCCTTGGTTGGGGTTGGGGGCGGCGGACCAGAACAAGGGTCGGTCGGGTCCTCCGCCCACGCTTTGCGGCAGGGCGAAGCAGGTGTCCCGTGGTGCGTTCAGCGGCCATTTGCCGATGAAGTTCATCAACGGCCCGCTCATGAAGCCGAAGAGATGCTCTCCAGTAGCGGCATAGAGCGTGTCGGCCGAGGCGGCGATGCGGCCCAGAACAGGACCCGGCGCGCCCATCACGCACACCTGTTGCCCGTCGTACTCCAACAGCGCGTAGGCACTATCCAGACCATTGGCCACGAAGGTGCCCGTGTAGTACAACTTGCCATTGGCCACCAGCAGATCGCGCCCGTACGCCACGTGGGTGATCTGCGGGAAAGGGTCGAGCCATTGGGTGCCATCCCAGGCGAGGAGCGCGTTGGCGGGGTTGCCGGCCGAGGCCGCGATATCGCCACACACCCAGAGCAGGTCGTCGTACACCAGCATATCGGTCATGAAGGGGTCGCCGGCCACACCGGGGCCCAGCTCCTCCCAGGTGCTGCCGGTGTACCGGGCCACATCGGTGGCGCCGTTCACTGTCCAGAAATTGCCTGCCACGTGTACCTGCCCTTGGTACCGGCAGGCCGCTGCGGTATACCCATAGAAGGGCTCATCCGGGTCGTACTGTCGCCATTGCCCGCCGTCCCATGTGAGCCAATTGCTCATTACAGGAACCCCAGTGATCTCACAAGGGCCGAATAGGTGCAGCTCATTGTCCAGTGTATCCACTCGAAGGGGTAGGCACGAACCGGTGGTACCGGATGGAAGACCCATGCTATTCCATTCACCATTCTTCCACTGAGCCACCCACTGGGTGTTCGGAACCGAATCCATCTCCTGAAAACCACCAGCAACGACCACGGAAGTATCAGTGACAAACAATGCTTTGGCCAAATGTCCTCCACCAGGTATCGTAACTCCAGCTCCAAGGGATTCCCATGACGAGCCATTCCAAAATCCCAGACCATTGAGCAGAAGGCCATCAGATTCAGCCTGTGTCATCTTTCCAGCTACGAAAACACCGCCGTATGCCTCGGAGTATGCGATATCAAAAACACCTCCGCTCTGGAAACCCCGTCCAACGGATTGCCATTGCGCATCGGCGCTTAGATGAAGTACAAGCGCAGTAAATAGGATACAGGGCCTATTCATGGCTGGACGATAAATGTTCGCACACCCAAAAGGGCACCATCGAGTGAGCTACATCGCAGCAGATAAGGACCTGGAGCCAGGTTGTAGGTGGTCAGTCGACCAGTACGTACAGAGGAGGAGGTTTGCATGACTAGCTGGCCATCGGCCGTATAGAGACACAGGTTATACGGACCGTCCACCTCCACCGCAACGACCAACTCGTCCTGAGCAGGGTTCGGATACACGAATAGGATTGGTCGTTCACGGAAAGCCTCCTCATCTTCTACACCTACCGTATAGTCGAGCGTAAGCTGCGCGTAGTAGGCATCCCGGTCGCCCATGTTCGCGCCCACATACCACGGCTGCACCGTTCCGGGCTGATTCAGGGGCATGCCCCATGTGCTGGCCGTGGCACCGGCGATGTACACCCGTTTGCCCGCGGCGGTCACGTCAAGCTCGGTGATGTAGTCGAGCCCATTGCCTCCGAGCATGGTCCCGTGGAACTGACCGTTCACGTCAAAGCCCAGCACCGCCGTGCCACGGATGGTGAAATGGTCAGGCTCCGAGTAGTAGTCGGGATGGTCCAATAGCGGCAGATGCACCTGCCCGTTCATCAGGCCGGGTTCACCGATCACATGCACCAAGCCGCCATCGTCCGTGGCGATGTCCTTCACGGCCAACAGGCCGACAAAGGTTGACCATTCCAGTTGTTTCGTGTTGGCGTTGAACCGCACGATGGTCCCGTTGTCATTGAACCCTACAACGGAGGGAAATGTGAATGGATTGAACGTGTTGCACTTCGGGTAGCCGCTGGACGGCGGTGTGCAGATCTGTGTGCCGTATGTCTGGTGCGTGGTCCACCCTCCCACGTATATGGTGCCACTGTTCTCCTTGCTGGTGGCCACAGTGCGGAAGCCGTTCCAGTCACCGCCGGCTGCGCCGAAAGGCGTACACCACACCAGGTCATGCGCTGCATTGAACGCCGCGATCCACGCGCGAGGCTCGCCTTCGTGGTGCAGGCCCGGAGGTGTCTGGGGCTGGTAGTAACCTCCTGCTTGCTCCAACCACGGGAATCCAGCCTCCGTGGGCAGCGGAGCGGTACCCGGCGGCTGGGTCCCAAGCGGGCTGAGCGTTTCGCCAACGATGATGAGCTGCTGGGTGTTGAGGTCATAAGCCAGGTCGTGCAACCAATCCCATTGTGAGCTACCACCGAACAGGGTGCTCCACTGCAGCTGAAAGCCACTATTGAATTCGGCCACCCAGCCATCCCGCCATTCACCCGGTGGTGGAAACCATTGTTTGTAGGCGAGTTGATCTTGGATGAACCCAGTTCCGCAGATCGGGTGTGCGTAGTTCGTGGGTCCGCAGGTCAATTGCGTGGGATACGTGATCAGCCATGGCGCCGCAGGCCAAACCACCGTGCCGGCGATCGCGATCTTGCCTTGAGGACCTACGGCGATCCCACTGGGCTCAACGGGTCCATCAGGTCCAAAGTAACTCGCCCAAGTTCGCGTTCCGGCATCATCAAACGCCGCAACGAAACAGGAGGCCGTCGAGCCAGGAACGCGAGAGTCATCGAGATAACTTCCAGGGGGACCGGTAATCAATAATGACCCTGGACTGCTGCTGGTTTTGCCGATGACCACAACTCCCAAGTTCAAATGTTCATCAATTCCAAATGAATCTTCACGTTCATCTCCACTAAAATAGGTTGACCATAGTCTTGCATAGTTGTCATTAAATCGTGTAATGAATATATCTGTAAGACCATCGACATTAGTTTGTCCAATTGTATTTGGGAAGGCTGCCGACCAGGTTTCTCCCGTCGCCGTCATGCCACGATCGGACATGGCCGTGATCGCACGGGCATTGTCACCCAATGCGTCCCCATAGTAGGTGCCCCACTCCGGGGCATAGGGTAGCCCGCCGGCGGCGGCGGCCGGTAACCCGATCTGCAAGACCAATGGAAAGCTGGGGTTGTACGAAGGCACGTCGAACTTGATCAGCTGATCGTCCAGCACCATCTGATAGTTGATGCCCACCTGCACCGGTTGAAGGACGCCGTTGACGTCCTGGTAACCCACCACGGAGGGGAACATCACCACGCGGCCGCGGAGATAGGCCCTTAGATTGCCGGCCAAGTCGATGTTCATGCTGTCGTGACCGGTGAAGTGCAACAGGATGTCATCCGGATCACCACCTGGTGTAATGACGAAGAGATACTTCAACCCTTGGGTGTTCCCGTAGAGGTGCATGTCAATGTCCGGGTACACTTTCTGCAGTACGACACGTCGGGTGCCGTGCACGTTCGTGATCCCCTGCTGGCAATGGGGCAGGTAGTAGTTGCAATACCACGGAACAGACTCTCCAGTGTAAGGGTCCAACGCCTCGTTTACGTTCTCGCCGGTCAGCTGCAGGTCGATCCTCAGCAAGGTATCCGTCGGAATGGTATCGTGCACGCCCACCGGTAGGACGTGGCTCAGGTAGTTCCCATCACGAACATACACGCGCACAGGAGAGCCGCTGGTCACATACCGACAATCTTGAAGAAGGTTGCCGTCCACATCGGCCACCTGCCCTTCGTTGGGCATGTACACCACGTGCGCGGACTCCACTTCACCCGGTAGGGACGGCGGGATGTACGGGGCTTGTCCGATCATGCGCACAGCAACGCCGGCTGCAGTCAAGAGCAAGGCCACACGCGACTTGGGAAACACAGCAATGGTTGAAGAACGAACTGTGAACATGGGCGTTCCTTTGTTGAAGGTTATCCGCCTCACACGTCGATCCGCACAGAACAGATGGCGAACGTAGCACGTTATCTACAATACGGCAAATTTTTTTCGCTTGCCGATCCTGCTGGAACATCTACGCAACATGGTCGGCCGCTCGAATCGCTACGCGAACCGCGCCAGGTCCACCTCCGGGTCCAGTGCCGAGCCGTCGAGCAGGTGGTCCAAGAGATGCTGCGCGCACCAGGGGGCCAGCAGCACGCCTTTGGAGCCCAGTCCGTTCAGCACGGCCTGGTGAGGGGCGATGCGGCCCAGCAGGGGGCGGCGGTCGCTGGCCGTGGGGCGCACACCGGACCAGTGGTCCACCACGTGGAAGGCCTCGGCCTCCTCGGGTTCCAGCGGGGTGTGCAGCAGCAGCTTGTGCAGACGACGCAGCAGGTCGGCGCGTCCGGCGGCGGTGGGACCGCTCCACACATCGTCCCAGTCGTAGGTACTGCCCACGCGGTAGTCGTCGCCGCCCAGCGGCAGGATGAAACCGCCACGGTGCACCAGCACGCCCAGGCCCAGGCCGGGCAGGCGCACGGTGAGGCGTTCGCCGCGCACGGGCACCAGGCCGTTGATCTGCGCGAAGGGCCCCGCGCACCACACGATCAGCGGGGCGGTGTGCCCGAAGAGGTCCACCCCGCCGGGAACGGTCCGCACATCACCGGGTTCCACGCGGCGCTCCACCAGCACACCCTGTTCATGCCACAACGCGCGCCAGGCGGTGAGCAGGCCGGCCACGTCCACCCAGGCGGCGCGCTTCACCTGCCCATGGCCGTAGGGCTGGTCCACGCGTTGCAGGCCGGGGTCGGTGCAGGTCTCGATGCTGAGGTAGTGGCCCACCTCGGGATCGTTCATGCGCACGCGCCACTCGCCGGCCTCCTTGGCGCTGGGGAAGACCTTCACCAGCGGCACGGGATGCCAGAACTCACGGCCCAGGTGCAGGCCGGCCTCGCGGTAGAAGGCGCCCGCGATGGGCAGCAGCTCCGGCGCGCGCCAGCTGAGCAGCGTGCGACGCAGGGCCACGGGGTTCACCAGACCGGCGGCCACCCAGGAGGCGCGGCCCTCGCGGGGCTCGTCCAGCAGGCGCACGCGCAGACCGCGGCGCAGGGCGGTCTCGGCAAGCACCGATCCGGCCAGGCCCTGGCCGACGATGAGGAGGTCGTGGGTGAAGGAAGCGGACAAGTGCACAAAGATGGGGCATCACGCCGCCATCAAGCGCTGCATCCGTTCAAGGAGCACCTCGTTGTCGCAGGGCTTCTGCACCAGGTCGTCGGCGCCGGCGCTGCGCACGGCGGCGATCAGGTGGGGCTGCTCATAGGCGGTGAGCACCAGCACCGGCACGGTGATGCCGCGGGCGCGCAGGTCCTCCACCACCGCCAGGCCGTCCAGGTGCGGCAGGCCGATGTCCACCACGATGAGGTCGGGCAGGCCGCCCTGCAGCAGGGCATCAAGGGTGCGGGCATCGGACAGGGCGCTCACGCGCCAACCGTTGCGCAGCATGCGGTGGGTGAGCAGGGTCCTCACCAGGGGATCATCCTCGAGCAGCACGACATGGGGCATCGCAGCGGGGTCTTGTGCCCGGTGCTACGCGATGGGATGGGCGGGTGTTACAAGCGGCCTGTGAGCCACTTCACCACGTCGTTGCCGTTGGCGAACAGGATGAGGCCGAGCAGCAGCACCATGCCGACCATCTGGGCCACCTCCAGCACCTTCTGGTTGGGCGTGCGGCGGAACACCATCTCATAGAGGAGGAACACCACGTGCCCGCCGTCGAGCGCGGGGATGGGCAGGATGTTCATGAAGGCCAGGATGATGCTGAGGAAGGCGGTCATGTTCCAGAACACCTGCCAGTCCCAGGTGGGGCTGAACAGGCCGCCGATGGAGCCGAAGCCGCCCATCTGCTTCACGCCGCTGGCGCTGAAGAGCAGCTTCAGGGAGCTCACGTAACCGCCGAGCGTGTTCCATCCGTAGGCGATGCCGGCGGGGACCGACTCCAGGAGGCTGTAACGCTCCTTGGCGAAGGTGAAGTAGGCCTCGGGGGAACGGTTGCCCACGCCGATCAGGCCCTGGTCGCTCACTTGCACCGGCAGCTGCAGGGTGTCACTGCCGCGCAGCACACCGAGGGTGGCCTGCCGGCCCTTCAGTTCCCCCACCGCCTCGCGGAACTGGGCGAACCATGGGGTGGGCGTGCCGTTCACGGCGATCAGGCGGTCTCCTTTGCGCAGCTCGCTGTCCTTGGCGGTGCCGTCGGGCAGGATGCTGTCCACGAAGAAGGGCACGCAGGGGGTGAACAGCGCCTTCTCGTTACGGTCCAGGATGCGGTCGGCCACATCGGTGCTCAGGGTGATGTCGGTGGTGCGGCCCTGGCGGTCGATGGTGAGGGTGCGGGCCTCGTCGATGAGGATGGCCTTGCCGAGCTCCTCGATGGAGCGCACCGCGTGACCTTCCACGGCGAGGATGCGGTCGCCGTCGGCCAGGCCCTGCTCCTTCATCACGCTGCTGGGGTGCAGGCCGTAGATGGCACCCTCCAGCGGCAGGTAGTCGCGGCCCCAGGTGAAGAGCACGGCGATGTAGATGAGCATGCCCAGGAGCAGGTTCACGGTGACGCCGCCCACCATGATGATGAGGCGCTGCCAGGCCGGCTTGGCGCGGAATTCCCACGGCTGGGGGGCCTGCGCCATCTGCTCACGGTCCATGCTCTCATCGATCATGCCGCTGATCTTCACGTAGCCGCCCAGGGGGATCCAGCCGATGCCGAAGACCGTGTCGCCGATCTTGCGCTTCCACAGGGCGAACTTCCAATCGAAGAAGAGGAAGAACTTCTCCACGCGGGTGCCGAAGAGGCGCGCGGGCACGAAGTGGCCCAGTTCGTGAAGCGTCACCAGGATGCTGAGGCTCAGGATGAGCTGGCCGGCCTTGATCAGGAATTCCATGCGGGGCTTGCCCAGGTGCGGGCGTTGCGGCGGGTCTCGTCATCGGAGGCCACCAGGTCCTCCAGCGTGGGCCGAGGTACAAAGGTCGCCTTTGCGAGGCGTTCCTCGATCAGGTCGCTCATCTCCAGGAAGCCGATGCGGTGCTGGAGGAAGAGTTCCACGGCCACCTCGTTGGCGGCGTTGAGCACGCAGGGCGCATTGCCACCCCGCGCGAGGGCGTCCAGGGCCAGGGCCAGGTTGCGGAAGGTGCCGAGGTCGGGCGGCTCGAAGGTGAGCGCGGGGTAGTTCGTGAAGTCGAAGCGCGGCCAGGACGTGTCCAACCGGTCGGGATAGGCCAAGGCGTACTGGATGGGCAGCTTCATGTCCGGCAGGCCCAGCTGGGCCTTGAGGCTGCCGTCGCGGAACTGCACCAGGCTGTGCACGATGCTCTGGGGGTGCACCACGATCTCCACCTGCTCGGGCCTCAGGTTGAACAACCACTTCGCTTCGATGGCCTCCAGCCCCTTGTTCATCAGGCTGGCGCTGTCGATGGTGATCTTGGCGCCCATGTCCCAGTTGGGGTGCTTGAGCGCCTGCGCCTTGGTTACCGTGGCGAGCTGCTCGCGGGTGCGGCCGCGGAAGGGTCCTCCGCTGGCCGTGAGAATGACCTTTTCGATCGGATTCTGCCACTCGCCCACCAGGCACTGGAAGATGGCGCTATGTTCGCTGTCCACCGGCAGGATGTTGACGCCTTTGGCGCGGGCCGCGGCGGTGACGAGCTCCCCGGCCACCACCAGCGTTTCCTTGTTGGCCAGGGCGATGGGCTTACCGGCCTCGATCGCAGCGAGCGTGGGGCGCAGCCCGGCGTAGCCCACCATGGCGGTGAGCACCATGTCGATGTCGGCCATGGCCACGGCCTGCGCGATGGCCTCCTCACCGCCGTACACCTTGATGCCATGCGGGAAGAGGGCGTCCTTCACCCGGGCGAGCCGGGCGGTGTCGCCGATCACCACCGCGTTGGGGCGGAAGGCCAGCGCCTGCTCGATGAGCAGGTCGGCGTTGCGGCCGGCCGTGAGCAGCTCCACGGCGAAGCGGGCGGGTTGCTCGCGCACCACCTCCAACGCCTGGGTGCCGATGCTGCCCGTGCTGCCCAGGATCGCGATCCGTTTCTTCATCGGTGTGGTCTCCGCATCCGCCATGGGCATCATGAACACATGCGCACACGGGCACATGTACACATGAGCACGCGGGCTCCTGCGGGGCGCAAAGATCGGGCTTGGGCGCTGCCGGTGCATGCGCGATCTTTGGGAAAACCCTCCGCATGCGCCTCGCGATCCTCGTCCTGTTCATTCCGTTCCTCTTCGGTGACCTGCGGGGCCAGGATGCCGCCTACCTGGCGCAGTTCGACGCGTTCCAGAAAGCCAGCGGCACCGAGGCGATGCAACGCAGCGCCATGGAGGCCATGCTCGACCTGCAGGAGCAGGACCCGAGCTCGGATAAAGAGTTCCTCAAGCGCTTCCGCAAGGAGGTGATCGCGAGGCTGGGCGAGCTCAACGCGGAGATCGCCGTGCTGTACCACGAGCGCTTCAGCCTGGAGGAGCTGCAGGAGATGACCCGCTTTTACGAAACACCGCTCGGCCGCAAGCTGGCGCGCGAGAACCCGTCGTTGGTGGAGGGCTCCACCCGCATCGGTGCGGCCTGGGGCGAGCGTGTGGCGAACGATGTCGTGCAGGGCATGCGGTGAGCCTCAACGCCCCGCCGCGGCCCTCCGCAGCCGGTCGTTGATGGCGCGGCCCAGCCCTTCCTCGGGGAAGCGCTCGGCCACGATCACCTGGCAGTCGCTGGTGTCGAGTTCGCGCAGCACGGCGAAGAGGTGCCGGGCGGCTGCGGCCAGATCACCTTCGGGGGAGAGCACCTCGCACCGATGGGCGTGGTGCTCATGGCGGAAGCTGATGACGCCCACGGCCCGCCCGGCGAAGCGGCGCAGGAGCGCCGGCACATCGCCCACATGCACCGGTTTGCGGGGGGCGTAGTGGCTCTCCAGCATGCCCGGGGCCTGGGGCTTGGCCGCCTGGGATGCCGCATGGACCTCGCCCACCAGGGCTTCGAGGGATTCCACGGCGATGCCTCCGGGGCGGTACAGCACCCAACGGCCCTTCGCATCCCGACCCAGGATGGTGCTCTCCACCCCGACGGTACAGGCCCCGCCGTCGAGGATGTACGGGATGCGTCCACCGAGCTGGTCCATGACGTGTTGCGCGGTGGTGGGGCTCACGTATCCGAAGGGGTTGGCGCTGGGTGCCGCCAGCGGTGTGTCCAGCGCGTTCAGAAGGGCGCGGGTCATGGGATGGGCCGGCATGCGCACGGCCACGGTGTCCAGACCACTGGTCACCAGGTCGGGCACGGCGGGGGGCTTGGGGAGCACCCGGGGGAGCGGCCCGGGGCCGAAGCGCGCGATGAGGGCCTCCGCCTCGGCGGGCACCTGGGCCACCCGGTCCAGCTGCTCGCGGTCGCGCACATGCACGATGAGCGGATCAAAGGCCGGCCGCTGCTTCACGCTGAAGATGGTGAGCACCGCCTCTTCGTTGAAGGTGTCGGCGGCCAGGCCGTACACGGTCTCCGTGGGGATGGCCACCACGGCCCCCTGCTTCAGCAGGTGCGCGGCCTGGGCCACATCGGTGCCGATCGATGTCGTCATGCTGGCGCGAAGTTCCGCACCGTCCGGGGAACCGACCGCCGCGTTCGTTGTTCCTTCGTTCGACAAGCCCCGGACCCATGCACATCCGCCAACTCCTGTGTTCACTTCTTGCGTGCATCACGCTCACGGCGCACGCTCAGACGCCGGATGGCTTCATGCAGTTCAACGCACAGCGCGAACGCACGAGCGGCACAAGCATGCTGGTGCTGGGCGGCTGGGCGGTGGGCAACCTGGTGGCGGGCGGCATCGGCATGGCCACCACGCCTTCGGGCAGCGAAGCCTTCCACTTCCACCAGATGAACGCCGCGTGGAACGTGGTGAACCTGGGGATCGCGGTGCCCGCGTACCTGGGCGCCCGCAAGCGCCTGCGCGGCCCTTCGACGCTTGACATCCCGCGCACCTTCGACGCCCAGCGCAAGGTGGAGGCCGTGTACCTGATCAACACCGGGCTCGACCTGGCCTACATGGGCGCCGGCCTGTGGTTGTGGGAGAACGGGCGCGGCGATCCAGCGAGATGTTCCAGGGCTTCGGCACCTCGCTGTTGCTGCAGGGCGGCTTCCTGTTCGTGTACGACCTGGCCAACTACATTGTACATGCCCGCCATTGGAAACGCTCACGTGCCGGGTTGTGGCAGCACCTGCAGTTCAACGGCACCAGCATCCGCTACGCGTTCTGAGCGAACGGCGCACCTTCAAGGCCCTTTACGTACCGCCGGTCGTTGGCCAGGCGCGGCACCTTGCACTGTGCGTTGTTCATGCCGTGTGATATCAACCCAGGGGAAGCCTGCGAACACGGGCCATGTTGACCGTCATGGCGTTCAATGCACCATCCCTCAGCTCAGGGCCGAATTGAGCGAGCACGTGCAGCACGGGTTCAAGCAGGCGGTCAACACCCGTGTCATTCTCCCGCACGATCACCACACTGGGCGAGCGCTCGTGTGATGCGAACAGCAGGTCGCTGAAGTCGAGGTCGTGGGTTGGAATGATGTGCTCGTTCAGCCTTGCCCACGTGGCGATGTCAGCATCCGACGCCATGATATCGCCGACGAACGACCAATGCACTGCGGCATGCCCGGCAATGACCAGTCCTTCGGCCAGACCGGGTGGCAGGCACATGTCGACGACAACCTTCATGCCCGTTCAATGGGCAGATCCTGGTCGTTGGTGAGCAGGATGGCGTAATTCAGCGCTGCGGTGATATCCTCGTCCTCCAAGTAAGGATGCATCGCGAGGACCTCCTCGCGTGTCCGTTTCGCGGCCAGCAGACCGATCACCGTTCCCACGGTGATACGCATGCCACGGATGCATGGACGTCCGCCCATCTTTCCAGGTTCGATCGTGATGCGCGGCGCCACTTCCATGCCTTCAAAGTCAAGGGTCGATGCCGCCCTCCACCAACCCCTCTACGTACCGCCGGTCGTTGGCCAGGCGCGGCACCTTGCTCTGTGCATCGTTCATGCCGCGCGCCTTCATCCAGGCGGCGAAGGCGCCGCGCGGCAGCGAACGAACCACAAGTGGCCGCAGCACCTTGCCCGTGATCAGGTCCTTGTAGTAAGGGTTGCGCTTTTGCAGGGACTCATCCATCGCCGTGGCGAACCGCACCATGTCACCGGGCGCTGCTGCGAACTCGATGTGCCATTCATGGAAGGGCAGGCCTTCGTCCGGAGCAAGCTGCGGGGCCACGGTGAACTCGGCCACTTCGCAGGGCACGGCGGCGATCGCGTCCTTCAGCGCGCCCTCCACCTCCTCGGCGATCACGTGCTCGCCGAAGGCGCTGGTGAAGTGTTTGGTGCGCCCGGTGACCTTGATGCGCGGCGGCGCAAGCGATGTGAACTTCACCGTATCACCGATCTCATAGCCCCAGAGACCCGCGTTCGTGTAGAGCACCAGCGCGTACTGGGTGTTCAGCTCCACTTCGGCGATGGAACGCGGTCGGCGGTCGTTGCCCTGCATGGGCACGAATCCGAAGTAGATGCCATTGTCCAACACGAGCAGCAGGCCGTCGTCGTTGTCCTTGTCCTGGTAGGCGATGAAACCCTCGCTGGCGGGGAAGAGCTCAACGCTCGGCACGCTTCCGCCGATGAGCGCTTCCATGCGGCTGCGGTAGGGGGCGTAGTTCACGCCGCCGTAGACGAAGAGCGAAAAGTTGGGGAACACCTCCTGGACGGTCGCCTTGCCCGTGCGCGTCAGCAGTCGCTCGAAGTACATCTGCACCCAGGCGGGGATGCCGCTGATCAACCGCATATCCGCACGCATGGTCTCACCCACGATGGCCTCCACCTTCGTCTCCCAGTCGGGGATGCTGTTGGTGGCGAACGAGGGCATGCGGTTCTTCAGCAGGTACTTCGGAACGTGGTTGGCCACGATGCCGCTCAAGCGGCCCATGGGGATGACGCCCTTGCGGTCGAGCACGGGGCTGCCCTGCAGGAAGATCATCTTCCCGTCCACGAAGTCGGCGCGGCCGCTGCGCGCGATGTAGGCGAGCAGGGCCCGCCGGGCGCTGCCGATGTGGTTGGGCAGCGAATGCTCCGTAATGGGGATGTACTTCGCCCCGCTGGTGGTGCCGCTTGTCTTGCAGAGATAGAGCGGAAGGCCCGGCCACAGCACGTCCTTCTCCCCGGCGACGATGCGGTCGATGTAGGGCCGGAAGCCCTCGTAGTCGCGCAGCGGGACGGCCTGCACGAGGCCCGCGTGATCATGGACCTGGTTCAGCTTGTGGTCGCGCCCGAAAGCCGTGCCGCCGCCGTACTGCACCAGCTGCCGCAGCACACCGAGCTGCGTGGTCACGGGGTCCATGGCGCGGCGCATCACCGCGCTGGTCACCAAGCGGGCATAGGGTCGTGCGAGGGTGGACTTGAGGCTCATGTGCAGGAGCACGGGCAGCAGCAGGCGGAGGCCGCGCAACGGTATTGCTCCTGCACCTGGTCCTGCTCCCGGATCATCACTTGAACAGCATGTAGGCCTGCGGGTCGATGGCCTCCCCGTTCAACCAGAGCTCGAAATGGAGGTGCGGGCCGGTGCTGAGCTCACCGCTGTCGCCCACGATGGCGATGGCCTCACCGGCCTTCACCTTGTCACCCACCTTCTTCAGCAGGACACTGTTGTGTTTGTACACGCTCACCAGGTCGCCACGGTGTTGCAGATGGAGCACATGGCCGCCATCGCTCGTCCAGCTCGCCAGGGTCACCGTGCCGTCGAGGCAGGCCTTCACCGCTTCATCCGCCTTGGTGACCACATCGATGCCGAAATGCCCCTGCGCACGGTCGAAGGTGCTGGTGACGATGCCGCGCAGCGGTGGAAAAAAGAACACACCGGCCAGGGCGCAGCGCTCACCTGCGGGGCCCGACACCTCGGACAGGGCGTAGGCCTCCTCCTCCTTCACCTTGAGGCGGAGCAGGCTGTCCTTGAGGCCCGGGCGAAGGTCATCCGCAGTGGGCACCTCCTGCACCGCGCGCAATCGGAAGCTGGTGTCGGCCGCCACTTCACCGCGCAGCACGCGCTGCAGGTTGGCGATGTACAAGGCCTGTTCCGCCAGGCGATCGTCCAGCGAATCGGCCAGCAGGGTGCTGCGGTAGGCATTGAGCTTGGTCTCCTGGTCCGAGTACCCCGGGATGTACCGCTTGAGCGGGGTGAACACGATGATGGCCGCCACCATCAGGCCGTGGAGGGTGAACGCGCCGATGGCCAGCAGCAACACATTGAGCCGTGACAGTCGGATGCTGAACCGCTCCTCGAAGGTGCGGTCGTTGATGAGCAGCAGCCGGTACTTGCTCTTGAGCTTGCGCAGCACCTGCTTGCGCGGTCGGGGAGCGGTGGGCTCGGCCATGTCGGACAAATATCGGCTTGACCACGAACGGTCGGTACCTTCCGCGCCGCCCCGGACCCGGCACGAAGAGCCCTTGTCCTGGTCGCCGCGGGGGTGTGCGGCCGGCTGCTGCTGCCCGGCCTGGTGCG